>Ga0066256_1000938_pt1 | contig 49066 bp, 48 predicted proteins | sample ThiBio_1000_biof_FD_87107 | JGI IMG/M metagenome (GOLD analysis project Ga0066256, IMG submission 87107) | Wastewater bioreactor microbial communities from Cape Town, South Africa - Thiocy_expt_1000_biof (version 2) | ecosystem: Engineered > Bioreactor > Thiocyanate-remediating >... | reverse complement strand
CACTTCATTTACACTAATGACTTTGTTAACTTGTTCATCTATTCTCATATCGAGTGCTCCTCTTCTCTAATCTTTATTAAAGGTAGCACTCACCTTTCCAATTTAGCGAAACTTATCGTACGTTATCCTTGTAACTTTGAAACTTGACATTTATAGGCTTCTCTTAGCTGCTGAGGAGAACTATTTGGGACAGCTAAGCATTCTTGGCTAACAGATTTATAAAATTCATCTAGCACCTGGTCAACGATAGCGGATGCGGGAGCTGTTTGTGCCATTGCTACAGTGCTTAGCAACGCTGATGACAAAATGATGGCTGATAAAAGTGTTTTATGCCGCATTGGTGTTTTTCCTTAAGTAGTGTTAAAGAGTCACATTATCCAATTAAGGCATTTTTGGGGGATTACAAGGCCCCCCTAAAAATTGCTTATAAAAACCTATGCCCTCCACTTGGCGACATAAACCAGAAGGTAATATGCGATTCCCCAAAGTGGAATCGATACAAGAGTCGTCCAAAGAAGCTTTTTGCCAATACGCGGTTTTTGAGGCGCACCTGCATCCCAACCCACATCTGGCTCATCAACTCTTTGAACCCCCACTGGCAAAAGCATAAAGAAAAGAACCACCCAAATGCAAAGATACACCAGTGCTCCTGAAATAATATCCAAGCTTATTCCTATTTATCTTCCATAACATGCACAACGCAAACAGGCTTTTTACCTGTGTAAGTCATAATCTCTTGCCGCAAGAGAGCACGCACTTTTTCTTCAATAGTCGTCAATGAGGGTATATTTCCATCCATAGTCAACCCCTCATAACACATGAAGACGGCATCTTCTAAACGATCAAACATCCCATCGTCCACTTCATAGACCCCCATACAATCAACATAGGCTTCTAGAAGCTCACCCTTTTTATCGATCCAAAGGGACGCGAGGACTACACCACTCATCATCAATTTGTGACGGTCTCGAAAGGTTTGGTGATTAAGTGGCACAACCTGATTACCATCTACGGCACAAGGAATAGCCTCAAACTCTTCAATAACCTCTACTCCATCTTCCTTAATGCTCAGCGCCTGACCATTTTGAGGTATGAAGGTATAAGAAACACCCAATTCTTCGGCAATACGAGCATGAGCTTTCATATGGCGATGCTCACCATGCACTGGAATGCAGATACGTGGTTTCAACCATTTATAGAGCTCTTTTAAGTCATCTTGGCTGGGGTGACCAGAAACATGCAAGCTCGTTCCTCGTGGCGTAATAATATGGACCCCCAGGCGAGACAAGTGATTACGTACCTTTGAAACCTCAATTTCATTTCCTGGAATAACCCGAGATGAAAAGATTACAACATCACCAAAGGCTAATTTTACCCTAGGGTGTTGGCCCGTAGCCATCTTAAACAAGGCAGACCTGGGCTCTCCTTGGCTTCCTGTGCAAACAACAAGACGCTCAGAAGGAGCAATACTATTAAAATCATCCTCATCATATACGGCTGGTAGATTTTTCAAGTACCCGCTGCTTTGAGCAGCATCCAGCATTTTCCATAATGATCGACCAACAATAACGGGCTTACGTCCATGCTCATGGGCCGCATGCACAATGCTTTCAAGACGTGCGACATTAGAAGCAAAACAGGTAATAGCAACCGTCTGCTTGTGCCCCGCAATAGCATGACTAATTTCGTGACGCGCTTCCATTTCAGAGGGCGTAGATCCTTCTTCCAGCGCATTGGTAGAGTCACTGACAACCGCCAGTATTCCTTCTTTTGCGAAAGATTCAATAGCCTTCCAATCCGTGCTCTCACCAATAAGAGGATTTGGATCAAGTTTCCAGTCACCCGTATGAAAAATATTTCCTTTGGGCGTGCGAATGGCTAAAGCATTCGGCTCCAAAATGGAATGTGTCATTGTTATCAACTGAATGTCAAATGGGCCAAGGTCAAATCGAGCATTCAAGGAAAGCGTATGCAAGATACTATCGTCAATATATGCTTCCATAAGCTTACGCTTAATCAGGATTGAGGTAAAAGGTGTAGCATAAATTGGACACTGAACTTTTTCCCATAAATAAGGAATTGCTCCAATATGATCTTCATGCCCATGGGTAGCTACGATTCCAAGAATATTTTTTCCTTCTAAATACCGAATGCTTGGAACAATAAGGTCAATACCTAGCTTATGCCCAAAGGTCATTCCCATATCAACAATAATCCACTGGTTTTGATAACCATACAGATTGAGATTCATGCCAATCTCGCCGGAACCTCCTAAAGGAACAAAAACTAATTTCTGACTTTTCAAAATATTCTCTCTAATTATGTTTAAGAACAAACTCGGTTATAAAACACCCAAAGCCCTTTGAATAGCAATTCTTCATCAATAATAGATATTTCTTCGGATTCAATGTTAGTAATATAGCCACCAGTGCCAATAACCTGGATATCAGTGAGCGGTACATGTAGCGTTTTATGCAGATAGTGCCGAGAGACCTTGGCTAGATTAGAAACCATGCCTGAATGCCCAAAGTACATACCAGCGTTAATGGCATCAAATGTATTTTTGCCAATCACAACCACCGGTTTTTTAAAAAACATCACAGGTAATTGGGCACCATTTTGACATAGCGCTAAAAGTGATGTTTTAAAACCCGGCGCAATCAACGCTCCGACAAAATTGCCATCCTGGTCAACTAATGTTGATGTGGTTGCCGTGCCACAATCTATAATAACCGATGGTTTTCGCCCATAATGCTCATAGGCTCCAATCGCATTGGCTAACAAGTCACTACCAACTCCAGCAGGGTTCTCAAGCAAAACCGATAGCCCCAACTTTGGATGCAATGCAGAAAGTGTGGTAAAACAATCTGGAAAATTTGCTACGGCAAACTGAGAGAGATTATAAAAAGTTTCTGGAACAACCGAAGCGATAACGCAATAAGTCAGCGACGTAAATGGAATACCGCGTGCAGCTAAGAGAGGCGCGAGCCATGAATAATATTCATCACTTGTCCAAAAAGGATTGTTATGACAGGCAAAAGTACAAATGATTTTCCCATCTTTCGCAACAGCAAAATTGATCATTGTATTACCAGATTTAATCAAAAGAATCACGCCATAATCTCCCCTGCAACAAGGCTTTTAACTTCTCCATTTATATCTTGAACAATGAGAGCACCATCATCACCAATGGTCTGGAATATGTATTTTTCCTCTTTAGGATGCTTCACCAAGATTTCCTCACCGCTTTGCACAAAGTGTCGATTTAGCCATTGCTCGCGAACATTTTTAAATTCGTGACGATGCCAGCTAAAATAATTTTGATAAATTTGACGCAGGATACGCGTTAAAACAGTTGCTATTGAAGCATTAATCTCTGTTTCAGCCAACAATGACGTAGTCTTATTACCTTCCACTTGTGGCGCTGAGCGAACGTTAACACCAATTCCAATGATCAATCCATAGGCGCCTTCGCCGTCAGAGATAACCTCAAGTAATGTCCCTGCGATTTTCGCTCCCTCCACTAAAACATCATTCGGCCACTTAACTTGAACTTTCTTGGCTTGATCAATAAATGATTCAAGCCCCATGGCAATTGATAAGGATGCAATATAGGTAAACAAAGCCATTTGATGGCTTGGACATGATGGCTTTAGAAATAATGAGAAATACAAGTTACCCACTGGGGATTCCCATGCCCTCCCCTGCCGCCCACGGCCTTCTGTTTGCTCAAGAGCCACCACAACCAATCCTTGTTTTGTGTTGCGATCCACATGAGACTTAAGCCAGGCGTTTGTACTATCTACACTTTGCAGCCTATATACCTTAAAGGTAAGCATTGGATAGCAACCTAATTTGTGAAAATTGTCATAGATGCATTACGGGTGCATTTAAGAAGGAGTTCAGGTGTTACAGAAAGAATCGTAAGCCCACCTATCGTCAAAACGAGAACCACTTTGGCAGATAAAAACTTGATTGTTTGAAAATAGCCAGCATCTGTCTCAATAGCTGTAGGCGCATCAAAATACATAACTTTTATGATTCGGATATAATAGAATGCGCTAATAACGCTGCTTAAAATGACCAACGCTGGTACCCAGATATGCCCTGTCTCCACGATGGCAAAAATAATATAGAATTTTGCAAAAAAGCCTGCAAAAGGTGGAATACCTGCAAACGAAAACATAAGCCCAGCTATAATGGCCGCTAATAGCGGATGCGTACGATTAAGGCCCTTAAGATTATGTATTGCCTTAATCTCTTTACCTTCTTTTTTCAGCACTAATAGGCATATAAAGAACCCAAGAGTCATCAAGACATAAACCATCATGTAATAGAATGCTGCCTGCAAACCTGCTTCATTTTGAGCAATCACACCTAAAAGCACAAAACCGATATGGCTTATCGAGCTGTAGGCGAACAACCTCTTGAGATGTGTTTGCATGACACCTGCAATAGCGCCCCAGAAAGCAGAAGCTAATGCCATAAATATCAAGGGCTTTTCAAAAACAGGAAAGAGATTGGAAAACGGTTCCAGCAACAACCTGTACAGCATAAACACAGCAGCTAACTTTGGTACAGAGGCAAAATACGCTGTCACAGGCGTTGGAACACCATCATAAACATCTGGTGCCCACATGTGAAAAGGAACAGCAGAAATTTTAAACGCTAAACCAGCTAACATGATGATGACGCCAAACTGCAACCCTAAACTATTAAATCCTGGAGTAACCTCTCTCAAGGTATCTGACAGGGCTTCAAAATTCGTAACACCCGTAAACCCATAAATAAGAGAGAAGCCATATAAAATGATCGCTGAAGAAAGAGCTCCAAGAATAAAGTACTTCATAGCCGCTTCTTGCGCACGTCCATCTTCACGGCTCATTGCGGCAATCACATAAATACAAAGGCTTTGCAATTCAAGGCCTAAAAATAGCGTGAGCAGATCGCTAGCTGAAACCATTATCATCATGCCGCAAGTAGCAAACATAACCAATACAGGCAGCTCAGCCTTTTCAAGATCATACCTCTCTAAATTGTTTGAGAATAACAATAACGCCAAAAATGCACTCAACAGAATGAACCCTTTAGCTAAAACTGTGTACCAGTCCAAGGCATATTGCCCATTAAACAAAACATGATCTTGCCCATCGAATGCAAAAAGACAAACGAAAGAAACTCCTATTCCAAATAGGGCCAACATGAGATTAAACGAAGCTTTGCAGGAGCCATCTTCCCCTTTTGCAAATGCGGCATAAAGCAGACCTATGATGGCAAAAATAACAAGAATGATTTCACTTGAGAGCGACCACAATTCAAAAAGACTAGGCAGCATTGCTATTCATTTCCTTCTTGTTTAATGGTTCTCATACTCGTTTCCTTAATTGGCTTTAGTATTTCCACAACTTTTAATTCGCTCATCTTCAGGACAACTGATGGGTAAATCCCCATAACTAGAATCAGGCCAGCCAATGGATACAATATAATACTTTCACGCAAAGATATGTCCTTCATATCCAAAAGCTTTTTATTGGTACTCTTGCCAAAGATGACCCGCTTTGTCAGATACAGCATGTAAACCGCACCTGTAATCATGGAAAGAGCAAGAAGCCATGTCATCCAACCACTCACCTGGATGCTACCCAAGAGCACCAAGAATTCTGCCACAAAGCCACTTGTTCCAGGCAATCCAACTGATGCCATGGTAAACAACACAAACAAAACTGCATATCTTGGCATTAGCAAGGCAAGCCCATTGTAAAAAGCAATTTCCCTTGTGTGCATACGGTCGTATATCACACCCACACATAAGAATAACGCACTGGATATCAAACCATGGCTAATCATTTGAGCCATTGCGCCTTGAAGTCCATTAATATCAAACGTAAAAATCCCCATCGTAACAAACGCCATATGCGCTACTGAAGAGTACGCTATGAGCTTCTTAATATCCTCCTGCACCATCGCAACAAGAGCTGTGTAAACTGCGGCGATTAGGCTCAACGTGTAAACAAGCGGGGCAAAGTATAACGAAGCATCTGGAAACATCGGAAGTAAGAAACGGATGAAACCATATCCACCCATTTTAAGAAGAACGCCAGCCAAAATAACAGAGCCTGATGTTGGGGCTTCCACATGGGCATCCGGCAACCATGTGTGAACAGGCCACATGGGCATTTTAACTGCAAAAGACATAAAAAATGCAAGCCACAGCCACCTTTGCCATTCAAAACTGAATGTTTTTCCTGTGATATCAATCATGCTGGTTGTGCCAATTTCACTGGTCATTGCTAAAATTGCCACAAGCATCAGTAGAGAGCCAGCCAGGGTGTAGAGGAAAAACTTAAAGGCCGCATAGACCCTTCGCTCGCCCCCCCAAATCCCAATGATAAAGTACATGGGTATCAAAACTGCTTCGAAGAAAATGTAAAAAACCACAAGATCCGTTGCTAAGAAAGTCCCCAAAACCAGAGCTTCTAACAATAAAAACATAAGCAGATATGCTTTCACCTTCTGTTCAATGGAATGCCAACTCATGAGAATACACAAGGGCGTAAGGAAGGTTGTCAGCAGAACAAAAGGCAATGATAACCCGTCTAAACCAAGTGAAAAAGCAGTATGAAATTGTTGAACCCAGCTATAGCTTTCTACCAATTGATAATCCGTTAGCTGCGGATTAAATTGCCCCCAGGTCACTAAAGCAATAAGCAGATTTGTAAGGCTAACCCAAAGAGCAACTCTCTTCGCGTTTCTTTCTACAACAGCATTCTCACCACGCATAAGCAATATAAATAACGCTCCAAAAAGCGGCAGAACAATCATTAAACTTAAGAGAGGAAACCCATGTATCGTCATACTTTTGTCCAAACACCGCTGTAAAGTTGCCATACTGTTAACAAGATCACGCCTAGCAGGAACACTATCGCATATTGATAAACATATCCTGACTGAAACCGACTCAATTTAAGGGCAAATCGATCCACCGTTTTGGCCATACCATCGGGCAAAAACGGATCGATGACCCCTTGATCACCTTTTTTCCAAAACATAAATCCTAAGCACCACACTGGCTTAACCATCATCTGGTGATAGAGCTCGTCAAAATACCATTTATGAAACAAGAAATTATACAAGCTAGGATAGCTTGTCGCTAACTTCAATGGTAGCTGCGTTTGTTTGATATACATAAACCATGCCAACAAAAAGCCAGTAATCCCAGCCAACAGCGGCATCTTCGTCACCCAAATGGGCAAATGGTGGATAATTTCAGCCACATCATGGTTAGGCAGGATAGTAATGCAGCCACGCCAAAATGCTTCTTGGCTACTAAAAAGTCCATGAGCAAACATACCTGCAAAAACGGACCCTATCGCTAAAACAAACAATGGGATGATCATAACAGGCGGTGATTCATGAACCCGGGCCATCACCTGCTCATCAGCTCGAGCCTTGCCATGAAATGTCAAAAACATCAGCCGCCAAGAATATAACGCTGTCATTGCAGTTGCCATAATCCCAACCACAAAAACCATTTTACTGACTGGCAGTGACGAAGCAAAAACAGATTCCAAAATCAAATCTTTTGAGTAATAGCCAGCCATGAGTGGAAAGCCTGTAAGCGCCAATGTGCCCACCCACATCATAGCATAGGTCATGGGGATAGATCTCCAAACACCGCCCATTTTCCGCATATCTTGCTCATCACACAACGCATGGATCACTGACCCAGCGCCTAAGAAAAGGAGCGCTTTAAAAAATGCATGAGTAAATAAATGGAACATAGCCGCATGATAAGCTGAAACTCCCACAGCAAAAAACATAAACCCAAGCTGGCTACACGTTGAATAAGCAATCACCCGCTTAATATCATTTTGTGTAATAGCCACAGTACCTGCAAAAAATGCAGTCAGCGCACCTAAACAGGCAATCACCATCAACCCTACTTCACTCAACTCCACAACCGGTGACATACGGACCAGCATAAAGACCCCAGCGGTAACCATCGTCGCCGCATGGATAAGGGCCGACACAGGTGTTGGACCCTCCATAGCATCCGGCAGCCAAACATGCAGCCCAAGTTGCGCCGATTTGCCAGACGCCCCTACTAACAGGAGTAATACTATCGCTGTAGCTGCCTGAATGTGGATACCTAAAAAGCTCCATTGTGTATGGCTGATTAGATCAATTTTTGAAAAAATAACATCAAAATCCAAACTTCCCGTAACCACATAAATCAAAAGGAGCCCTAATGCAAAGCTCACATCACCTATTCTGTTAACAACAAAAGCCTTCATTGCCGCTGCGTTGGCAGATTCTTTTTCATACCAAAAACCGATTAAAAGGTAGGAAGCAAGACCAACGCCTTCCCAACCAAAAAATAGCTGCAATAAGTTAGACGCCGTAACCAACATCAACATGAAAAAAGTAAATAAGCCTAAATATGCTAAAAATCTTGGAACAGACGGATCATGGTGCATATACCCAATAGAATAGACATGAACCATGGATGAAACACTGGTTACAACCAGAACCATAATCGCACTTAAGGTATCAAACTTTAAGTTCCAAGAGGCAGAGAATGTTGGGGAGCTAACCCAATCCATTAAATGGAAAACCTCAGCCTTTCCCAGCACCGCAACCTTATAAAACACCATGCTTCCGCAAATGGCAGATAAAATTACTAAACTCGCGCTAATCCATGCCGCCCCCTGATCTTTTAGTTTCGATCCAAAAAGACCAAGGATGATGAAGCTGATTAAAGGTAAAAATATGGACGCTAAATATATCATTATTATCCCTTTAATTCCTGATCTTGCAAGATATTCACTGTCTGTCGACGACGGAAATAAACCACCAAAATCGCTAAGCCAATAGCGGCCTCAGCTGCCGCAATAGTTAAAATAAAAATGCTAAACACTTGCCCAACAAGGTCATTCAGAAAGCTTGAGAACGTAACAAAATTAATGTTAACGGCTAAAAGCATAATCTCAATGGACATCAAGATCACGATGATATTGCCTGTATTCAAAAAGATACCTACCACCCCAGTGCTAAAAAGCGCTGCGGCAAGGATCAGATAATAACTCATCTCGATCATAGGCGAACTCCTTTCCCTTTCTCAGGATTAACCAATGTTACGGCATCTTGAGGATTACGTTGAAGCTGACGGCTGATGCTCTGCCTCTTCGAAGTAGCTTGATCCTTCAGCGTCAAAACAATAGCACCAATAATAGCCACCAGAAGCACCAAGCCTGCCAATTGGAATACAAAGAAATAGTCCGTATAGAGTATATCTCCTATAGCATGGGCATTTGTTCGTCCCGGGGTTATAGGATGTGATAAAATTTCATGAGTATTTGATGCTGATTGCCAATTCATATAGAGGAAGCCAAGTTCCACGACTAATACAAGCCCAACTAATATACCAATGCTTTTGTAGCGCGATGCTTCTTGCTTGATGACGCCAAGATGCAAATCAAACATCATAACAACGAACAGAAATAAGACAGCTACAGCCCCCACATAAACAATAACGAGCGACATAGCTAGCAGTTCCGCTCCAAGCAAAACAAAAATTCCTGCCGCATTGAAAAAACACAAGATAAGGAATAGTACTGAATGTACAGGGTTTCGAGCAGAAATAACCATTACTGCTGAGCTTAAAAGCACCACTGAGAACAAAAGAAACGTTAGAAAAACAACACTCACAACTCTTAACCTTCGCCTAAATAAAACACCTGTATTCTACGCGCCATCACCAGCATTCTTCTTCAAATTTGCGGCAAGTGCAGCCTCCCAACGATCGCCATTATCCAATAGCTTTTGCTTATTGTAGATCAACTCTTCATGAGTCTCAGCGGCAAACTCAAAATTGGGCCCCAAGACAATAGCATCCACGGGACAAGCTTCTTGGCAATATCCGCAGTAAATACACTTCACCATATCAATATCATAGCGCGTTGTCCGCCTACTCCCATCTTCCCTGGGTTCTGATTCAATGGTGATTGCTTGCGCAGGGCAAACCGCTTCACAAAGCTTGCACGCAATGCAGCGCTCTTCACCACTTGGATAACGACGCAGCGCATGCTCACCACGGAAACGTGAACTAATAGGACCTTTTTCATAAGGGTAGTTTAATGTGTATTTCTTTTTAAAGAAGTACTTAAGAGTCAGTAAAAGCCCCTTAGCCAATTCAATCAGCGTAAAAGAACGGAGCCAATGACCTAAATTTCTTTTCACCTCTTCCCCCTTAAATCTTGTATGGGATATAGCCAATGATTTTAATGGCCGTTGCAGTAATAATGAGCCAAATTAATGTAAATGGCAAAAATACTTTCCAACCTAAACGCATTAGCTGGTCATAGCGATAACGTGGAAACGTTGCTCGCACCCATAAAAATATAAACAGTACACATGCCACTTTCAGACTAAACCAAATGATTCCAGGAACCCATGCTAAAGCAGCAACTGGTGGCAACCAGCCACCCAAAAACAAGATCGTGCAAATGGCGCTCATCAAAATCATGTTGGCATACTCACCCAAAAAGAATAGCGCAAATGTCATGGATGAATATTCGACGTTATAACCTGCCACCAATTCTGCTTCAGCCTCAGGCAAATCAAACGGTGAACGGTTAGTCTCCGCCAACATGGATACCACAAACACGATGAACATCGGAAATAATGGCACAATAAACCAGAGCCTCTGCTGTGACATCACCACATCTGTTAAATTAAGAGAACCAACACAAAGAAGAACACAAACAATCACCACGCCAATGGAAACCTCGTATGAAACCATTTGCGCAGCCGAACGCAATGCTCCTAAAAAAGCATACTTCGAGTTACTTGCCCAGCCTGCCATGATAATGCCATATACACCTAAAGAGGATATGGCAAACAGATACAAAATCCCCACATTGATATCTGCTAAAACTAGCCCCGTATCCAGTGGAATAACGGCCCAAGCAACCAGGCTTAAGGTAAACGTTAGCATGGGTGCGATAATGAAAATGACAGGGTTGGCTGCTGTTGGAAGGATGATCTCCTTGTGCATCAACTTGATGGCATCCGCAAATGGCTGCAGCAATCCAAATGGCCCAACAGTATTTGGCCCAACACGCAGCTGCATGTACCCAATTACTTTGCGTTCAAAATACGTTAAGAAAGCCACAGCAATAATCAACGGTAATGCCAGTGCGACTACTTTCAAAGCGATGATAATAACAGGCAAAATATAACTTGCAAAAAGCTCTGCCATATTACTCTCCTATCAATCCAAGTTTGGGCCATTTACCCTCGATAATTTCCTGAGTACATCTAGCCATAGTGAGGGAATTCCGTGAGATAGGATCTGTCATATAGTAGTTTGCAATTGTTGGCTTGAGCTTGCCTTTCACATCTTTTTGATCGGTTGCTTTAGAAGCGTCAATTGCTTCTGGCGTCGCTACATTAAGGACCTTCAAATGAGGAAATTCTGCGATCATGGCATGACGAAGTTGATCAAGGTTAACATATTCAAGACCACCATCCACATAATCTGACAAAGCACGCACGATCTTCCAATCCTCTTTGGCCTCACCGGGAGGGAAAATGGCTTTAAATGCCCGCTGCACGCGTCCCTCAACATTCACATACGTACCTTCTTTTTCCGTGTAAGCAGCACCAGGCAGAATCACATCTGCATGTGCAGCAGATTGGTCACCGTGATGCCCTTGGTAAATCACAAAAGGCTTTTCAAGTGCTGAAGGTGGAATATCATCAACACTAAGCAAGTACAAAATATCCATCAAACCTTTTTGAGATTTTTGGATGATCTCCCTTGTTCCCAAACCACCTTTGACCGGTACAAATCCAATGTCCAAACACCCAACACGTGAAGCAGAAGTATGCAACACATTAAATCCGTTCCAATCTTTCCGAATCATCTTATGTGTATCAGCAATGGCACGCGCTAGTGTGTGAATATCAGAACCATTTGTCGAAGTTAATGCTCCCTCACCCAAGATAATCATGGGGGCTTTTGCATTTTTCAGAATTTTGGCAAAAGAATGTTTGCCCGAGAGGATTTCATTTAAAATTGCAGCATCATCACCTAGATGCTCAAGAGGAAAGGTTGACTCATATGATGCACCAATGAGGGCCGCCTGTAATCCATTTTGGAAATACCGCTTCCTTAATCGAGCATTGATCAATGGCGCTTCAAAACGTGGCTGCGTACCAATCAACAAGCAAACATCCGCATCCTCAATGCCCGCAATAGTGGTATTGAAGCGATAGTGCCCAGGTTTAGAAACATCATAATCGCTCATATCGTGCCGGCAATCAATGTTCTTGACACCCAATGAGAGCATCAATTGTTTCAATACAAAAGCCGACTCTAGCTCAACCATCCCACCAACAAGTGCCGCTACCCGCTCCTTTTTTGCATCTTTCAATTTAAGTGCAATGGCACTGAATGCTTGATCCCACGTTGCTTCGACCAACTTTCCTTTGTTATTACGAACATAGGGGCGATCTAACCGCTGACTTTTTAAACCATCATAGGCAAACCGAGATTTATCTGCGAGCCATTCTTCGTTAACATCATCATTCTGCCTGGGCAAAATCCGCATCACTTCCGTCCCGATGCTATCCACGCGGATATTCGCACCAACACCATCAAACACATCAATGCTGTCTGTCTTCGTTAACTCCCACGAACGACCACGAAAGGCATAGGGTTTTGATGTCAGCGCACCAACTGGGCAAATATCTATCATATTACCCGAAAGCTCCGATGCGATAGCGCCTTCAATGGCTGATGTGACAATTTCTGTATGTTCACCACGACCTACGCCCCCTAATTCAGAGGTACCAGCAATTTCAGAAGCAAAACGAACACACCGCGTGCAATGGATACAACGTGTCATCCAGGTCTTGATCAGAGGACCAAAATACTTTTCTGAAACTGAGCGCTTGTTTTCCTTGTATTTACCAACCCCTGGGCCATAATAAAGGGTCAAATCCTGAAGGTCACATTCCCCACCTTGGTCACAGATAGGGCAATCCAACGGGTGGTTGATCAGCAAAAATTCTAGAACACCTTTGCGTGCCTTTTCAACATACGGAGAGTTAGTCCTTACAACCATACCTTCCGCAGCCGGCATAGCACAGCTAGCCACTGGCTTGGGGGATTTTTCAACCTCAACCAAGCACATGCGGCAGTTGCCTGCAATATTCAACTTTGGATGATAACAAAACACAGGAATTTCAACGCCAGACACCTCAGCAACCTGCAGAATGGTCATCCCTGCTTCAAATTCGACTTCCTTACCGTTAATAGTCATTTTAGGCATGTGCCACCTCAGCCTTAGCTAAGCGAATCCGCAATTCCATCTCATCTCTAAAATGCCTGATCAATCCTTGCACTGGCCAAGCAGCGGCATCCCCAAGGGCGCAAATCGTATGCCCCTCTATCTGATAGCTTACATCCAGCAATTCATCGATCTCTTCCACTTTCGCATTACCTTTAGCGATTCTCTCTAAAATACGCCACATCCAGCCTGTTCCCTCCCGACAAGGTGAGCATTGGCCACAACTTTCATGCATATAAAACTTAGAAAGTCGGGCAATGGCCTTAACAATATCTGTGGTCCTATCCATCACAATCACAGCCGCTGTACCTAAGCCGGTTTTGGCTGCTTTTAGACTGTCAAAATCCATCAAAATCGTATCGCAAATTGATCTTGGAATCAAAGGAACGGATGAACCACCAGGAATGATTGCCAATAAGTTGTCCCATCCCCCTCGAACACCCCCTGCATGCTTCTCAATAAGTGTTTTTAACGGAATGCCCATTTCTTCTTCCACATTGCAAGGATTATTAACGTGGCCAGAGATACAAAAAACCTTGGTGCCCGTGTTATTTGGCCGCCCGATACCAGCAAACCATTCACCTCCACGGCGTAGAATCGTGGGCGCAACAGCGATGGTCTCAACGTTATTGATAATAGTTGGACACCCCCATAAACCAATATTAGCTGGAAAAGGAGGTTTCAGCCTAGGCATCCCCTTCTTACCTTCTAAGCTTTCGAGAAGAGCAGTCTCTTCGCCGCATATGTAAGCCCCAGCGCCACGGTGGATATACAAATCAAAGTCCCATCCACTCTTCGCAGCATTTTTACCCAGCAAACCCGATGCATAGGCTTCATCTACTGCCTGCTGCAACCGTTCTGCTTCACGGTAAAACTCACCACGAATATAAATATAACCAACTTTCGCTTGAATCGCGAAGCCAGCCAACAAGCAACCTTCTATCAATTTCTGCGGCTCATTGCGAATGATATCCCGATCCTTACATGTCCCCGGTTCGCTTTCGTCCGCATTCACAACCAAGTACCTTGGGCGGCCATCTTGGGGCGCCATAAAAGACCATTTCATCCCAGTTGGGAAGCCCGCTCCGCCACGCCCTCTTAGGCCAGATGTGCGCATTTCCTCGATGATCCACTCTGATCCCTTCTTGATCAAACCTGCTGTATTATCCCAATCTCCACGCTCACGGGCTGCCTTCAAATTCCAACTTTGGAAACCATAAAGGTTCGTAAAGATGCGATCACTATCATTAAGCATTTGGGCTATACATCCTTATTCTTTTTCTGGCCTGTTCTGGGAGCAGATTTGCCGTTAAGCTTTGTTGCTCCAGTAGATGCTTTTGGCGCAAGCTTAGCCTTGGGCCTTGGAGTAGTTTGAGCTTTAGGTGCGGCCGCTTTTGGGCTGTCAGGTTTTTTTGTTGCTTCAGCTTTTTTGACAGCCACTTTTACTGTATTCGCTTGAGGGGAAAACCCAACTGGAGCTGAACATTGGCGAGCTAAAGCCGAACCAGGTTTAATAGGCTTTCCAGCCTTCAGCGCTAAGAGCAACTCTTCAAATGATTTTGCGTCTAAATCTTCATAAAAATCATCGTTAATTTGCACAACCGGCGCATTCACACACGCTCCAAGGCACTCTACTTCAACAACCGTAAATTTCTTGTCTTTTGTTGTTTGGCCGGCTCCAATTCCCAATTCTTTCTGACATGTCGTCATAATAGCATCAGTCCCCCTAAGCCAACACGGCGTTGTGGTACAAACTTGGATGAAATGCTCACCCACGGGCTTTAGGTTAAACATCGTGTAAAACGTTGCCACTTCTGTAGCACGGATTAATGGCATATCCAGATATTGAGCCACATAAACAATAGCTTCCTCAGGCAACCAGCCTCCCGATTGCCGCTGAGCCAGCTCAAAAAGCGCTATCACGGCGCTAGCTTGCTTGCTCTTTGGATAATGGGATATAAACTCTTTAGCCTTCTTTTCATTTTCCTTTGAGAAAGAAAACGCTTTGCCACTCTTTTGTGGTCTAACCGTCACCGATCAATCTCCCCAAAAACAACATCCATCGAACCGATAATTGATACTACGTCTGCCAGCATATGTCCGCGCGACATAAAGTCTAGTCCTTGTAAAAAGGCAAAGCCAGGCGGACGAATTTTGCAGCGATATGGCTTATTGGTTCCATCGGAAATGAGGTATACACCAAACTCTCCCTTTGGCGCTTCAACGGATGCATAACATTCACCAGCAGGCACATCATACCCTTGGGTATAAAGTTTGAAATGATGAATCAATGCTTCCATTGATTCCTTCATCTGCGCTCGTGAAGGTGGGGCTACCTTCCCATCTTGGGATTTAAACGGACCAGCTGGCATATTATCCAGGCACTGACGCATAATTTTGAGGCTTTCCCTCATCTCTAAAACACGAATCAAATAGCGGTCATAGCAATCACCATTCTTGCCGATGGGTATCTCAAATTCCATGTCCCCGTAAACCTCATATGGCTGAGACTTTCTCAAATCCCAAGGAATACCTGAACCTCTCAACATAGGGCCGCTAAACCCCCAATCCAAGGCTTGTTCTGGTGAAACAATACCAATATCAACAGTCCGTTGTTTAAAAATGCGATTGTCTGTCAACAATGTTTCTAAATCGTCGATATGCTTATGAAAATTATCTGTAAATGTTGATATGTCTTCCAACAAATCGGCAGGAAGGTCAGCATGCACACCGCCGGGCCTAAAATATGCCGCATGAAGTCTTGCTCCAGAGGCCCTTTCATAAAACTCCATCAGCTTTTCACGCTCTTCAAAAGCCCAGAGCAATGGCGTCATCGCGCCGACATCCAACGCCATGGTTGTGATGTTTAATAAGTGATTCAAAAGGCGAGTAATTTCGCTATACAGCACCCGAATGTATTGCCCTCTTGCTGGAACCTTAACATTCAATAACCGCTCAACTGCCAAGGCAAAGGCATGCTCTTGACACATAGGTGAGACATAATCCAAACGATCAAAATAGGGAATTGCTTGCAGGTATGTTTTGTGCTCAATGAGTTTTTCCGTCCCGCGATGCAACAGGCCAATATGAGAGTCTGCGCGCTCAATAACCTCGCCATCCAACTCCAAGATCAAACGCAAAACTCCATGGGCAGCCGGATGTTGCGGACCAAAGTTCAAGAGAAATGAGTCGTCCTCAGAACCTGCTTTTTCAAGTTTGATCGCCATGATTATCCCGCGCCTTTCTCATCAGTTGGCACAAGAATTTGCGTTCCTTCCCATGGGCTTTCAAAATCAAATGTTCGATAAGCTTGAGCCAGATTCACACTCTCATATACAACCTTTTTGCTCTCACTATCATACCGTACTTCATAATAACCCGTGAGAGGAAAATCCTTACGCATTGGGAAGCCTTCAAAACCATAATCCGTGAGAATACGACGCATGTCTTGATGGCCAGAAAAGCTTATGCCATACATATCCCAAACTTCGCGCTCCCACCACCCGGCAGACTTATAAATACCCGTCGCCGTTGGAACACTTTCCATTTCGCCAGCCTCTGTTTTAACGCGAATGCGCTGGTTTCGCGTGAGGCTGAGCAGATGATAAACCACGTCAAAACGCTTATCCCGAGCTGGCCAATCCACACCACACACATCCATCAGCTGCTGGAACTGACAAGCCGAATCGTCTCGCAAAAAATACAAAACATTGGTCAAATTTTCAGGCAACGTCACAAGTGTAATTTCGCCTCGCTCAAAAATACATTGCTGCAATTTTGAGGCCAATTTTTCAGATAAATATTCTTTTAATTTCTCAGGCACAGCTTGACTCTTTTAGCGATGATAAACTCGGGTGCGTTTAATTTTGTCCTGCAGCCTTAAAATGCCATACAGCAAAGCTTCCGCTGTGGGTGGACAACCAGGAACATAAATATCGACCGGAATAATACGATCGCATCCTCTAATAACTGAATACGAGTAATGATAATACCCGCCACCATTGGCACATGAGCCCATAGAAATCACCCATTTTGGATCAGCCATTTGATCATAGAGCGTCCTAAGCGCTGGAGCCATTTTGTTCGTGAGCGTTCCAGCTACAATGATCAGATCTGCCTGCCTAGGGCTGGGACGGAACACAACTCCAAAACGGTCAAGATCATATCGGCTTGCGGCTGTATGCATCATCTCAACCGCGCAGCATGCCAAACCAAATGTCAACGGCCAAAGAGAGCCACTCTGGGCCCAGCCAACAACCTTATCAACCTGCGTGAGCATAAAGCCTTTATGGCTAATTTCATCGTGCACAGTTTTGAGAAGCTCATCCGGCGAGCGATTTTCCAAACCGCCATACAATGCATTTTGACCTGAATCATGAGGGGGCTTAATTACCATTCCAGGGCTCCCTTTTTCCATTCATAAATAAAACCAATCGTCAAGAGGCCTAAAAACAGCATCATTGAGCTATAGCCAAACCAACCTATTTTACTAAACGAAATGGCCCACGGAAACAGAAAAGCCACTTCAAGGTCAAAGATAATAAACAATATCGCCACTAAGTAGAAACGAACATCAAATCGCAGCCGGGAATCACTGAAAGCTTCAAACCCACACTCATAGGCAGCCAATTTTTCAACGCTGGGAGATGATTTCGATCTAAAAAAAGCAATGCCTACCATCGCAGCAGATAGCACACCAGCTATCCCCACAAAGATTAATATCGGCAGATATTCGATCAATAATACGTTCACTACTATGACTTCAAAACGTTATACCACCTGAAAACTAACTCAAGCGTAACCACTTGTAAATGCCATTTACTCATTTTTCTAGCTCTTTGTTATTCAAATGCGATATCCTGCCACAACAAGCCGCAAACGCAAGTTATTGTTAGCTGCCACCCCTCCGCCGGAACCTACACTCTCTGAGCTTGCTGCTCTTGGCCTTCCTGCACACCTCCCCTTGTCTTCCTCGCGTATGCGAGTCTTCCAGCTTAACTGATCTTAGATTTATAAAAAAGGTGGGTTCCCGTTTTCACGGGAATGACAAAAAAGGGGCAAGGATGGCACAGACCCCGCCCCTCTCTTTGTCACCCCGCACATCTTTCCTTGCCTTCCCGCACCCCTCTTAGTCATTCCCGCACTTGATGCGGGAACCCAGGTTTTTTATGGCCCCCCGCTTTCGCGAGGGTGACAAAAAAAAGAGCACGAGTGTGACAGGGAAAATCGCGGCGATAACAGGAAAATCGCCCTGTATAATAGCATACCGAATGACAGCCACTTTGAATAAAATTGGCCCTCTTTTTCTCGCTGACGTTTCTTTTCGGCTGGCGTTTGATCTGGGTCAAGTCACCTTTCTATCTCATATCGTTATATCCCCTCAGCTATAATGAATCAAAGGTGGAGTCCAAATACACGCGCAAAAGCGATCCACATAACTTAGTAGATTGGGTTTATACGCAAGCCTCCATTAAATTCTAATGCTCTGGAGAAAAACCATGAAAAGACGCTCAATTATACTCTTCTTTCTGCTTGCTCTGTTGTTGCCTGTACAGGTTTTTGCAGCCGACCTGACTGTTGCGGTGGCAGCAAACGCACAATATGTATTTGAAGAACTGAAACAAATTTTTGAGAAGAAAACAGGTGTGACTATTGATGGGGTTATCGGCTCTTCCGGCAAATTTACCGCTCAAATCAAGAATGGCGCGCCGTTTGATGTCTTTATTTCGGCAGACATGAACTACCCTCAAATGCTGCAAACGGAGGGGCTTACTCACAATACACCAAAAGTTTATGGCTACGGTAGCCTGGTGATCTGGACGATGCGCGATGTCGATCTATCAAAGGGATTTCCTGTCCTGGCAAGCAACAGAGTGAAGAAAATTGCTATTGCATCCGTGAAAACAGCCCCATATGGTCGCCAAGCCATGAATGCCATAAAGTTTTACGGGCTATACCCCCAGGTGCAGAGCAAAATCGTCTATGGAGAGAGTATTGCCCAAACCAACCAATTCATCACAACAAAGACGGTTGACCTGGGTATAACGGCAAAATCCGTTGTTGTTGCACCAAACATGAAGGGGCAAGGCAAATGGATAGAGGTTGACCAGAAAGCATATGAGCCTATCGCACAAAGCGCTGTCATACTTAAATATGCACAGCAGCGCAATATAGAAGTCGCTCAGAAGTTTTTTGACTTCCTATACTCAAGCGAAGCCGGAGCTGTTTTCAAAAAGCATGGTTATACGCTGCCTTAAAGGGTGGCAACAGGATCAATATGAGTGATTATGTGAAGGTTTAGTTGTGAACATCGATTTAGCTCCCTTTATCTTAACATTTAAACTGGCGCTTGCGGCAACCACCGTCCTGTTCTTGATAGGGGTCCCGATAGCCTATGCCTGCGCGTTTACCAAGCGCAAATGGAAATACATCGTCGAGCCGCTTATTAGTATGCCACTAGTCTTGCCGCCCACGGTCTTGGGATTTTATCTTCTTGTTTTCTTCAGCCCCAACTCCTTTCTGGGGAATTTTCTGGCAACGACGCTAGATATTAACATTGTTTTCAGCTTCCTTGGGCTTGTTATTGGCTCTGTCCTGTTCAGCTTTCCGTTCATGGTCAACCCGATCCGCGCTGGACTTGAAAGCCTCCCTCCATCGCTTATAGAGGCTTCTTACACGCTGGGCAAATCGCGGTGGAAAACACTTTTGAATGTTATCCTTCCAAACATCAAGCCCTCTTTACTCACCGGCATCGTCATGGCCTTTGCCCATACGGTCGGTGAATTTGGCGTCGTCCTGATGCTGGGCGGCAGCATTCCAGGCGAGACGCGCACGGTCTCTATCGCTATTTTCAGTGAGGTTGAGGCGCTAAATTACACAACAGCAGGCGTTTATTCCGGCATACTGTTCGTCATTTCATTTACTGTGCTGTTTGTATTAAACATCATCAATAAGAAATGGCTAAGTGTTTTTAGATGATAAAGATCAAAGCAAAGAAGAGTCTAACAACAGGCAGCGGCCCGATGCAACTCGATATCGATGTTGAAATTATGGAGGCCGGAATATCGACCCTCTTTGGCCCGTCTGGAGTGGGGAAAACAACCGTGCTGAGGATGATCGCTGGGCTGACGAACCCAGATGAAGGATTGATCCAAGTCAATGGTGATGTGTGGTTTGACAGCTCCCGTAAGATCAACAAGCCCGTTCAGAAGAGGCAAATTGGCTTCGTTTTTCAAGATTACAATCTTTTCCACAACATGACGGTACAAGAAAACCTGCAATATGCCCTGAAAAATAAGAACGACTCTTTTCTAATTGATGAGTTTCTTGAAATGGCGGCACTCACCGGGCTTGCTGACCGCAAGCCCCTCCATTTGTCCGGCGGGCAGAAACAGCGCGTCGCACTTATACGCACATTATTAAATAAGCCACAGTTGTTTTTGCTGGACGAACCTTTCTCGGCGCTGGATTTGGATATGCGGCTCAGACTACAAGATGAATTTCTTTCCATCTCTAACAGATTTGAAATCCCTACGATCTTCGTATCGCACGATATCAGTGAGGTCTTTAAATTGTCCCATCGTGTTTTTGTAATGAAGGATGGCAAAATTATCCGGTCTGGGCCGCCAGCCGAAGCCTTTGGCACAGCGGATGCGGCGGCGTGGGTCAAGCTAGTGGGCATCGTTCTTGCTGTCCAAAACGAGGGCTCAAAGCGGGTTGCCGTACTTCAGATTGATAATGAGATAACAAAAGTATACCTGGCGATGGAAGATGCCCAGTGTTGGCGTACCGGAGATAGGGTTCTGCTCTCAGTGCATGCTCATGATTTTTCTCTTGCCATGATCAACAAGATGAAACCGTAAGTTTCTTATAGAACTTTCCGATGCCATGAGTGAATGTTCAAAAATCTGCATAGAACGACCACTTTCTTAGAAAAATCATGCGGCTATGGCGAGACCTCGTTAGGATAACATTTAAAATCCATGGTGCTTGACTTGGATCAAATCGTATATTACAGGAATGGTCATGATATTAGCCATCAAGCTATTTTAAAAAGAAAGGTCGGGAAAGAGTATGATTAAACTCTCATATAGCACCAATGGCCTTCTGAATTTGAATTTATTTTCAGCCATCGATGCCGTCGAAAGAGCTGGATACGACGGGATTGAACTGTCTTTTGACAAAGATCAATTCAACCCATTTGAACTGAATTCTCAAGACCTAAAGAAAATCCGCGATTACTTTGATACAAAAAGCATTAAGCCAGCCTGCATCGCAACGCCGACAATCGCCTTCCTCTCTGACAGGCCGCATGAGCCTTCCGTCATATGCCTTGATAAAGCTGGTCGCAAGCAGAGAATCGCCCTGATCAAAAAAGGTATAGAAATCGCCAAAACCCTGAAAGCTCCCATCGTCAGCTTTGGCAGTGGCTTTATTCGTGATGAGCATATCCGCAATCCACAGATAACCCCCAACGAAATATTGGCGGACAGCATCCACGAGTGCATGAAGGATATCGGAGACATCACACTCACCATCGAGCCGGAACCCGGTATGCTGATCGAGACTCTGGACGAAGGAATGGCCATCGTTAAAACGATAGGCTCCAGACAATTCCGGCTGCACATGGATTTGTGCCACGCCTACTGTTCGCAGAAAAATTACATAGAGGCAGTTGCGGCAGCTGCCCCATACACCGCATACCTTCATATATCGGATACAACCACTGGGTGCAATGTGAAGCTAAAACCCTATTCGAGCGACCTCGTGATGGATTTTGACTTTGCAGACTATCTCATTTATTTCCCTGACACTTGCGATTTTCTATTTGCCAGCAGGGAACAGTCGATCTGCTTTTACGACGATATGCCGGATGGAGCTACGCTCACGACCATGCGCGATCTTGCCGGGGTAAATGCTATTCAGTTTATCGGTTATAAAGAGTTGAAAATGTCTGATGATACGCTCGACCGGGAAATCAACACCTATGCGGTTTCAGTGCCGGGGTTGAGTTTCTATGTTCTTGATCGGGCAAAGCCGGTTCTTCGCTATTTAAGAACGGCGTTGTCAAAAAAAACCGGAAAGACAATATTGGACAAAAAAGTCGCCAATACATTGACCGGGAAGGTTCACTATCATGAAATTCCCGGTTACGGTGAAATTGACTTTAAGCAAACCTTCCAGACTCTAGAGGAAAGTGGCTTTAATGGATATGCGACCGTAGAGCTGTACCACCATGTGAATACTTGGGAAAAAGCCCTGCAAGAAAGTATCCAGATACTGTCAAATGCACGAAATTATCGGCAAGGAGCAGCATGACGAAAACAGCTAACGATTTAAGCAGTCTTGGATGGGAGCTTGACTCTATGGGCGAGCTGGATCACCGCCTCGTCAAAGCACCCTATATCCGCCTTTCCTCCGAAAAGCGTGGGGCACAGGGGGATTGCGTTTATGTTTTTGATCTTCGGATTACACAGCCAAATACAAGCTATATGTCGACGATACAGATACACTCACTGGAGCATTTGTTTCTTGCAGGATTCCGAGAACATCTGCCTGACTCGTTTATCAGCGTAGCTCCTATGGGGTGCCAGACGGGTTTTTATCTCATACTGCTGAACGAGGCGCGTGCCAGGGTCGTTCAAAAAATTTACAAAAAAATCCTTACCCAGATACTGTCTATGAGTGAGATTCCATATGCAAACGACAAAGATTGTGGGCAGTTCACCCATCACAACATCAAAGAGGCACAAAAGATCGCCAAAATGTTGCTGCATTTTGAGAGCGAGTGGCTCGGTGTATTTGGGGTCGCGGCATGAAGACTCCCCTTCCTGTACGATCTATCTTTGTTACAGATGAAACCAAATACGATATTGTATCTGGGGCTTCTTTCTTTGATATCAACAATCCAACTCTATCCAGTATTGGCGCCGGACAAGGCTCTCGACGTTTTGTTGTGCTGGACAAAAACATTAAAAACTTTCAACCTGAAATAGCCTCTTATTTTAATCATTTTGGTATCGAAACACGCATTGAGCTGTTCGAGCCAGGAGAAGAAAATAAATCGCTCTCATCCATGACCTCTTTGTTGGAAAAGTTGGATACCTTTCCTATCCGGCGGCGGGACGAGCCTGTTATTGCCATCGGCGGCGGCGTATTGACCGACGTTGTGGCCTTTGTCGCCAGCGTATATAGACGCGGCGTTCCACATATCAAAATACCGACCACGCTGATGGGATATGTGGATGCTGCGATAGGTATTAAATGCGGCATCAACTTTAACGGCAATAAAAACAGAATTGGCGCATTTGAGCCACCGCTTAGTGTTTTGTTGGATCGGTCTTTCCTGAAAACTCTGCCGCATCGACATATCATGAATGGGTTAGGCGAAATTATCAAACTTGCCGTCATTCTGGATGCAGAGCTTTTTGAATGGCTGGAAAAAGACGGCATATCCTGCGTTAATAATAATTTTCAAAGCGCAGCGGGCGACGCCATTCTTGAGCGCTCTATCGACCTCATGATTAATGAGCTTGCACCTAATTTGCATGAGAATAACTTAGCGCGTACTGTAGATTTCGGCCATACGTTCAGCCTAGCTTATGAGATGGCACCCGGCCACGATGTTCTTCACGGCGAAGCTGTCCTCATGGATATTATTCTCTCAGTATTTTTAGCAAACGTCAGAGGATCGCTATCTGAAGGAAATGTAAGTCGTATTCTAACGTTGATTGCGGGGCTTCCTTATCATTTACCCTCCATCCAGGAAGTAACGCCTGCCGTCCTTTGGCACTCGATCATCGAGCGCGCGTGCCACCGCAATGGCCTGCAACGCATTCCGTTACCAAGTGGGATAGGACAATGCATTTTTGCGAATGATATAACGCCTGATGAGCTAAACAAGGCTCATCTTTGTTTTAAGAAGTGGATGTATAGATATGAAAACACATACGAACGTCGATGTGTCGGAACTGGATAAGTTTTCAAAGCTAGCCTCTCTTTGGTGGGACGAGCATGGCAGCATGGGAATGCTGCACAAGATAAATCCGATCAGGTTCAAATTTATTGCCGATCAGGTGGATGTCGCCAATAAACAAGTGCTTGATGTAGGGTGTGGCGGCGGCATTCTGACGGAAAGTCTGGCGCGTGCGGGAGCGAATGCTATGGGAATTGATTTATCAAGCCGCCCACTCGAAATCGCAAAACTGCACGCCAAAGAAGTGGGTATTAAGATTGATTACCGTCTAAAAAACTGCGAAGAAATGGCTGACACCCATGCGAAGAAATTTGATGTGGTATGTTGTCTGGAGATGTTGGAACACGTACCAGACCCAGCCAGCACAGTGAAGGCTTGCGCGAAGCTATTAAAGCCTGGTGGGTATGCTTTTTTTTCCACGATCAACAGAAGCCTGAAAGCGTTTCTATTTGCAATTATTGGCGGAGAATATGTTTTGCGCCTTCTGCCGAGGGGGACGCATTCTTACAAAAGCCTTATCAAGCCATCTGAGCTTCATAAATGGTCTCAGCAGAATGGGCTGACACTGCTGGATACCTCAAGTTTTATCTACAACCCCTTGACCAAAAACTTTCGTCTCAGAACCGGCGCGGATGTAAATTATATATCATGCTATCAAAAAAACCTCTAAGCTACTTTCTCGCGCTCTCTCGCAACAAGCACGCACTGCTGGATATTGCCGCACCTGCGTTTTGCGCCCTGCTGTGGCTGGGAGCCTTTCCGCCTACATCCGTAACCATCTTGTCCCTTATCACGGCCTTTGCTGGATATACGGCGATCTATGCCTTGAACGATATCGTCGGATGTAAGGTTGATAAGGTCAAAATGGCTCATACTGGCGGTGGACAGCAGTATTGTGTGGAGGCTGGCGACTTACGTCACCCCATAGCACAAGGATTGATCAGCTATAAAATGGCTATTCTATGGATGTCTTTTTGGCTTCTTGTAGCCGTCCTGGGCGCATATCTTCTTAACCCGTATATCCTTATCATCCTTGGTCTAGCTGCGGTTTGCGAGGTTGCCTATTGTATGCTGCTACGGGTAACGCACTGGCGGATTATTTTGAGTGGATTTGTCAAAGCAGCTGGACCTATGTCTGCCATTCTCGTTGTCGATTCCACACCAAAGGTTGGGCCTCTTCTGCTTTTGCTGTCTTGGATATCCCTTTGGGAAATCGGGGGGCAAAACATTCCAGCGGATTGGAACGACAGGGAAGAAGACACGCGCATAGGTGCAAAAACCATCCCTGTAAGGTTTGGAGAGGGTATATCAAAGCGAATTGTGATGTGTGCCGCATTGCTAACAGTCATTAGCAGCTGTTTTCTTGTAACGATCTCGCCACTACCCTTGGGGCCAACCTATGTAGCATGGATGCTGATGATCGGAATTATGATTATCATTATGCCCGCATATTCTCTATACAGCGCGACAAAAATAACCACCGAACCGGCTCGGCTATTTGACATTGCCAGCTATTATCCCTTGGCTTTATTGGTGCTGACGGTCGGAGCTATTGTTTTGCGGCATGTATTTTAAGCCATTGCGTCCGTGGGATTTAAAGATGCCATCTTTGTGATTTTTTGCCAATTGCGCCAAAATTTCTGCATGATTCTGCGCCATATAACGAATAACCTGTGCATTCTTCACACGCTTTCCACCAGCGGGGATTGTATTTTCGCCAAAATCGTAGGGCATTTGACCTAGATCAAGTCACTATACCACATGATGATGTAGTTATTGACATGGAGAGCACAATATCTAGTGTCTCTGACTAGAACTCTCCATTCTGCGATGTTCCCTGCTGCTTGTCTTTTTACGTAATAGGGGATGTGACTATTGTTTGCAAAAAAAAGGAAAAAGCCATGCCAAAAGCAACCCAGAACCTCACTGCTCTACAAAGTAAAAACCGTCAAGGGGAGCTTTCTCCAGATAAACTCGTCGATCAAGTCGTGACGCTTTACGGTGGCACGAAGGTCGATTGCTCTGAAGCGGTCAGTGAATATGTTTCAGGATCGGACTGGAGGATCAATGCCAATGCAAATATCGGCTATTCAAACTCAGGCTTGATTAACAACGTCGCCGGGAAAGTGATTGCCAATTTCTGGCTTGATACAGTCTACAGCGCAGAAGAAGGAACGGCACATCGCCAGGGGGACATCCATATTCACGATCTTGACTGCCTGACGGGATATTGCGCCGGCTGGTCTTTGCGGGCACTGCTTAACGATGGTTTTAACGGAGTCGGAGGACGCGTATCGTCCCGCCCACCACGTCATTTTAGAGAAGCACTCGGTCAGATGAGCAACTTCCTCGGTATCCTGCAGTCCGAATGGGCTGGTGCACAGGCTTTTTCAAGTTTCGACACATACCTCGCGCCTTATGTTTTCTACGACCAGCTCTCTTTCAAGGAAGTCAAAAAGGCCATCCGGCAATTCGTCTATAACCTCAATGTTCCCGCACGCTGGGGCCAATCTCCGTTCACCAATATCACGCTCGACATTACCGTGCCGGAGGACTTGCGTGATCAGGCGCCGACGTATAACAACGCGCATCTTTTCAAGGGCATAGATAATGATGCACTTCTGCGGAAGGCTCAGGCAAGAGATATGGGGATTCGCAACCTTGAAGATATGTGCTTCAGGCATTTTGCCCCTGAAATGGAAATGATAAATATCGCTTATTACGAAGTAATGACGCAAGGGGACTCGACAGGCCAGCCCTTCACATTCCCAATTCCCACGGTAAACATTACTGAAGACTTCGATTGGAATAGCAAGGTAGCCGATACGATATTCGAGAACGCAGCCAAGGTTGGATCGTCTTATTTTCAGAACTTTGTGGGTAGTCAGTTTATTGTCGATCCTGTCACCAAAGAGCGACGCCCTAACCCAGAAGCGTATTCTCCTGGGGCCGTTCGTTCCATGTGCTGCCGGCTACAGCTTGACCTACGCGAATTACTCAAGCGCGGCAACGGTCTCTTTGGCTCTGCAGAAATGACAGGCTCGATTGGAGTTGTAACCTTGAACATGGCAAGACTTGGCTACCGCTTCAAAGGAGATCTTACTGGCCTAACCAACGAGGTGGAGCGGTTGATGGATATTGCAAAATCCACGCTGGAGAAAAAACGAGCTTTCGTCCAGAAAATGTATGATCGCGGCCTTTATCCCTACACGGCGCGCTATCTACCGTTCTTCCGCAACCATTTCTCCACCATCGGTGTTAACGGGATTAATGAAATGGTCAGGAATTTTACTGGAGACGCTCATGATATAACCGATGAATACGGCGTGCAGATGAGCTTGCATCTTCTTGACCATATGCGTGCGCGGCTGATCGACTACCAGGAGCAGACGGGCAATCTCTATAACCTTGAAGCCACACCAGCCGAAGGGACGACATACCGTTTTGCAAAAGAGGATAAAAAACGCTTCCCAGATATCCTTCAGGCCGGATTTGGCGACAACATCTATTATACTAACTCATCCCAAATCCCCGTCGACCATACGGAAGACCCGTTTGAGGCGCTGGAGTTGCAGAACCGTCTGCAATGTAAATATACAGGCGGAACAGTTCTCCACCTCTATATGAATGAAAAATTATCAAGCTCGGAAGCCTGCAAACGCTTCATTCGCAAGGTTCTGGGAACATATCAGCTACCCTATGTGACCGTCACCCCTGTTTTCTCGGTCTGTGATACACATGGCTACTTGAATGGTGAACAGCCGGAATGCCCACATTGCAAGGCCAAGACAAAGGTCTGGACGCGCGTCATGGGCTACTTCCGTCCTGTGGATAGCTTCAACAAAGGGAAGAAAGGCGAACATCGTCAACGTAAACATTTTGTCGAAGATTTGGTTGATACTGGAAACTTATTCAGCGGTGTCTGACCGATGGAGAAGTTAAATATCACGCACAATGACATGGAGGAATGCTCGATTGAAAAGTCGGGCGTTCTCCCCATTTATTCCGTGACGCCCTTCACGATGCTGGATTTTCCGAAGCATACAGCGTGCATTGTTTGGTTTTCAGGGTGCAATATGCGTTGCCCCTATTGCCATAACCCGCAAATCGTCAAGAGCAAGGGCCGCGGCGATGTGGGGCAAGTGATGGAATTTTTGAAAAAACGCCAAGGACTTCTGGATGGTGTCGTGTTATCCGGCGGTGAAGCCTCGGCATACCCTGGCCTACCTGCATTCATCCGTAAAGTCAAAGATATGGGTTATGCGGTAAAGCTGGATACGAATGGCTTACGCCCCGATATCATCAAGTCACACCTTGATGCGGGATTTTTGGACTATGTGGCGCTGGATTACAAAGCACCACCAAAGAAATTCAAGCATGTGACAGGTACGGACAAATATGACCTCTTTTCTCAGACGCTTGATTTACTCTGCACACAGAAAAAAGTAGAATTTGAGGTGAGGACAACCGTGCATACGGCCCTTATGGATGAAGAAGACGTATCTACCATTATCCGTGATCTGGAACAGCGAGGATTTTTAGGGACGCACGCGGTGCAAAACTTTACGCATAGCGATGAACGTCCCACGCTGGGTCTCATGAAAGCGCAAGACCGCCTCCTAGATATTCACAAGCTCCATGTCCCGCAGTCGTTTAACGTTGTCTTTCGGAATTTTTAGCACCCCACTCGCTCAATTCATCAAGAAAGAATCACCGACATTGTTGATCGGAGGCTCTAGAAAACGCTGAAACAGTTTGTCTTTATTAACTGCTTTCCTCATTCCTCGTTTTCGATCAGCCTTTCTCCTGCGCACTTGATCTGAATCAATACTTCTACCCGCATACAACCGTTAGAATGGGGTGTTATGATTACTTATGCCCAAGCACTTCAAACAATTAGGGACTCGGCTTCACGCATGAAGGCGGAGACGGAGTGTGTTGCACTTACCGATGCTGTTGGTCGCGTGTGTGCAAGGGATGTCACCGCTGGGCTTGATATACAGCCTTTCGATAATTCAGCGATGGACGGTTTTGCTGTACGTCTTGCTGAATTCCAAGCGATGACAGTCCCTGTGCGCCTTAAAAAATCTGGTGTTATAAGAGCAGGAAGAGCTTGCGAAGGTGCGACACTAGAAGATGGATGCTGCTGGCATGTTATGACAGGTGCACCTCTACCAGCGGGAACAGAGGCTATTGTACCCATAGAAAATACCGTGCTGGATGGTGACTTTGTTATTTTCAGCGAGAAGCCCGCCGCGAGCCAGCATATACGCTACGCGGGAGAGGATTTCAGGAAATCTGCGCGGGTTCTTTCTGCTGGAGAAAGGCTTTCCACAGGGCATATTCTGCCCCTAGCAACCTTGGGTATTTCTGACATTTCTGTTTACAAGAAGCCCCGCGTTCTTTTTATCCCGACAGGTGATGAGGTTGTCGATGATTTGCGAAAAGACCTCTACAATGGGGAGATTTATAACGCAAACAAGTTCTATGTGTCCTCCTTTTTGACGGCCTGCGACGCAGATGTGACGATACACGACACCATTCGAGATGACCCTGAACAGTTTGTAGCTGCACTTCGTACTGCAGAGAGCGAAAAATATGACATCATCGTATCTTCTGGAGCTGTTTCGGCGGGGAGTTTCGATTTTGTGAGAGCAGGGATTGAGAAGGTGGGCGCACGCATTATTTATCATAAAATCAAGCTAAAGCCGGGGAAACCAAATTTGTTCGCTAAGCTAGCCTCTGGCGCACTTTATTTTGGGTTACCCGGAAATCCTGTAGCGACAGCGGTTGGCCTTCGTTTCTTCGTATCTGAGGCTTTACGCGTATCAAGAAAACAGAAACCAGAGCTTCCTATTTATGCGCGGGTGATGCACGCGTTTTCAAAAAAACCTGGGTTACACACAGTGCTAAAAGGCAAGCTGGAATACTGGGAGGACGGCTCTATAACCGTGGATGTTCTCGATGGTCAAGAATCTTTCCGTGTAAGCCCATTCCTGAGTATGGATTGTTGGATATATGCCCCCGAAGACTATGGTACGATGAAACCAGGAGATGTCGTTGAGGTTTATCCGCTTCTGCCGAGCTAATGCAGGAGTTTTTGCACACTAGTTTCAGCCAAGCTGTCAAAGAATTGTGGCTCCTTAGTACCCGTAAAATCTTTGGGTAAGCCAATCATTATATCCTAGTTGTTCCCCGGTTCTGCGTTGTTCTGTTATTGTCTTGATCTGAATCAAGTGACCGACTTTTTATACGTGTCATAACAGATGAGAAGAGGCAGGCTTCAAAGTCTTTTCTTCTAAAAAGCTAACTATTTGAATAATTTGACGAAAATACGCCATGCCCACCACAGTAAACCGGAAATTCACACTTTCCCTAACCACAGTTACCTTCACGGCTTGTTTCGCGGTCTGGACGATCTTCGCCATCATCGGCGTGCAGATCAAACAGGATATGGGCCTAAGTGATACCCAATTCAGCTTGCTGATTGGCACGCCGATCCTGACAGGCTCTCTTGCTAGGCTGTTCTTAGGGATATGGGCCGACCAATATGGTGGACGGCCCGTCTTTATGGCCGTGATGCTGTCTTCGGCCTTTTTTACCTGGTGCCTAACCTATGCCAATACCTACAAAATGCTGCTTCTAGCCGCGCTTGGTATTGGTCTTGCTGGAGGCAGTTTTGTTGTCGGCATTGCGTATCTTTCCAAATGGTACGACAAGGAACACCAGGGAACGGCGCTAGGCATTTACGGCATGGGGAACGTCGGTGCTGCGATCACCAAACTCATTGCACCTTTTATCATGGTTGCCTACGGCTGGCAAACGGTAGCGCAGACCTGGGCGGTAGCATTGGTTATGATGGCGGTGTTGTTCTGGGTGTTCACAAAGGACGAGCCGCAGATTCAGGCACAAAGAGCAGCACATACCGCGCCGAGATCCATGCGTGAATCACTAAAGCCCCTTGGGAAATTTCAGGTTTGGCGCTTCTCCTTGTATTATTTCTTCGTATTCGGCGGCTTTGTCGCGCTGGCGCTGTGGCTGCCGCGCTATTATGTCGGAACCTATAAAATGGACATCGAAACAGCGGGCGTTCTGGCAGCGCTGTTTTCCATCGCAGGCTCTCTTTTCCGTGCGGTGGGTGGGTATTTATCTGATAAATACGGTGCGCGCGCCGTTATGTACTGGTCGTTCATTTTCTGCGCGATTTGCTGCTTCCTCTTGTCTTATCCAGAAACGGACTATGTTGTACATGGTATCAAGGGTGATGTCTCTTTCAGCTTTGGCTGGGGCGCTGTACCTTTCACGATGATCGTCTTTGTGCTTGGCTTCTTCATGTCACTGGGAAAGGCCGCAATTTACAAGCACATCCCTGTTTACTACCCGAATGATGTCGGATCTGTTGCTGGCATCGTCGGCCTGATCGGCGGACTCGGCGGGTTCATCATGCCCCTCTGCTTCGGCTTGATGAACGATTATCTGAACGTCTGGACAAGCTGCTTCATGCTGATGTTCGTGCTGGTTGCAATTGCGTTCCTCTGGATGCACGTATCAATCCGTCTTATGGAAAGAGAGAAGTTTCCCGACATCAGCAAGCCTGCCTATTTCACCGAGCTTGAGCAACGCAGCCTCGTCCTTAAAGTCTGGAAACCGGAAGACGAGGTGTTCTGGAAAAAAGAAGGACACAAGATCGCACGCCGAAATCTATGGCTTTCCGTACCTGCGCTTTTCCTGGCTTTTGCCTTGTGGATGGTCTGGAGCGTTGTGGTCGTGAATCTACCAAAAATCGGCTTTAGCTTTACAACCGAGCAGTTATTCTGGTTGACGGCCTTGCCGGGGCTGTCCGGCGCCACATTGCGAATTTTCTATTCCTTCATGGTACCAATCTTTGGTGGTCGCCGCTGGACGGCAATCAGTACCGCCGCACTCCTCATTCCGGCCATTGGTATCGGCACAGCGGTACAGAATTTACAAACACCCTATGCGGTATTCCTGGTTCTGGCGCTGTTGTGCGGATTTGGCGGTGGTAACTTTGCCTCCAGCATGGCGAATATCGCTTTCTTCTTCCCGAAAAAAGAAAAAGGCAATGCACTGGCTCTCAACGCAGGCCTTGGCAATCTTGGTGTAAGTGCGGTTCAATTCCTTGTCCCCATCGTGATTTTTTACAACGTATTCGGCGGCCTTGTCGGCGGGGCACAGAGTGTGGGAGAGGTTCAAATGTGGTTGCAAAACGCCGCATTTATCTGGACTCCTTTCATTGCGCTCTCCTCTGTACTGTCGTGGATTTACATGAACGACATTGCCGATGTCCGCGCCTCGATTGCATCCCAACTAGCGATTTTCGAGCGCAAACACAACTGGATCATGTGCGCCCTCTATATCGGCACTTTCGGCTCGTTTATCGGTTTCTCGGCGGCGTTCCCACTGTTGGCACAATCACAGTTTCCGGAGGTAAACTCTCTCAAACTGGCATTTATCGGGCCTCTAGTCGGCGCACTGGCGCGTGCAGGCAGCGGGTGGATTGCCGATAGATTTGGCGGCGGACGGGTCACGTTTTGGGTCTTTGTTATCATGATTTTGGGGACACTGGGTGTTCTCCACTTTCTAAGGATTAAGGATCAGGCCAGTGCGTTCTACGGTTTTTTTGCTATGTTTCTCGTGCTTTTTGGGGCAACGGGCGTAGGCAATGCCTCAACCTTCCAGATGATCCCTACAATCTTCTGGAAAGACAGAAAGGCCGCCCTAAGCGGCCAGCTGGAAGAGGATGTGCGTAAGGCGGCAGAACGTGAATCGGCGGCTGTTATTGGCTTTAGTTCAGCTATTGGAGCCTTTGGCGCGTTCTTTATCCCCAAAAGCTATGGGAGTTCCATTGCTGCCACAGGCGGTCCAGAGGCTGCATTATGGGTATTTATTGGATTTTATACCCTTTGCCTGTTCATGACTTGGTTCTTCTATACCCGGAAGAATGCTGAGGCTAAGTGTTAAAAAACGGGTTCTTGATTCAGATCAAGTGGAGATGTTGAGAAAAGGCGCATCTATTAAGGCAGTATACAGGGGGCTATGAGATATGAGTTATTTTATCGATCGAATCAGCTTTTTCTCACAAAAGCGTGAACCTTTCTCGAGTGGTCACGGCATCACGACAAATGAAAACCGGGCATGGGAAGAGGGCTATCGTGGCCGCTGGGCGCATGACAAGGTTGTTCGCTCGACGCATGGTGTAAATTGTACAGGCTCTTGCTCGTGGAAAATCTACGTCAAGAACGGGCTGATTGCATGGGAAACGCAGCAGACCGATTATCCACGTACCCGTCCCGACCTGCCCAACCACGAACCACGCGGTTGTGCACGTGGCGCAAGCTATAGCTGGTATATCTATTCAGCCAACCGCTTGAAATATCCGATGGTGCGTAAACGCCTTCTGGACCTTTGGCGGAAGACAAAAGAGCAAGTTGGCGGTGACCCTGTAAAGGCTTGGGCTACGATTCAGGCTGACCCGATCTTAAGAGCTTCCTATCAACAGGTGCGTGGCCGCGGAGGTTTTGTACGCGCTGGGTGGGATGAGGCAAACGAAATCGTTGCTGCCGCTAACATCCATACCATCAAGGCTCACGGCCCTGACCGCATCATCGGGTTTTCGCCTATCCCGGCGATGTCGATGATCTCTTATGCTGCAGGCTCACGCTATATGTCCCTTCTGGGTGGCGTGTGTATGAGCTTCTATGACTGGTATTGCGACTTACCGCCGTCAAGCCCACAGACCTGGGGTGAACAGACCGATGTGCCGGAAAGCGCCGACTGGTACAACGCCGGATTTATCATCATGTGGGGATCAAATGTGCCGCAGACACGTACTCCTGACGCGCATTTCATGACAGAAGCTCGCTACAAGGGAACGCAGGTTGTTACCATCACGCCCGACTATTCCGAGGCATCGAAATTCGCTGATATCTGGCTTAACCCGCGCCAAGGTACAGATGCAGCTCTTGGCATGGCGATGGGCCATGTCATCCTTAAGGAATTCCACATTGAGAGTCCGTCGGAATATTTTGACGATTATTGCCGCACTTATTCCGATTTGCCCTTCCTTGTGAAACTCGAGGAACGCGACGGCCGATTCTCTCCAGGCCGTATGGTGCGTGCCTCGGATTTCGACGGGCAACTGAGCGAGAAAAATAATCCGGAATGGAAGACTGTCTGTTTCGATGAAAAAACCGGAAACATCACAGTGCCGACAGGCTCTATCGGTTTCCGCTGGGGTGAGGAAGGCAAGTGGAACATCACTCCAACGAACGCAGGAACGGGTGAGAGCATTCGCCCGCGCAAAACCCTGCTGGGCACTCATGATACGATCGTAAAAGTCGGGTTCCCGTACTTTGGCGGTCAGGTTCACGAGCATGGCTATTTCCAAACAAGCGATCACCACGAAGTGCTGGAGCGCAATATCCCTGTCCGTTCCCTTGACCTGAATGGTAAGAAAACCTACGTTGCCTGTGTCTTCGACCTCCTGTGCGGACAGTATGGTATCCATCGCGAAGGGCTTGGCGGAGACAACGTCGCCCGCAGCTACGAAGAAGATGTCCCCTATACACCCAAATGGCAGGAAGCCATTACCAACGTTTCTGCGGCACAAGTGATCCAGGTCGCGCGCGCGTTTGCACGAAATGCTCATGTTACCAAGGGCAAATCGATGATCATCATCGGCGCGGCGATGAACCACTGGTATCACATGGATATGAACTACCGCGCCTGCATCAATATGCTGGTCTTCTGCGGTTGCGTCGGCCAGTCGGGTGGCGGCTGGTCGCACTACGTTGGGCAGGAAAAACTGCGCCCGCAGACCGGCTGGGCGCCGCTAGCCTTCGCCCTTGACTGGACTCGCCCTCCACGCCAGCAAAACTCGACGTCTTTCTTCTACGCTCATACAGATCAATGGCGTTATGAAACACTGCAATTAGACGAGATTCTTTCTCCCCTCGCGGATAAAAACCGCTGGGTTGGAACGTTAATCGATTGCAACATCCGTTCTGAGCGTATGGGATGGCTGCCTTCAGCCCCACAGTTGGAGGAAAACCCGCTTGATCTGGTTAAAAAGGCTGAAGCGGAAAAGCGTGATCCTATCGAATACGTTGTCGATCGCTTGAGCCGTGGTGATCTGCGTATGTCTTGCGAAGATCCCGATAATCCTGCCAACTGGCCGCGCAATATGTTTGTTTGGCGCTCCAACATTCTGGGTTCCAGCGGTAAGGGGCATGAATATTTTCTCAAGCATTTCTTGGGGACGCAACACGGCGTGCAAGGGAAAGATCTTGGCAGCGAAGGCAAAGGGCGTTCCAGTGAGGTGATCTGGCATGACCATGCGCCGGAAGGGAAACTTGATCTGGTCGTGACGCTGGACTTTCGCATGTCCACGACTTGCGTTTATTCCGACATCGTGCTGCCGACAGCAAGCTGGTATGAGAAAAATGACCTGAACACCTCCGATATGCACCCCTTCATCCACCCGCTGTCCAAAGCGATTGACCCTGTCTGGCAGAGCAAATCGGATTGGGAGATTTACAAGGGCTTCGCTAAAAAATTCTCTGAGCTTTGCGTTGGGCACCTTGGCGTAGAAAAAGAAATTGTCATGACCCCTATTCTGCATGACACGGCAGGCGAACTGGCGCAGCCTGATGTCAAGGAATGGCGCAAAGGGGAATGTCCGCTAATCCCCGGCAAAACAGCCCCCACGATGAAAGTGGTCGAGCGTGACTACCCCGAGATATTTGAACGTTTTACGAGCCTCGGCCCCCTAATGGAAAAGCTTGGCAATGGTGGTAAGGGCATTGGCTGGAACACTGATCACGAAGTCGAGCTCTTGAAAAAGCTCAACGGCGAGAAAAACGGCAGGGCTAAGATTGACACGGATATTGATGCCTGTGAAACCGTCCTTTCTCTCTCACCTGAAACAAACGGCGAGGTTGCTGTTAAAGCATGGGCGGCTCTGAGCAAAATAACAGGCCGTGACCACACCCATCTGGCATTGCCGAAGGAAGAAGAAAAAATTCGCTTCCGCGATATTCAGGCACAACCGCGCAAGATTATCAGCTCCCCGACATGGAGCGGTATTGAGTCCGAACACGTTTGCTACAACGCAGGCTATGTCAACGTGCATGAGTTCATTCCCTGGCGCACGCTGACGGGCCGACAGCAACTGTATCAAGATCACCCATGGATGATCGACTTTGGTGAGGCTCTGACATCCTATCGCCCACCAATTAATACACGGACAGTCAAGAATATGCTCGATAAGCATGGCAAGGAGTCGCCGACGATCCTGTTAAACTTCATCACACCGCACCAGAAGTGGGGCATCCACTCCACCTATACAGACAATCTGCATATGCTGACCTTATCACGTGGCGGCCCGATTGTCTGGGTCAGCGAGATTGATGCGAGGAAAATAGACGCTAGGGACAATGACTGGCTTGAAATCTTCAACACCAATGGCGCTATTGTTGCACGGGCGGTCGTGTCCCAGCGTGTCAACGAAGGCCTGATGATGATGTATCATGCCCAGGAGAAACTGGTACATACGCCTGGTAGCAAAATCACCAATGCGCGTGGCGGCATCCACAACTCTGTGACGCGCGCCACAGTTAAGCCGACACATATGATCGGCGGCTACGCACAACTGGCATACGGGTTTAATTATTACGGGACTGTTGGGTCAAATCGGGATGAATTCGTGATTGTCCGTAAGATTGATAACGTTGACTGGATGGAAGAGCCCGCAACAATGGAGGCGGCAGCACAATGAAAGTACGCGCACAAATAGCGATGGTTCTCAATCTCGATAAATGTATCGGGTGTCATACCTGTTCAGTAACCTGCAAGAACGTCTGGACATCGCGGGAAGGCGTCGAATATGCTTGGTTCAACAACGTCGAAACCAAGCCTGGTGTTGGTTATCCCAAAGAATGGGAAAACCAGAAGAAATGGAAAGGCGGCTGGAAGCGCAAAGCCAACGGCAAGATTCAGCCAAAACAGGGCAACCGCTGGCACATCCTTGCCAACATTTTTGGTAACCCAAACCTGCCAGAGATCGACGATTATTATGAGCCGTTTACCTTCGACTACGATCACTTGCAAAAGGCGCCGGAAATGAAAACCATGCCGACGGCACGACCGCGTTCCCTGATCACCGGCGACCGCATGGAAAAGGTGATATGGGGGCCAAACTGGGAGGAAATTCTCGGTACAGAATTTGAGTATCGCAAGAAAGACTATAACTTTAAAGACATTGAAAAAGAGATATACGGCGAGTTTGAGAATACTTTTATGATGTATCTGCCGCGCCTTTGCGAACATTGCATCAACCCAACCTGTGTCGCATCTTGTCCCTCTGGCTCGATTTACAAGCGCGAAGAAGACGGGATTGTTCTGGTCGATCAGGACAAATGCCGTGGGTGGCGAATGTGCATTTCCGGCTGCCCGTATAAGAAAATCTATTACAACTGGAAAACCGGCAAGGCAGAAAAATGTACGTTCTGCTACCCGCGTATCGAAAATGGCGACCCAACCGTATGTTCCGAAACTTGCGTTGGGCGTATCCGCTATCTGGGGGTTATCCTCTATGACGCTGACCGAATTGAAGAAGCTGCCAGCGTAGAGAACGAGGAAGACCTATATGAAGCGCAGCTTGGTATTTTCCTCAACCCCCACGATCCAAAAATCATTGCACAGGCTCGTCGGGACGGTATTCCTGACAATTGGATTGATGGGGCGCAAAAATCCCCTATCTACAAAATGGCCATTGACTGGAAGGTGGCGTTCCCACTGCACCCGGAGTATCGCACCTTACCGATGGTCTGGTACATCCCCCCGCTGTCGCCAATACAATCCGCAGCAGCTCAGGGCAAAATTCCGACGCGCAGCGATGGCATCATGCCAGACCTGGACGATATGCGAATCCCAGTTAAGTATCTGGCGAACCTGTTTACCGGAGGCAAAGAAGCACCCATTCGCTTGGCTCTTAAACATATGATGACGATGCGACACTATATGCGTAGCAAGATGTTCGAGGTGGGTCCCGACACGACTCTTCTTGCTGAAACTGGACTGACCGAAGAACTTATTGAAGATATGTATAAGATCATGGCTATCGCAAACTATGAAGACCGTTACGTCATCCCGACCGGCCACCGAGAGGAAGCATTCGATGCCTTTGGCGAAAGCGGCGGTTGTGGCTTCTCATTCGGTAATGGGTGCGCGTCGCATAGCAACAGCGCCTATGACCTTTTTGAAAGTCCGCAACAAACGCGCGGCCAATCGGGGAGTACGAAAAGCAACCGTGCCAACACTATTTTTGAGCGCGATCACTACGAAAAGATCCCGGTCATTAAAAGTGGTTGCGGTAGCGGCGGATGTGGTAGCGGCGGTAGCGGTGGTTGTGGTAGTGATAATTGTAGTTAACAAAAAGGAGAAAATCTATGAGCCTCATTGAAAAACTTGGTTTAAAGAATAAGCAGAAAAATAAGGAACAAAAATCCTTTACCGGCAAGAAAGAAGATCAGAAAGTTCTGGAAGAAAACCAGAAAGTTTTGGAAGATAAAATTCCGGCTGCTGCGCAAGATATGTGCTGTGGTTCCTGCGGGGGTAGCGGACACGCCAATAAAAAGGACGGGAAGGGATGAGAACGCTCAAAATTCTCGGATTTTTTCTGACCTACCCTGAGCAAGAACATATTCAAGTAGTTGATGAATGCGCTGCCATACTGCGATCCGAGAAATGGCTTTCCGATAAGGGGCTCGAGAAAGTCCTTCATGCTGCCCGTCATTTCAAGGAACATAGTCTACTTGACCTTCAAGAAGACTATGTGGCCTTGTTTGACAGGACGCCATCGCTTTCGTTACATCTGTTTGAGCATGTACACGGCGACTCCCGCGACCGGGGACAAGCACTGGTTGATCTCTTGCAAGTCTACGAAGATGCTAAACTCTTCATCGACAGGGAAGAAATGCCGGATTATTTGCCGCTTTTCACGGAGTATGTCGCCACGTTGCCGCATAAGCAGGCGTCGGAAACGATGGGCAGCGTTGTGAATATCCTTTCTTCCCTTGTAGGTCGCCTGAGAAACAGGGAGTCGTTTTATGCCGACTTCTTGGATGCGATGATCGAGACGGCGGCGCGGTCACCCGATCCGAAAGCTGTTGAAGAATACCTGAGCAAATCTTCCGGCAAGGCTCTGAGTCACGCTGAAATGGACAGACAATGGGAAGAGCCGCCCACCTTTGACAATACAAACATTGGTCAGGATTCAGGATGTCCGAAGGCTGAAGAAATGCTGGCACACATGAGAGATTACACGCAAGAGAGGCAATAACAATGAGTAATTTTCTAAACTTCTTCCTCTTTCAGATTTTCCCTTATATTGCGAGCGTGGCTTTCTTGCTCGGCTGTCTGCTGCGCTTTGACCGTGATTCTTATTCGTGGCGCACAAAATCCAGCCAGATTCTGCGCCGCAAGCAATTGATTGCAGGCAGCGTCCTTTTTCATGTGGGGATGCTAACCATCCTGGTGGGCCATTGCGTCGGCCTTTTGACGCCTATATGGATTTTTGAATCGCTTGGCATTTCACACAGTGTAAAACAGATTCTGGCAATGGTGGCAGGTGGTATCGCTGGATTTTTCTGCTTTATCGGCCTGTGCCTTCTCCTACACCGTCGCTTGTTTGAACCAAGAATTCGGAAGAATAGCTCATTTTTAGATATTGCAGTTTTGGTGCTGTTGCTGGCGCAGCTTGCTCTTGGCTTTTTGACCATTCCGATATCCATGCATCACCTCGACGGGCATGAGATGGTGAAGTTCATGAACTGGGCACAGCACATCGCCACCTTCCGTGGCGGAGCACATGAGTTCATCGTGGACGTTTCTTTGGTTTTCAAGTTGCATATCACGCTGGGCTTTCTCTTGCTATTGATCTTCCCGTTCACGCGCCTTGTACACGTGTTGAGCGCACCCATATCCTACCTTGTCCGGCCATATCAAATTGTTTGTAAAAGGGCGACCAAATCTTGATAAAAGTTCCTGCTCTTGGGAGTGAAGTCAACAGCGGCACAAAGCCCTCTTGCGCAATAATTAAGAAGGCAGCTTGATCTACATCAAGGACGTCAGGTATTGTCGACGTATTGTTCATCCATGATACGCGAAGAAACAGTGAAATTAATTCAAAAATACGGTGGTGCCGTTCCAAGATATACAAGCTATCCCACGGCAGTTGAGCTTCATGCCGGCTTTATGGAAGCCGACGCGATATCGCAACTAGAAAATCTTGATGAAAAAGAAGCTGTTTCTGTTTATGTACATATCCCATTTTGCCACAGTCTTTGCCACTATTGCGGATGCCATACAAAAATCGTCAGCCATACGGAAGTAATTTCTACCTATGTGGATATGCTGTGCAACGAAATCAGAATTGCTGCATCTCATGTGACGGCAAAAATAAAAATATCACGTATCCACTTTGGTGGAGGCTCTCCTAACTATGCCCCCGTATCGGATATTGAAAAAATCCTAAATACGCTTCGAGCCTGTTTCTTTGTTGATGATAGAATGCGGGTAGATATGGAGTGTGATCCACGCCTCCTGACTGAAGAAAAAATCACAGCTTTGTCTCGCATCGGAATTGGCCGTGTAAGCCTGGGTGTACAAGACTTTGATGAAAATGTGCAAAAGGCGGTTCACCGTATCCAGCCGTTAGAACACGTTCAGGATCAAGTTAAGTTCTTACGCCGCGTCGGTATCAACGACATCAATTTTGATTTGATCGTGGGACTACCAGTACAAACATTTGATTCAGTGCGAAAAACAGTGATGGAGACAATAAAAATCAGGCCATCGCGCATTGCCGTTTTTGCATACGCGCACGTACCGTGGATGAAGAAACATCAAAAATTGCTAGAACAGTATCGTTTCCCCACGCCGCAAGAGCGTTTCATGATGCAGGAAGATGTCAATACCGCACTCTGCCAGGCGGGGTATATCCCCATAGGCATAGATCACTACGCCCTACCGGAAAGCAGCCTTTTGCAAGCACAATCTCTCGGCACCATGCGACGTAACTTCCAAGGGTACACAGATGATGTCGCAACCACGATTCTTGGTTTCGGGCTATCCGCAATTAGCCAGTTCAAGAATGCTTATACGCAAAACAGCCTCGACGCACCTTCCTATAGGAAGGCCATCGATGCCGGAAGATTGCCTGTGGCCAAAGGCTACGTCATGACTCCCATAGACATTGAAACAGGGTGGGCGATCATGCAGCTTATGTGTTATTCTCAGCTGGACATAAGCAAATGCCCTGGTGTGCCGATAGCGCACGAAAAGTTAGAAGAGCTGGAGCGCGATGGAATTATTCGCACCAACGGCAGCATCATCGTGATTACACAGATGGGGAAACCTTTTACACGAGTTGTCGCTTCGTGTTTTGATCCCTACTTCCAAGCAGAAAACTACAAAAAGGAAGGTCGTCATGCCCAAGCCATCTAATTCCCTTTTCGCAGCGCCTTTCTGGGGTCGCGGATTTAGGCCATTTTTCTTTCTTGGCTCACTTTTTAGTATTGTGAGTCTCAGTATTTGGGGAGCATTTTATGCTGGCTTCAACATCGCACCACCAACGTTCCTTCTCGATCCCGTATCCTGGCACGCGCATGAAATGGTTTATGGGTTCAGCATAGCGATTGTCTCGGGCTTTCTGTTGACGGCTGTTGCGAACTGGACGGGTGGAGCGCCCGTGCGGCAGATACACCTGATGTTTCTTGCTGCCCTGTGGATTGCGGGGCGAATTGTCATGGGCATTGATTTGGGGTTACCGACATGGTGCATTGCCGCTGTTGAGGTATCGTTTGTTCCAGCACTGGCACTTTCTCTGGCTATCCCGCTTTTTCGGAGCTGGAACAAGAGAAACTTTATTTTCCTGACGCTCTTGACGGCGCTTTTTGCTAGCGATGTATGGTTTTTCATGCGTGATGATATTGTAGCGCTTCATGTGGCGATCATGATGATCCTGATGATGGTATCGTTGATCGGTGGACGAATTATTCCAGCATTTACCGTGGCCTCGCTACGCCGTCGTGGCATCATGGCGTCTCAAACCGATCAGTCAAAGCTGGATATGCTGGCACTATTGTCGCTGCTAGCCGTCACGCTTTGTCTGGTATTTACCAAGGAAACACCTATTCTCGGCATCACGGCAGCCGTATCGTGCGTCATTCACGGCCTACGGATGCGCCATTATCATACGCCCAAAGCTATGGCAGAACCGTTACTGTGGATTCTTCATGCGGGTTATGCGTGGCTAGTGGTTGGGCTTGCTCTTCTGGCCCTTTCAGGTTTCGGGCTCTTCGATATTAAGGCCGTTATCCACGCGCTGACGGCGGGTTGTATTGGTTCTATGACCTTAGGGATGATCTGCCGCGTGTCATTGGGCCATACGGGGCGCGAGCTGAAGATCGGCAATCTGACCGTCTCATCGTTTTACGCTATTCAACTCGCGGCGGCCATACGTGTTTTTGGCCCTATGTTTGCACCAGCCTATACCAGCGAGTGGATTATTTCCTCAGCCGTATTGTGGACATTTTGTTTTTCGGCCTATATCGTGGTGTATATGGGGATGCTTTTCAGTCCGCGTCCAGATGGGCAGGAAGCCTAACAGGGTGTTTCTTGCGGAAGCAGATCACAAAAATCTGTTAGTTTAGCAATGTTGGAAATGATGATATCGCGATCTTTTACTTCAACGCCATAAGGCTCTAGCTTCGCAAGCGCCCGCGAAAATGTCTCTGCCTTGATGTTGAGGCGCGTTGAGATAATCGACTTGTCGTAAGGTAAATCCACCAGCCACCCCTCAGTACCCTGTTTTTCCTTGCGGCAGAAGCGGATAAGAAACGCACCGATCCGTTGGGGTGCGGTGCGCGTCGTTACTTGCTCCAGTTGCTGCACAAGGTAGTGCTGTCGTGCAGCGATCGCACCAAGCATACGCAGGGCAAAGCGGCTGTCTTCCTCGATTTTCCGCACAAAAAAATTGCGAGGAACTTCGACAAGGACAACATCTTCTATCGCCTGCGCGTTGACCGGATACATTCTGCTGTCATTAAAAACAGCCGCCTCAGCGAAAGACTCGCCGGGGCCAAAAACATGGATAATGACTTCATCTCCATCCCGCGAGGGGCGGTAAAGTTTCACCCATCCCTGCAGAATGATAAAGAAAGATTCAGCAGTGTCCCCCATAGCAAATATATCACGCCCTTTAGCATAGCTTTTCTTGTGGCATTGAGCCGCAAGCTGCTCCAGCGTGTTCGTGTCGATACTCTGAAAGAGAGACGTTTTCTTAAGGGCGCTTGTCAAGTTCATAGCAGGCTTCCGTGATTCTTTTACTCTTACATATGCAGCGCCGGATTAATCCCAAACAACCATAAATATAAGTGACGAAACGCTGTGTACAGTAAAAGCCCTTTGGGTTTTACCTATAACATCCTATTTTGTCAAGCAAAATTGTATTTTTCAGTGTGCGTGATAGCAAATATGGCTGGTCCGCAAGATGGGAATATGCGACCCGACAAACGCGCCAATGGATATAAAAAAGCCAAGCATTCTCAAGCTGTTCTGGTTTGATTCAGATCAAGTCCATCTTTCTACATATCCATCATACTGCAACAACAAATACGATTCGCCACGCCATATCAGTGTGGTAACGTTGAGCCTTTCGACCCTAAGTTCTTCTTTCTCGCAAGATATGTGGACGGAAAAGGCCGTGGTCGTTGGTGGAAATGCCAATGCCTCTCGACTTGGAAAGGAGAACAAATATGAAAGACGTCCCGCAGATTGCGGACAATTTTGGCAGGCGTTTCCCCTATCTGCGCCTGTCAATCACGGATGCTTGCAACTTCCGATGTTCGTATTGCTTGCCGGACGGCTACAAGAAAACCAGCAGTGAAAACTATCTGTCTTTAGAGGAAATATTCCGACTGGTGGCGGCTTTTGTCGGGCTTGGCGCGTGGAAGATCAGGCTGACGGGCGGAGAACCGACGGTACGGCCTGATTTCATCGAGATCGCGCACGGCATTTCAAAAATCCCAGGTATTCAGAAATTAGCCTTCACGACCAATGGATATAGATTGCCGGAACGAGCGAAAGACTATTTCGATGCGGGACTGAATGCGATCAATATTAGCATCGACTCTCTTAGGCCGAGGAAGTTTGAACAAATTACAGGCCACAACCGACTGGGCGAAATTCTAGAAGGGATGCAGGAATGCTTTCGCAGTGGGTTTAAAACAGTCAAAATAAATACCGTGCTTCTTAAGGGGATGAATGACAAAGAGATTGACGATTTCATTGATTTTGTAGCGGATAAACCCATATCAGTGCGGTTTATCGAGCTGATGCGTACAGGCAACAACGGCAACTACTTCGCGCAACACCATTTGCCTGGCACATATGTCACAGAGCGGCTGCTACAACTGGGTTGGAGTTTGAAGCCACGAGAAGAAGGTGCAGGGCCCGCGCAGGAATTTAAAAACAGCAACAGTATGGGGACTATCGGTTTGATAGCACCGTATTCTGAGGATTTCTGCAAGACTTGTAATCGCTTGCGCGTATCAGCGAGGGGAAACCTACATCTATGTCTATTTGGTGAAGGAGGCTATTCCCTACGCCAGTTACTGCAATCAGACGATCAGCAGGAAGAACTTCAGAACAAGATTTTGTTCCTCATGAACTTTAAGAAATCAACCCATTTCTTGCATGAGGGGAATACGGGCATCACGCCGCACCTGGCCTCTATCGGCGGTTAAAAACACACGGGAAAGCATCATGAAACAAGCAAAAGAAGCACTAAAATTTGAGGTCAGCAACAATCCCAATTTCAAAATGATCGATGTGGGGCGCAAACGTCCAACACGCCGCCGTGCTGTTGCTTGCGGAAAAATCAAAATGAACCGAGAGGCTTTTGAGGCCATCCGTGACGAGACATTGCCGAAAGGGAATGTACTGGCTCTGGCTGAAGCGGCCGGCATCATGGGCGCTAAGAAAGCATCCGACCTGATTCCCATGTGCCATACCTTGTCTTTGGATCAAGTCACAATCCATTGCGATTTGAACGCTGCGGATCACAGCGTCACGGTTTACGCTCAAGCGGCGGCGTTTGCAAAGACGGGCGTTGAAATGGAGGCACTGGCTGGCGTCAATACCGCTCTATTGACCATTTGGGATGTGACGAAGGGAACAGACCCAAACCTGTCAATTGAAAGCGTGCGCCTTTTGGTTAAGACAGGCGGTAAGAACGGGAACTGGACCAGCTCTGGCGGCATTCCGGCATGGCTGAAAGATCAGTTGCCGAGTGAACAATTTTTGGAAGGTAAAAAAGCCGCTATTCTGGTGATGAGCGACCGTGCAGCGCAGGGAGTATATGCCGACGAGTCCGGCTCCTACCTTAAAAAACTTCTTGCGGATGCAGGCGCAGAAGTCATGGCTTACGAGGTCGTTCCCGATCACAAAGATAGTATTGCACAAGCGATAGTCGATATTTGCAAGTCATCGAAACCGGACCTTCTGCTGGCGTCTGGTGGTACGGGGCCAGGCCCACGCGATGTGACGCCGGAGGTTCTTGCGTCGATCAGTGACAGGATGCTAGATGGCTTGGGCGACATTCTACGAGCAGAGAGCCTGCATTATACCGACACTGCCTGGCTGTCACGCATGACGGCCGGCATGATCGGTGCAACGCTTCTGATTGCCTTGCCAGGCTCGCCGAAGGCAGTTCGAGAATGCTGGGAGATTCTTTCTCCCTTTCTGTCCGATGCACTCGAAAAAATAAAAAAGCAGGGGTTCGAGATAAAAAAATGACAATAATTATTCAGCACTATGGGGTATTCAGAAATTTGGGTGACAGCACGTCACTGGAGATTTCTCTGCCGACAACAATAAGCATTATTCGCAGGGCGATGGTGGAACAACTGGGTGAACAGCATAGTTTTCTGGTTGGGGATTCGGTGATTGCCAATGATATAGATATTCTTCCAGATGCTTACGTTATTGAGGAACCATGCGCTCTCTCGATCCTCCCTCCGGTTTGTGGAGGTTGATATGGAGGAGATTTACGTCCAGATTACAACAGACGAAATTAGCCTGGAAGATGCCATTATGAGAGTAAAAAGCCCCAATCATGGTGCAATCGATCTTTTTATCGGAGTGGTGCGAAACAATCACGACGGCAGAGAAGTTTCACGCATTACATACGATGCCCATGAAAAACTGGCCAAGAGGTCTCTTGCCGATATTTGCCGTAAAGCGATGGGATTTTGGCCGAACACACGCTATGCTGTTCTTCACTATAAGGGGGAATTGCCTGTCGGAGGCACAAGCATCGTGATTGCTGCCAGCTCCCCACACAGGGCAGAAAGTTTCGAATCGTGCCGTTACGTTATAGAAGAAATCAAACTGCGCGCACCTATTTGGAAGAAAGAGCATTATCTTGAGGGCAAAAGCGAATGGCTCCCTGGGCATTCATTGAGGTATGACGCAGGATATGCTACAGAGCTTTGTTGCGGCAAGTGCTGCGGGGAAAAGCATGGCTGACTTCTCGCACATCGCTGGGATTGTCTTGGCAGGAGGCAGATCGAGCCGGATGGGTCACAACAAGGCTTTTCTGGAGTTTAAAGGAAAGCCGCTTGTCGAGCATATGCTGGATGTATTGCAAAGCGTTGGCCTAAAGGATGTATTTGTTAGTGGCCATGTCGAAGGGTACCCCTGCATTGTTGACGATGCTCCTTTTTCTGGCCCTGCGGAAGCCATTAAAAGCACCTTGAAAAAGATACCGGGTTATAAAGGATACCTCTTCGTTCCCGTGGATATGCCATTTTTAAAAAGCCAGACGCTACAAGTATTGTTAGCGCAAGAATATGGCGGATACTTTATCAAATGGCCGTTGCCAGCCTATCTGACTCCGCCATTTTCTTTGACCAATAGCGTGTCCGCCCATGATTTTCTTGCAGCACAGGGAATATATCCAGTCTCTCTGCCGCAAGATTTTGAAGAAGACATGAAGAATATAAATACACCGCAAGAGTGGGAGGAAGCATTAAAAGCACCATGAAAATAAAAATTTCCGAAGAGACTGTCGTGTTTAAACTTTCAGAAGTTGAAATGGAACGTCTTCTGGCTGATCGTTGTCTGAAAATGAAGATCCATATCGGGAAAAGTCATTTTGGCATAGCGATTGACTTGAACACTTATAAGGAACTCCCCGATTACAAAGAATCTTTGTTGAGATTTCTTGCCGATCAGGCGGAGCCGTGCCTGATGTTGCACACGACGCCAGAAGAGATACAAAAACTTGTAGACATGGGAAAGGATCGGAACGGTTTATCGTTTAGATCGGGAAGTGTTGAATGTCGCCTACAGGTGGATGTTCGAAACGATTCCAGATCTCGAAATAAACCCCAATAGGTTGCACATGAAAACACAACGTTACAGTAGGCAAATGAGGCTTCCTGAGATCGGCCCGGAAGGGCAAGACAAGCTCTTAAAAGCGTCCGTCTTATGCGTGGGCGCGGGTGGGCTTGGCTCCCCTGCTTTGTTGTATTTAGCGGCAGCTGGCGTCGGGCGGATCGGCATCATTGATTTTGATCGTGTGGACGAGACAAATCTGCAACGACAAGTCTTGTTCTCGACTGATATGGTCGGCCAACCAAAAGCACAAGAAGCGGCTCAAAGGATAAGACAACTCAATCCCGATATTCAGGTTGAATATTATGATGCGGAACTGGACGCTGAAAGAGCGGCACGCTTGTTTTCCCTCTATGATATTATCCTCGACGGTACGGATAATTTTGATACAAAATTTCTTATCAACGATGCTGCTGTAAAGTTTGGCAAACCGTGGATTTATGGTGCAATACAGGGATTTGATGGGCAGGTCAGCGTATTCAACGACCGGGGCGGCCCCTGCTACCGTTGTTTTCAGCCCGAAAAACCACGTGCCGCCGTGATGAATTGTGCAGAGGCAGGCGTCATTGGCGCTATAGCCGGAATTATCGGTGTAACCCAGGCATTGCAAGCTATCCAGCTTATTACCCGACACAAAAACTTTGATCCACTCGTGGGAAAACTATGGACTTTGGACGCGCGCACGATGCAAACCAAAAAACTTTCTTTAAGAAAAGTGGCTCAATGTTCAACTTGCAGCCAAACTCCTGAGCGTATCGTTTTGGAGTATGCACCCTTTGTTTGCGCACTAGTCACAAAAATTTCCGCATCCCAACTCAAGGAAAACATTAGCTGTAGCCTGATAGATGTCAGAGAAGATGGGGAATGGCAACAAGGTCATATAGAAGGAGCTACCCTATGGCCTCTCTCAAAACTTCTGGCGGGCGATATTCCGCATATCTCTAAAAATGCAGAGATTGTTCTTTACTGCCAGAAAGGTGCGCGGAGTTTACAGGCCGCGCGCGTATTGCAAAAAAATGGTTTTAACCACGTTGCAAGCCTCGCTGGGGGCTATGCTGGATGGGAACTTTGATGACAAAAAACCATCTTTGCAGTGTCGCAAAGAGAATCAGCTCCGTCTGCCTATTCGGTTGTGTCCAGAAAATTTCGCTAATTTGGATTTGGTGAGTGCCATAACTATTCATGGGTGACATTCTCCATTGACAGATAGGCCTGATCTTTCCACTGACCTGTCAAGTATCTTAACCTAGCTGCA
>Ga0066256_1000936_pt1 | contig 49182 bp, 37 predicted proteins | sample ThiBio_1000_biof_FD_87107 | JGI IMG/M metagenome (GOLD analysis project Ga0066256, IMG submission 87107) | Wastewater bioreactor microbial communities from Cape Town, South Africa - Thiocy_expt_1000_biof (version 2) | ecosystem: Engineered > Bioreactor > Thiocyanate-remediating >... | reverse complement strand
TGCCGCCCGTAGGGGATGCCGCGGGTGCCGGTGACCAGCCCGTTGCGGCGCTCCTTGACCTGGCGCGCGCCGCCTTCGCCGAACAGCTGGCGCACCTCCTCGATCAGATTGGTGCCGCCGCCCGCAAGCCCGGCCTGCCCGGCCGAGATTTGCCCGCCGCCGGTGTTGAGCGGCAGGTCCTCGTCGAAGCGGAAGCCGGTTTCGCGGATGAAGGCGCTGCCCTGGCCATGCTGGCAGAAGCCCAGCATTTCGAGCTGCATCATGATGGCGATGATGAAATCGTCATAGGGATGGAACGAGGCGATGTCGGACGGCGCCATGCCCGCCTGCGCGAAGCATTTGGCCCCGGCGGCGGCATGTCCCGTCTCCGTGGGATCGACGATGGGCCTGGCGGCATTGAGGTTGGTGCGCTCGCCATAGCCGACCGGGATCACGCATTTGTCGAGCCCGCGCTTTTCCGCTGCGCGGCGCCCGGTGATCAGCAGCCCGCTTGCCCCGTCGCACGGCATCACGCTGTCGAGCAGCCGGACGGGATCGTTGATCATCCGCGAGGCGATGTAATCGTCCACGGTGATCGGCTTGCGCAGCTTCTCGCAGGCGAGGTCGTTCAGGATGGCGTGCTCGCGCTGGGCGACGGCGAGCTTGCCGAGCGCGCGATAGTCCAGCCCGTAATGCTCCTCGTAGTAGCGGGTGATGAAGCCGAAGGCGGCGGGCGGGCCGAGATAGCCGATCGGGCCGGTCCATTCCTGGTTGTAGGCGCGGCCGCGCGCATTGCTTTCGGCAACGGCGGTGTCGGCATAGAGGCACAGGACGGTGGTGGCGAGGCCGGCGTCGGTCGCCGCCGCCGCGCGCGCCCCCGCGCCGGCCGGGGGTGAGCCGCCGATGTCCCCCGTCTGGCAGAAGTCCAGCTCCAGCGCGAGATAGTCGGCCGTGGTCTGCGACCAGAAGGGATTGCCCGCGCCGGTCATCGAGGAGGAGAGGATCAGCCCGTCGATCTCGCCCTTTTCGAAGCCGCTCCGGTCGAGCAATTGCTCGAGGATGTCGGCCCCCAGCTGCCACACGTCGCGGTCGCTGACGGGGACGATCCTGGTCTCGCCATAGGCGACGATGGCGGCGTCGTGCAGCGCCATGGGATCAGTCCTCCTCGTCCGGTGCGGCGACCTTGTTCCGGCCGCCCAGGAACGCGCCGATCCGGTCCGCCCCCTCGCTGCTGCGCGCGGCCATGCCGATCAGCCCTTCGAAGAACAGCCCGTCTTCATGGCCCATGTCGTTGACGCGGGGGAGAGCGGCGCAGACGCCCCAATTGGTGCTCTGCGCATTCGCCGCCACTGCCCGGGCAAGCTCCCTGGCCTTTTCCAGGCTCTCGCCAACGGGCACGACATATTGGCACAGGTTGGCGCGCTCGCCCTCGGCGGCGCTGAGCGCGCGGCCGGTGAGCATCAGGTCGGCCATGCGGGCATAGCCCATCAGCCGCTGGATCCGCACCGAGCCGCCGCCGCCCACGAAGATGCCCCGCTTGCCTTCGGGCAGCGCGAAGAAGGTGGTCTCGTCCGCCACGCGGATGTGGCAGGCCGCCGCGATCTCCAGCCCGCCGCCGATGCACGCCCCTTTCAGCGCGGCGATCCAGGGCAGGCCGCCGCGGGCGACCAGGTCGAGCGGGCGGTTCCAGCGGCCGCGCGTCCTGGGCGTGGACGGCGCACCGGACTTGATCCGCGCCGCGGCCTCCGCCAGGTCGAGCCCGGCGGAGAAATTGTCGCCATGGCCGAACAGCACGCCGCAGCGCGCCTCTTCGGTTGCCTGGGCGAAGGCCAGGCGCAGCTGCGCCATCACTTCCATGCTGATCGCGTTGCGCTTCGCCGCGCGATCGATGCCGACCAGCGCGACGTCGCCGTCGAGCTCATAGGTTACGAACTGTTCCGTCATGATGCCCTCTCGTGTCCCGTCAGTCGGCTTCGTGGGTGACGATCAGCGCGTCGACAGCCGTGATGCCTTGGCCCTCAGCGTGCGCGAAGACGGGGTTGATGTCGATCTCCATGATCTCAGGCCGCGTCAGCATCAGCCGGCCGATCAGCGCCGCGCTGTGCGCCAGCGCCGCCACGTCCACCGGCGGCGATCCGCGGAACGGCCCCAGCAGCTTGGCGCTGCGCAGCTTGCCGATCTCCTCGGCGATGTCCTCCTCGGCAAGGTCGCACGGCATCAGGCGAACGTCGCCGATCGCCTCGATCCAGATGCCGCCGAGGCCCACCAGCAGCACCGGCCCCCATTGGGGATCGCGCCGGGCGCCGATCACCAGTTCCAGGCCCTTGGCCGCCATCTTCTCCACCAGCACGCCGTCCAGCACGATCCCGGGCATCGCGCGCGCGACATTGTCGTGGAGCGTCGCCCAGCCGGCGCGCAGCGCATCGGCATCGGCGAGGTTCAGGATCACGCCGCCCGCTTCGGTCTTGTGCGCCAGCGTGCCGGCCTGCGCCTTGAGCGCAACCGGGTAGCCGATGCGTGCGGCGATCGCCTCGGCTTCCGCCAGGCTCGTGGCCAGCCCGCCTTCGGGCACCTGGATGCCGATCGCGCGCAGCAGCGCCTTGCCCTGCCATTCCGGCAAGGCGCCTGCGCCCAGTTCGGGCAAGCCTTCGAACGGTTCGGGGGAGACCGCCCGTTTCGCGCGCTCGAGCATGCGGCCATGGAAGGTCGCCAGCGCCATCGCCTGCATCGTGCGTTCGGCCGACCGGCTGAAGACGATCCGGTTCTCCTTCAGCGCGGCCTCGAATTCGGGCGCGAGCTCCGAATTGGGCAGCGAGAAGATCGCCGGCTTGCGATGCTCCTTGAGCGCTTCGATGAAATGGAAGCCGAAGCTGCGCTGCGCGCCCGGAGGAGCGTTGGCGATGCAGATGCACACCGATCCGATCTCCGGATCGTCGAGCAGGCCGCGCGTGCCGATGCCGGTCAGTTCCGGCTTCCACAAGACTTCGGTGCCGAGGTCGAGCGGGTTGCTGGGATGCATGAAATCGGGGAGCTGCTCCGCGATCCGGGTCTGGATCTCGGGCGAGAGCGGCGGAAGGTCGAGGCCGATATCGGCGCAGTAATCGTGGACGATCGCGACGAAGCCGCCGGAGAATGTGACGATGCCCGGCCCTTTGACCGGCGCTTCGGGATAGCGCGCGAGCAGTTCGGTCACGTCGACCCATTGTTCGAGCGTATCGACCAGGGCAACGCCCGCGCGCGCCAGATGGACCCGCATCGTGTCGTAATCGCCTGCGAGCGCGCCGGTATGCGATTGCACCGCCGCCTTCGCCTCGCTGCTGCGGCCGGGATGGATCATCACCACCGGCTTGCCCTTCGACCGGGCATAGCGCGCGGCGGCGAGGAATGCCTGCGGATCGCGCACTTCCTCCAGATAGAGCGAGATTACCCCGGTGGTCGGCTCGTCGGCGAAGAATTCGATGAAGTCGGCCAGGCCCACGCCCGCTTCGTTGCCGGTGGAGGCAAGGAAGGAAGGGGGCAGGTTGGCCGCTTCCAGCGAAGCGCGGGCGAAAGCCATCAGCCCGCCGCTTTGCGATACCAGCGCGATCGCGGGATCGGGCCGCGCCGGATCGAGCCGGGACACCTCGCGCGCGACCGAGAAGGTCACCGCGAAACCGTCGACGAAATTGGTGTAGCCGAGGCAGTTCGGCCCCAGTATCGCGATCCCGCCTTCGCGGGCGATGCGGGCCAGCTCGTCCTGCTCGTCGCGCGCGCCCACTTCGGCGAAGCCGGAGGAGAAGATCGTCGCCGCGCGCACGCCGCGGCGGGCACAACCTTCCAGCGCCTCTATCACTCCGGCCGCCGGCAGGGCGAAGATCGCCAGGTCGATGCCTTCGGGCAGGTCGTCGATGCTGGAGAGCACCGGCAGCCCGTCGATCTCGCCGCCGCTGCGGCCGACGAGATGGATGTCGCCGTCGAACTTGTTGAGCAGCAGGTTCTGCAGCACCGTGCGCCCGGCGGAGCGCGGCTTGGAAGAGACGCCGATCACGGCCACCGAACGGGGGCGCATCAGCAGCTCGACCGCTGCCTTGCCGGTTGCCGTATTGCGCGATGCGTCTGTCATTCAAATCCTCGATTCATGGCGGCGCCCGCGCGCCGCGTTTCAGTGTCAGGCCGCCGGATCGCGGCGTTCGAACATCGCGGCGGCATTGCCATGCAATACGCGCCCGCGCTCCGCCTCGGTCAGTGCGCCGGTGGAGGCGACCGCATCGGCGACCATGTCGGCATAGGGCCGCAGCGTGTTGCCGCAATCGGACCCCCACATCAGCCGCTCGATCCCGAAGGTGTCGGCCGCAAGCCGCAGGAACGCGGATGGCGAACGGCCCGCCTGCTTCAGCTCGTCGATGACGTTGGTGGTCCATTTGAAGCGGATGTTGGCATGGGGGCGCAAGGCCAGATGCGCGGGCGAGATGTCGCCATCCACCAGCCGGCCGAAATGTTCGAGCAGGATCGGGCAGTTGGGGAAGCGTTCCGCCAGCTTGCGCACCGCGGAAAGCGCGGCCTGCGTTCCCTTCGGAGGCAGGAAGGTGATCCCCACCGGCAGCTGCAGCCTGTCGGCCGCCGCCCATACGTCGAGCGCCGGCGCCGAATTGAGCCAGGGAATGTCTTCCGTCCCGTCGACATATCCGGTCAGCCGCATCGCAGCCACCCGGCGCGTCGCCACCAGCCGTTCCAGATGCACGGGAGCGCCGGGCGCGCGTGCGTCGATGATGATCTCTGCCTGGATCTTCTCCGGGAACTGGTCGGCAAGATCGAGGAGGTAGCTGTTATCGGTCTTGTAGGCGCCGCTGTATTGCACGCCCAGGCCCGAGGTCACGCCCGCTTCGGCCCACCAGGCGAAGATCTTGTCCGGCGTGCCGGGATCGCTCATGATCCGGGCGCGCATCACTTCCTCGCCCTCGCGCGAGTTGCGCGGGTCGATCGGATAGCGCGCGATGTCGTTCGTGAAGAAGTGGATGTGGCTGTCGTAAAGCTCGATCCCGGCGTTTGCGCCGGCCTGCGGCGGCGAGCCGCGCATCGCGCAGCCGAGCGGGAGAGCGCAAGCGGCGGCCAGTAGCGTCCGGCGGGTGAAGGGGGCGGGGGCGATCGTCATTCGGTCGTTACTGCCTGGAATATGTCCGTGATCGCCGGCGCATGTGAGGTAGTGCCTCGGTTTGAATTTCAATTTCGATGCGTCATGCCCAACCCGTCATTGCGAGGAGCGAAGCGCCGAAGCAATCCAGGGCCGGATCAACCGCCCTGGATCGCCGCGGAGCCTGCGGCTCCTCGCGATGACAAGGAAAGCCGTCAGAGCTTCGCCTTGATGCCGAGCTCGAACACGCGCCCGATCTTGTCGTAGAGCTGCCCGTTCACGGCCTGGCCCTGGGTGGCATAGGGGCTCACCGGCGGGTCCTTGTCGAACAGGTTGTCGATCCCCGCGGTCAGTTCGAAACGCTCGAACAGCTTCACGGAGCCGAACAGGTTGACGTAGGCGGCCGCCTTGATCGTGTTCTCGTTGATCGACAGGGCCGGTATCGTATTGAACTGATTATCGTTGTTGCCCTTGCTGATGTAGAGCAGCTGCGCCGTCAGCGAGAAGGTGTCGTCGCTGTAGGTCTGCGACAGGTTGCCGCGGAAGCGCGGCTGGGAGCCGAGGCTGCCCATGCCGTTCTCGCCCGCCCGGTCGATGCCGTTGATATAGGCATGCAGGGCATAGGTTCCGGTGAAGCGCGTGGTCAGCGCCCGCCCGTTGCCCAGATCGGCGCGATAGGACACCGCCATGTCCAGCCCGCTGGTCTCGAACTGGGCGATGTTCTGGATCGGCGCCACCAGCCGGGTGGGAGTCACCCCGCTGAAGGTGATGAAGCTGCAGGAAAGGGCATCGCCGGCGGTGCAGGCATTGCCGATATTCGCGGCCGACAGTGAATCGATCGCATCCTTCAGGTCGATCTTGTAATAGTCGAGCGACATGCGCAGCCCGGAAATCCCGGTGGGCTGCACCACCACGCCCAGGGTGAGCGTGTCCGCCCGTTCCGGCTTGAGGTCGAGATTGCCCACGGTGCGGTTCTGCGGGATGACCGCGGTGACGCCGTTCACCGTCAGCGCGGTGTTGGTGAACGATCCCGGCGAGAACATCTCGTAGATGGCCGGCGCGCGGATGTCGCGCGAGCGGGTCACGCGGAAGCGCAGGCCGTCGATCGGCTCGTACACGCCGCCGACCTTCCAGGTCGTCTGGCCGCCCGAATTGCTGTAATCCGCGTAACGGATCGCGCCGTTGATATCGAGCGTCCGGGCGAAGGAAGCGTCGCGCGCCAGCGGCACGATCGCTTCCAGATAGCCTTCCTTGACGTCGAATTCGCCGGAGAAGGGCGTTGCGTTGCCGATCGCGAACCGGCCGGCGGTGGCGAGCGGGCCGGCGGTGAGAACCTGCGATTCCTTGCGGTATTCGCCGCCGAACGCGACCGAGACCGGGGCTGCCCAGGTGGAGAAGGGCTCGCCGCGCACGTTGATGCCGGCGGCGTGCTGCTTGTAGAGCACCGCGTTGAAGTCGGAACGGTTGACATAGGCCAGCGCCCCGGCGCCCGACGCGCTCACGGCGTTGGGGCCGAAGATATTGACTGGAGTGCAGCCCTCGGCCAGCGGGTTGGGCGCGGCGCCCGGCAGCCGCGAGCGGCAGATGATCTGGCCGTTATGATTCACCGCATCGACCGCCAGGTTCCAGAACGCCGGCGAGAAGTTGCTGCGGAAATGGTTCTCGCCATAGGAATAATGGGCGTCGTAGTGCCACGATCCGCCCAGCGCGCCTTCGATCCCGATGGTGCCGTGCGGGGCCTTGTTCCTCACCCGGAAGTTGATGTTGCCGACGTCGTAGACGCCCTTCGACACGGTGATGGAAGTAAGCCCCTGATCGGCCATTGCATCCTTCACGGCCTGGGGCAGGAAGGCGTTGTCGTTGCGGATCGTGAAGCTGGCGAAGTTCGGCAGGCCGCCGGTGAAGGTGCCGATCGTTTCGGCATAGCCGCCTTCAAGGACAAGCGTCAGCGCTTCGGAGAATTCGTAGCTCGCCCGGCCATAGGCCACGTAGCGCTCGATGCCGGGAACCAGGCTGGAGCCCGCATTGCGGCTGAGGCCTTCCCCGCCCAGCTGATAGGTGCCGTTGTTGATCGAACCGTCCTGATAGGGGCGGATGGTTCCGTCGTCGTTGAAGGTGTAGTTGCGCAGGCTGAAACCGGCCGGGCCGAGGATCCTGCCGCCCACACCGTTGGCGTTGAGCACGTGCATGGCGACGATGTTCGCCGGAAGGCCGTTGGTCGCGTAATCGGGATTGGTCACGGTCATCCACTCTTCGCGGCCCCAGTCGCGCTCGTAGAGATCCTTGATCCCGTTCATCTTGGCGGTTTCGCCGGCGATGACGATATTGCCGCGCCCTTCAGCGAACTCGAAGCCGCCGACCGCACCGAACTTGTAGCGGAAGTTGTCGCCTTCCTGCGAGATGCCCGCATTGGCGCTCAGCTCGATGCCCTGCATCTTCTTCTTGAGCAGGATGTTGACCACGCCCGCGACCGCGTCGGACCCGTATTGCGCCGAAGCGCCGCCCGTCACCACTTCGACCCGGTCGATCATGTTGGTCGGGATGACGTTGAGGTCGGTGGTCACCGGAACGCCGGTGGTTACGGCCGGCGCCTGCGGCACCACGCGCGACCCGTCGACCAGGACCAGCGTGCGCTGGCCGCCGAGGCCGCGAAGGTCCGCGGTCGACTGGCCGGGGCTGGAGAAGTTGTTCGCGTTGCTGCCGGGCGAGCGGGTGGCCTTGAACGCCGGCTCCTGCTGCAGGACTTCGCCGATCGACACCGGCGCCTGCCGGTCGATCAGTTCGGCGCCGATCACGGACACCACAGAGGGGGCCGAGAAGCCGTTCACCGCCGCGCGCGAGCCGGTGACGAGGATCTCGCCTCCCGAAGAGGGGGCGGGCAGTTCGTCGGTGGCCTGCGGGCCGTCCGCCGACTGGGCCGCGAGCGGCGTGGAAAGGCCCGCCACCAGCGATGTCGCGGCCACCCACATGCACCGCCTCTTCGCGTTCGCGTGAGTCCGGCTGATCAGTTTAGTTGATACCGTCATAGCATTCTCCTCCCTACCGCTCACAGCTTCTTCAGAACCGCTTCGCGGAGCAGACTACAATTAAATCTGTCTATAATTGACACTCATTGATTCGTCAACGATATACCTGGGCGTGTTTCCGGATGTGTCCAAGAGGCGGGATTCGCATGGATGAACAGGCATGCCTTCTTGCGGCCGCTTCCGGAAAACCGGCTATCGGCGGGGGAGTGCGCGATCTGCAAATTTCAAGGCTCATCGATATCCGTATCCACGACGGGGTTGAATCGGGGTTACGGCTCCACCATACAAAAAAATCATAAATCTCAAAATATGAAAAAATTCACTTGAGATCGGGCGGGGCATATTTAAGATGCCGGCCTCATTGTCGAGCCATCTGGCCGTTTTGGGAGGAAGGATGCTTGGTGCGGATCTGATCGCGAAGGCGATCGTGCGTCAGGGTGTGAAGACGGTGTTCGGTTTGCCCGGGCACCTCGAATCTGTGTTCGGTGCGTTCCAGCGCGAAGGCGTCAGGCTGATCCACATGCGGCATGAAAGCCCGTGTGTGCTCGCAGCGGACGCTTATGCGCAGTTGCGCCGCGGGCTTGGCGTCGCCATCGTCACCGCGGGCCCCGGCCTGGCCAATGCGGTGGGCGGGATCGCCTCGGCATTCGACAATTCCTCGCCGGTGCTGATCATCGCCGGCCGCAACCCGACTCGCATGCTCGATGCGCGTCCGATGCAGGAACTGGACCATGTGCGCCTGGTCCGCTCGGTCGTGAAATGGGCGCAGAGCCCTGAGCGGCCAGCCCGGCCCGGTTCTGCTCGAAATCCCGCGCGATGTCGCCAATGGAGAAGCGGACGACGCCATCGCCGCCGCGTCTCTGGGGCCCATCCTGCGCGCCGCCGCACCCGCCCCTGCGGCAAGCGACATCGATCGCGCCGCGGCCTTGCTGGCGCAGGCCAGGCGGCCGCTCATCGTCGCCGGCGCCGGCGCCTACTGGTCGCAGGCGGGTGAAGAGCTGGCGGCGCTGAGCCGCGATTACGGCATACCTATCCTGTTGCAGGGCTCGTCGCGCGGCCTGGTGCCGGAGGACATGGAGAGCGTGTTCCCCTGGCCGGTGGCCTTCCCCGCCGCGCGCGAGGCGGACACCGTGCTGTTCGCCGGCTGCCGCATCGCCGGCGCGATCGGCTTCGGCGCGCCGCCCGTCTTCGCCGAGGGCGCTCGCTTCATCCAGATCGACAACGAGGCGGCGGAGATCGGCCGGGGCCGCCCGATAGAGGCGCCGATCGCGGGGGACTGCAAGCTTGCGCTCGCCGCGCTCGCCGCCGCCCTTGCGCAACGTGGAGCGTCCGCCACCGACGGCGGCTGGCTCAAGCAGGCCATCGCCCCCAAGCTGGAGAAGATCGACAGCACCGGCCGGAATGAGGACGGCCAGGCCCATCCGCTGCACATGGCCCGCGAGCTTGCCGCCCGCATGCCGGAAAACGCGCTGTTCGTGGGCGACGGGGCCAATTGCAACAGCTTCTTCAAGGGTGTGATCCGCTGCACCCGCTCGCCCGGCTTCATCGATCACGAGCCGTTCGGCGCGATGGGCGTGGGCCTGCCGCATGCCATCGGCGCGGCGGCGGCGCTGCAGGAGACGGGCGAGGATCGGCCCGTCTTCCTCGGCACGGGCGACGGGGCGTTCGGGCAATATCTGGGCGAACTGGCCACTGCCTCGCTGCACGGCCTGCCGATCTTCGTGATGGTGGCCAATGACGGCTCCTGGGGGTCGAGCCGCAACATCACGCTGCATCTCTTCAACGGCACCTACGGCGTCGACTTCGCCCAGAGCCGTTACGATCTCGTGGCCGAGGGCCTGGAATGCCATGGCGAGCTTGCCGCGAGCCCGGCGGAGGTCGGGCCTGCATTCGATCGCGCCATCGCGGCGGTGCAGGCAGGCAAGACCGCGGTGGTCAATGTGCTGGTCGATCCGGACACCGGCCTCGAGCGTCGCGATCCGCTGCTGCAGATGATTACCTTCAATCGGATACGTTTCGGCGGGGCCTGAATGGCCTTCGTCGATGCCGGAGCCAAGCTCCGGCCTGGAATATTTCGGAGCTTTGCATGCTGACCAAGGAACAGAACGATCTTCTCACGCAGACCGGCCCCGGCACGCCGGGCGGTGATTTGCTGCGGCGCTATTGGCAGCCGATCGCGCTGGTGAACGAGATTCCGCCGGGCGGCGATCCGCTGCCGATCGACATACTCAGCGAGAAGCTGGTCCTGTTTCGCGACGAGCATGGCAAGCTCGGCCTGCTCGACCGGCATTGCCCGCATCGCGGAGCGGACCTTTCCTATGGCCGGATCGAGGATGGCGGGCTGCGCTGCCTCTATCACGGCTGGCTTTTCGACGTGAAGGGCAAGTGCCTGGACCAGCCGGCCGAGCCGAAGGGCTCCACCTTCAAGGACAGGGTCTGCGCCACGTCCTACCCGGTCGTGGAGCGCGGCGGCGCGGTCTTCGCCTATATGGGGCCGGGCGAGCCGCCGTTGTTTCCCGCCTACGATTTCTTCGAATATCCCCAAGCACATGTCTACGCGCGCAAGCTGTTCAAGGAATGCAATTACCTTCAGGCCAATGAAGGCAATTACGATCCGGCGCATGTCGGCTTCCTCCACTGGTCGAGCCAGCGGCGGAACGATTACGGCCTGGTCTTCGGCAAGCTGAAGAAATTCGGCAGGGTGGACCTTTCGGATGCCGAGATCGATCCGTTCCAGACCCCGCAGATCAAGGTGGAGGATGCGCCTTTCGGCTTGCGCATCTTCCAGATCCGCGACGGCGGCCCGCACAAGACCTATCTGCGCGTCACCACCTTCGGCATGCCGAACTTCTCGGTCATCGCCGGCCCGCAGGGGGGGGATGGCCATGTCGGCATCTGGCACGTTCCGATCAACGACTATTGCCACTGGCGGTTCGGCTTCACGCTGCGCCGCGACGCGGCGATCGCCGATGCGCGGCAGGGCAATGAATTCGCCCCTTCGATCCGCCCGCGCGATCCCCAGTATTTCGATGGCGAGTTCCATCACCGGCAGCGGCTGGACAATCGCTACATGCAGGATCGCTCCACCTTCGGGGAAAGCTTCACCGGCATGGGCCCCAATTTCAGTGTGCACGACGCCTTCGCCACCGAATCCCAGGGCGCGATCCAGGACCGGACGAAGGAGCATCTCGGCCGGACCGATCTCGCCATCGGTGCGGCGCGGCGGCTGATGCTGCGCGGGATTGCCGACGTGCAGGCGGGCAAGGACCCGCTGGGCGTGATCCGCGCGGACGAGGACAACGATTTCCATGACATGATTTCGTTCGACGTGCTGGTGGAAGACGGATCGGATTATTCCGAAGTCATTCGGACCGTGGCGGACGAGACAGAGCAGAAGGCCTCTCAATAGGCTCGCGATCGCAGGGGAAGGAAATAGCCATGAATGATGCCGATCGGCGGTCGATCGAGTGGGAATGCGCCCAGAACACCGTCCGCTTCTACAACCGGCTCGATACGGTCCGCGGCGCGGAGGCCGCCGCCTTGTTCGCCGAAGACGGCATCTGGTACAAGATGAACAGCGATGATGGCTGGGTCGGACGCGAAGCGATCGCCGACTATGTGAACAAGGTGCGCCAGCGCGGCAATCCCGACATTCCCGAAGCCGACCGCATGGTCTTCCATCTCGTCTGCAACCTCGAAGTCACCGTCCTCGACGAGGACAATGCCGAGGTTCGCGCGAATACCGTGGTGATCCCGGGCGCGCGCGGATCGGCCGGCGGCGAGCCGGGCTGGACTCATGGCGTGAGCGCCGTGTTCCCCACGGTGGAACTGCACAGGCGCACTGCCGATGGCTGGAAGATCGCTTCGAAGCGCACCGAGCTTGCGATGCGCGTGAAGCGACCCGGCTGAGCGCCGGAAGCATAGACGAAAGATAGCGAAGAAGGGGAGAAGAGGGTGAGCAACGCCACGTCGCACGGAGTGCTCTACGACCGGCCTATGGCAACGATGCAGTTCGTGATCATCACGGTCTGCTGCCTGACCAATATTGCCGACGGCGTCGATATCGCGTCGCTCGCTTTCGCGGCCCCGGTGCTGATCGAGGATTGGGGGCTGCGCCCGGCCGTTCTGGCGACGCTGTTCGGGGCGACCGCGGCGGGCCTTGCGATCGGCGCCTTCTTCATCGCTCAGCTGGCGGACAGGTTCGGCCGCCGGGCCGTGACGCTGGTCTCGACCGGCACGATCGCCGTGGCGATGTTCCTGACGGCAGTGGCGACCTCGGTGCCGCAACTGGCCGCGTTGCGCTTCGTCACCGGCGTCTGCCTGGGGACCCTGGCGGTGTGCCTCAACATCATGGTGTCCGAATTCGCCAATGCGCGCTGGCGCAACATGGCCGTCGCGTTTCTGCATAGCGGCTTTTCGATCGGCACCATGATCGGCGGAACCTTCGCCGCGCTGTTGCTCGCGCCGTATGGCTGGCGATCCATGTTCATCGCCGCAGGCGCGATGAATGCGATCATGTTCGTGCTTATCCTGTTCCTGGTTCCGGAATCGCCGTCCTTCATCGTCTCGCGCGGTGGGGAACGGGCGCTCGGGCGCCTCAACGGCGTCCTGCAGCGGCTGGGCCAGACCGAGGTCGCGGCGCTTCCGGTTGTTGCGGTTGCGCGGGGCAAGGCGAAGCTTTCGGCCTTGCTGGCAGGCGTCCGCCGCAATTCGACGCTGCTTCTGTGGCTGTCGCAATTCGCCTTTGCGCTGATCAGCTATCTGCTGCTCAACTGGAAGCCCACCGTGCTCGTCAACGCGGGGCTTACGCCCACGCAGGCGGGCATCGCGGGGCTGGTGAGCGGATTGGCCGGGATCACCGGCCACCTCGCGGCAGGCTATCTCTCGCGCGGGGGCCGGGAAGTTCGCTCGACGATGATCTTCCTGTTCCTGCTGTGCATCGCGCTGCTGTGGTTCGGCCTGCAGCCGCCCGTGGTGGAGGGCCTGATCCTCAGCGCGGCCTTCACCTCCTTCTGCAATGTGGGCGTGTTCACCGGCCTGCTGCTGATCGGGCTGAATTATTATCCCGCCGCGATCCGCACCACCAGCGTCGCCATGCTCGTGGGCATCGCGCGGCTGGGCGCCATAACCGGGCCGCTGTTCGGCGGGCTGCTGCTCGAGATCGGCCTCGCCCGCAACGCCATGTTCATCGTGCTGGCCGGCATCGCGCTGATCCCCCTGGTCGCGATGTATTTCGCGCTGCTGGGATGGAGAAGGCACCCGGTGGAGGAAGAGGGCGAATTGGCCGGCGCATGATCGATGCGCCGGCTCCAGCGAGAGTAGGATCGAATGTATACTGACACGCTTCTTTTCATCGACGGCGCATGGGTCGAAGGGTCTGCGGGCGCGGCGCTTCCCGTGGTCAATCCGGCCGATGGCGCGCCCATCGGCAAGGTGGCCAAGGCGGAGATCGCCGATCTAGACCGCGCCGCCGATGCCGCCGTGCGGGGCTTTGCGGCTTGGCGCGAAACGCCGGCATCGGGCCGCGCGGAGACGCTGCGAAGCGCCGCCGCTATCCTGCGCCGCGATGCCGAGAAGACGGCGCGGCTGATGAGCCTGGAGCAAGGCAAACCGGTGGCCGAGGCACTGGGGGAAGTCCAGCGAGGGGCGGAGTTCATCGACTGGATGGCCGGCGAGGCGCAGCGCGCCTATGGCAGGATCATTCCGGCGCGGTCGAAGGAAGTCCTGCAGCTCGTCACCCGCGAGCCTGTGGGGCCGGTCGCCGCCTTCACCCCGTGGAATTTCCCGATCAACCAGATGGTGCGCAAGGTCGCCGGGGCGCTCGCCGCCGGCTGCTCGATCGTGGTCAAGGGGCCGGAGGAAACGCCCGCCTCATGCGCCGAGCTCATTCGCGCCTTTGCCGAGGCCGGAGTGCCCGACGGCGCGGTCAATCTGGTGTTCGGAACGCCGGCGGAGGTTTCCGAATATCTCATTCCGCACCCGGCGATCCGCAAGGTGTCGTTCACCGGCTCGACCAGCGTCGGCAAGCATCTCGCGGCGCTGGCCGGGCTTCACATGAAGCCGGTGACGATGGAATTGGGCGGGCATGCGCCGGTCCTGGTCTTCGCGGATGCGGACATTCCGGCCGCGGCCAAGGCGTTGGCTGGCTTCAAGGTCCGCACGTCGGGCCAGTCCTGCATCAGCCCCACCCGCCTGCTGATCGAGGCCCGGGCCTATGACGCGTTCCTTGAAGTGTTGCTCGCCGCCTTTGCCGACATACGGATCGGCGACGGCGCCGATCCCGCCACCATGATGGGGCCGATGGCCAACACCCGCCGGGTGGAGGCGCTGGAGGCGTTGGTGGAGGATGCGGTGGAGAAAGGCGCGCGGCTGCTTATCGGCGGCAAGCGGCTGGACCGGGCCGGCAACTATTTCCCGCCCACGGTGCTGGCAAACGCACCCGTCACGGCCCGCGTGATGAACGAGGAGCCGTTCGGCCCGCTGCTCACCATCCAGCCCTTCGACACGGCCGACGAGGCGATCGCCGAAGCGAACCGCCTGCCATACGGCCTGGCGGCTTTTGCGTTCACGAAATCCTCCGCCCGGGCACGCGATCTCTATTCGCGGATCGCCTGCGGCATGTTCTCGGTCAATCATGTCGGGCTGGGCATGGCGGAAACCCCCTTCGGTGGTGTGCGCGATTCCGGCTACGGCGTGGAAGGCGGGGCCGAGGCGATCGAGCCCTATCTGCAGACGCGGTTCTACACGAGCCTCGAACGGCCCGACTGACGCATCGGGGGGCGGAATGTATTCCAGAGAGCAACTGGCGTTCGCGGACGAGGTCCGCGCCTTCGTGCGCGCCGAAGTTCCCGAGGCGGTGCGCGAGAAGGTGATCGCCGGCGTCCATGTCGAAGCGGCCGAGCGGCGCGCCTGGCACAAGGCGCTCCACCGCCGCGGCTGGGTGGCGCCGCAATGGCCGGTCGAACATGGCGGCACCGGCTGGGACGTCGTGCGCAGCTATATCTTCACCGAAACCCTGGCGGAGGAAGGGGCGCCGGACCTGGGCGTTTTCGGCCTTAAGATGCTCGGCCCGATGCTGATCCGCTACGGCAGCGAGGAGCAGAAGCGGCGCTACCTCCCGCGGCTGCTCTCGGGCGACGATTTCTGGTGCCAGGGCTTTTCCGAACCGGGCTCGGGCTCCGACCTGGCCTCGCTGAAGACGCATGCCGAGCTGGTTGGCGATCACTGGATCGTGAACGGCCAGAAGATGTGGACCACCATGGCGCATGAGGCGAACATGATGTTCGCGCTGGTGCGCACGGATCGGGATGCGCCCAAGCCGCAGATGGGCATTTCCATGCTGCTGATCGACATGGGCACGCCGGGCATAAGCATCCGCCCGATCACCTTGCTGAACGGCAGGCAGCACACCAACGAAGTGTTCTTCGACGATGTCCGAGTGCCGGCCGAAAACCTGGTGGGCGAAGTCGATCAGGGGTGGACCTATTCGCGCGCCGTGCTGGGCAACGAACGGCTCTCGATCGCGCGGGTCGGCTGGAACAAGCGCCAACTCGCCCGGTTGAAGCGCCTCGCCGTCTCCGAGGGCGCGCTGCGTTCGCCATTGTTCGCCGCGAAGCTGGCCGAGGCGGAGATCGCGCTGATGGCGCTCGAAGCGATGTCGCTGGCGATGCTGGAGCGCGCCCGCGCGGGGGAAGAGCCGGGGATCGGGGCGAACATGCTCAAGATCAAGGGATCGGAAATGCAGCAGCGGCTTGCCGATCTGCTGGTGGAGGTGCTCGGCCCGCGTGCCGCGCCGTTCGGCCCGGAGGGGCAGGACGCGGATCGCCCCTGGGCCGCGCACGTCTTCGAAGGGCATTTCTACGCGCGCGTCGCCACCATCTATGGCGGATCGAACGAGATCCAGCGCAACATCATCGCCCGGTCGCTGGGGCTGGGAGGCGCGCGATGAACGAAGCTTCATCCGCCCCGCAAATGGAAGACGCCGATAGCGCCGAGGTCCGGCAACTGCTGCGGCAGTCGCTCGAAACGGTGCTGGCCCGCCATTGTTCCTTCGAGCAGCGGCGTGACGCCTATCGCTCCGAAGCCAGGCATTCCGCCGCCGCCTGGGCGGCCTATGCCGAGCTGGGGCTGCTCGCCGTGGGCTTGCCGGAGGAACATGGCGGCCTGCCCGGCACCATTGCCGATGTGGCGATGGCGGCGGAAATGATGGGCGGGGTTCTGGCCCTGGAGCCCTATCGCGCGACGATGGCTGCGGCCCGGCTGCTGGCCGCGGCGGGCACGGCCCGGCAACAGACGCAATGGCTGCCCCCCGGCGCCCCCCGGACCGGCCAAGCCCCCGGTTGCACATTGGGAGCCGGGTTGCGGGCTGGGCGCTCCTCTCGGCGCCGAGGCCGTCCGGGCCGGCTCCGGCTGGCGTCTGAGCGGCAGCAAGCCGGTTGTTCCCGGCGGCGACGCGGCCGACCTGTTTATCGTCTCTGCGCGCGCGGAAGGGGAGGTGGGCCTGTTCCTCGTCCCGGCGGAAGCGGTGGGAAGGCGCGCCTATGGCTGCTTCGACTGGACGGGCGCGGCAGACCTCGTGCTGGCCGATGTGGCGGTTCCGGCGGAAGCGCAACTGGCGGTGGGCGAAGCCGCGCTGGCGCAGGCGCTTGACGAGAGCACGGCGCTGGCCTGCGCGGACGCGGTGGGCGCCATCCGCGCGGCCAATGCCCTGACGCGCGATTATGCGCGCACCCGGCGCCAGTTCGGCGTGCCGATCGCCAGCTTCCAGGTCCTCCAGCACCGCATGGTCGACATGGCGATCGCGGAGGAGGAGGCCGCCGCGATCGTCTCCGCGGCGGTCTCGGCCTGTCTGCTGCAGCCGGATGCCGACACGCGCGCCCGCATCGTTTCGGCTGCAAGGGTGGCGGTGGGGGATGCGGCGCAATTCGTCGCCCGGCAATGCGTGCAGATCCACGGCGGCATGGGCCTGACCGAGGAATATCCGGCGTCGCACTATTTTGCGCGGCTCGAGCTGTTCGAACGCACGTCCGGCAGCCGGGAAGATCATGTGAGGCGGGTGGCCGCATAAGGACAAGGGGCCGGCGCTCTATCTGCATAGAGGCCGGCCCGCTGCCCTTGCGGAGAAGAAGCGGTTCCCTGCCGGTTCAGCCCGGCAGCTTCCCCTGCGCTTTCAGCAAGGCGCGCGCTTCGTCCACCACGCTGTAGTCGATCAGCTTGGCGAGCTCCTCGCGGCTGCGCGGTTCCCTGTTGGATTGCGGCGCGAGCCAGGCGTCTTCCTTGACGAGGGTGTCGAGCAGGCCGTCCGCGATCTTGTTGGGGAAGCTGTGATGGCCGTAGGACGCTGCGATCGGCTCGCGGGGATATTGCGACATTTCCGCGGCCCGGGTGATCGCGAGGCTGGGGTCCTTCTTCACCTCCTCGGTCGCAAGGATCATCGCCGCGACGAACTCGACGATCTTCTTGCGCATGGCGGGATCGGCCAGGTTCTCGGCCGTCGTGTTGAGGTTGTAGTTCACCTGCAGCTCCGGCCTCTGGTCGAACACGATCGCATCGTCGCCCAGTGCGCGGATGGTGATCTCCATCTCCGGTTCCCACAGCGTGAAGGCATCGGCATCGCCCTTGAGGATCGGGTCCGCCACCCCGACCTGCCGCCACGAGGAAAGGATCGTCACATCGTCGGGGGTCAGGCCCGCAAGCTCCAGCATGTTGTTGAGGTAGAAGCCCGCCGAGGTCGGATACATGGTGGCGATCTTCTTGCCGCGCAGATCCTCCAGCTTCCTGATGCCTGAGGAACGGCGGGCCACGATCCGGTAATGGCCCTGCGCAATGGTGTAGATGATGCGGACGTTGGGATGCGCGACCGAATTGCGCAGCGCCTGGGTTTCATAGTGCCCGGCAACGTCGATCCCCTTGATGGGGCCGCCCCAGTGCTCGGGAAAGAGGTTGGGGATGCCGCCATATTCGACCGGCAGGTTGCCCGGATAGTATTTCTCCAGCGCCACATAGACCGGGCCGAGCTCCACCGCCTGGGTCAAGCCGCCGACGCGCAGCGGCGCGCCGGTCGCCACCTGCGCGAATGACGGCTTGGCGGCGAAGATCGCCGCACCGGCCAGAAGGCCGAAGGACGAGCGCCTGCTCGTAACGAAAAATCTGCCGTCATCCTGCATCATGTCTCTCCTGATTTGCGTTTTATGGATTGGAAGGCCGGCTCTGCCTGCCGATGAATTCGAGAACGGCGGCGTTGAACGCCTCGGGCTGCTCCCAGGCGGGGGAATGCCCGGCCTCGGCGATCGCGGCGATCTCGCTGCCCGGCGCCCGCGATGCGACTTCTCGCATCCGTGCGGGCGGCATGATCGGATCGGCATCGCCGGTGATGAACAGCGCCGGCACGGAAAGCCCGGCGATGCGGGCGAAGCTGTTCGGTGTCTCGGTCTTCTGCCGCACGGCTGCGTCCTGCCGGGCCACTTTCGCGATCGCTTCCCATGCCGCGACGCCCGCCGGATTGGCGGCGCGATAGGAAGGCCCCAGCTCGCTGAAGGTGCGCCAGGTCGCATAGACCCCGTGGGGGGCCATTCCGCGGCTGACTCCGGCGATTTGGGAATCGAGGATGCTCATGTGGCTCGACGAGCCGGGGAGGCTCAGCCCCGGCTGGGGGCGGCTCAGCGAATAGTCGAGCGCGGCGAGCCCGCCGGCCGCCGTGCCGACGATATGGGCCTGTAAAATTTCGAGCCGGTCGAGCAGGGCGGCGAGGTCCCCGGTCGATGTGCCCGGATCGGCCGGATCGATCGCGCCGGACCGATGGAAGCCGCGGGCCGAATAGGCGATTGCGCGAAGGCCTGCTGCCGCCAGCGCGCTCTGCTGATAAGGCCAGGATGCGTAGCATCCCGTGTTGGCGTGCAGCAGCACGACCGGAACGCCGGAGCCGCCCATGTCCTGATGCCACAGCGTGGTGCCGGGGATGCTGACCGGCCCCTCCCGTGCAGGTTCTATCGGTGGTGGGGTAGTCCAGCCTGTCTGGGCCGGATAAAGCCTTTGCCCGGTGCGCCGGCTCGCGGCGATCGCGCTGCTTCCATTTGCTGCGGAGGCGGCACCGGCAACGGCTGCCGTTCCGCTTGCGAGGCCTGCCAGGGCAATCCTGCGCGTGATACGCTTCAAGCCGTGCTCTCCTGTTCCGCATTTCGTATCCGGCCGCGCTGTGGCGGCGCGGCCGGATATCGTCTGCGGTTTGTCAGTACCTGAAGCGGACGCCTCCGCGATACCGCCGCCCCAGCGTGTCGAAGAAGGCGGGATTGGTCGGGTAGCTCGACTGAACCACGCTGGCCGTCGAGCCGGGCGCGATCGGCGGATCCTTGTCGAGCAGGTTGTCGACGACTCCGAAGATCTCGATCTGCTTGCCCTGGGCTTCGGTCATCAGCCGGTAATTGAGGCCGAGCGTGAGGTAGAAGCGGGAAGGCACCGTGTTCACGTTGATCGAGTTGGGCAGTGTCGGATCGTAGCGCGGATCGTCCGGGCCGATGAAGGTCTTGTTCAGCGCGCCGCTGCCGATGTAGCGGCCCTGAAGCGTGCCGGTGAACGGCCCGTGGTCATAGGTCAGCGTGCCGTTCAGGATCCATTTGGGCGACGGATTGAAATCGCCCAGCGGTTCCGCCGGTCCGCTCTGCCCGGCGAAGTTGATCGGCGTGGAACCCGGCGCGGCCTGGATGATCAGGTCGTAGAGATAGGTTCCCAGCAGCCGGAAGTTGAGCTTGCCCTCGTTGCCCACCTCGAGCGTGTAGTCGAGCTCGAGGTCGATGCCGCGCGACGTGAACGAGCCGACATTGATCTGGCGCGCATCGACGAAGGTGATGTCCTTGCGGTCGGCCACGGCCGGATTGAAGGTGATCCGATCGCAGAAGACGTCCAGATCGAAGCAGGTGTTCACCAGCTGCTGGCCCGCCGGCGTGGTCACCGCGTCGACGATCTTGATCTCGTACCAGTCGACCGAGAAGCGCAGGTTCCTCGCAGGAGAAACCACCGCGCCGACCGTCCAGGTGTCGGCCTTTTCCGGGGTCAGCGCGAAGTTGCCGCCGGAAAGGATCGGGGTGGGATCGGCGGCGTTGGCGTTGAACGGATTGTTCACGCGTCCGCGCGTCGTCGTCGGGTCGGTCGGAATCTGCTGTTCGAACAGTTCCCGGAAACCGGCGGCCCGGATGTCCCGCGAACGAGTAGCCCTGAAGCGGAGCCAGTCGACCGGCTCATACACGCCGCCGACCTTCCAGCTGGTCATGCCGATCGATTTGGAATCGCCGGTCAGCCCGTCGGTGCTCTTGGTCGAGGTGTAGCGGACGGCACCGTTGAGCTCGAGGAGGTTGGCTCCCGGCGTATCGCGCAGCAAGGGCGTGTTGAGTTCCAGGAAGGCTTCCGTGACCTTGATGTCGCCGGCATAGTCGAGGCCGAAGCTGCCGGAGAACTGATCGTAGTAAGGCACGTCGCCATGGGTGACGTCGCCCTTGTCCGCACGATATTCCGCGCCGAAAGCAGCGGAGAACGGGCCGGCGCCGATTCCGTCGAACAGGGCGCCCTGGAATGCCAGCGCGAGGACGTGCTGATCGTAGCGGAAATCCTCGATCGCTTCGCGCCAGGCGTAGTCGATCGCTTCCTGCGAGAGGTTGCTGGCGCCGAAGATGTTGATCGGAACGCAGTCGGCCGCCGCCGGGTCGCCCAGCAGCTTGGCGCGGCAGACGATCTTGCCCGTGCCGTCATCCACCGCGTCGATGCCGAGCTGGAAGAAGCTGTTGACGCGCACGCGGCTCAGCGACTGGTGCCGGGTGTTCCGGCCGTACTGGTAATAGGCGTCCCAGGTCCAGTTGCCGATGCCGATCTCGCCGTTGAGGCCCGCGACCAGGCGCAGGGTCTTCGCGCGGGCGTTGTTGAGGTTCTCGATCTGGCTGTCGAGGTCCGTGCCCACCGTGAAGTTGTTGGCCCCGACGAGCGCTTTCACGGCCGGCGTCAGATAGGCGTTGTCCGGCCGGAAGATGTAAGTCGAGGCAGGGCCGGCGGTGATACCGATGGAAGTCGCCTCGCGCTCGCCATAGGATCCTTCGAGTGTCAGCTCGATCGTGTCTGTCACGTCATAGCTGGCGGCGCCGAAGACGGCGAAGCGCTCGATCGGCGTGCGCAGTGCGGCTTCCTCATAGACCGAGACGCCGTCCCCGCCCATGCGCGGGCCCAGTGCGCTCGTCTGCGAATAGAGGCCGGCGTCGAACGGAAGCAGTTCGGTGCCGGCGTCGTTCCACATCTTGTTGCGCGCGGCGGGCGATGCCGGGGCGGCATTGCGGATGACGCTGGTCTTGGTGTTGTAGGCGAGCTTCGAATCCCGCCCGAGGATATAGTTGGGCTGGCCGTAGGTGGGCGTGCCGGGCCGGTTGAAGCCCGAGGTCACGCCGTCCACGGTCACGTTGCTGTTGAGGAACACGTCCCAGCTTTCCGCGCACCAGTCACGCACCACGGAGCAGCCGCCCACGATCTCGTTCTTCTGGTATTCGCCGCTGAGGACGATATGGCCGCGCCCGTCGGCGAAGCTGGTGCCGTAGGCAAGCGCGCCGTGATAGGTCTCGCCGTCGCCATGCTCCGTGATGCCGGCGTCGATCTGGCCCTTGATGCCCTTGAACTTGCGATCGATGATGATGTTGACGACACCGGCGATCGCGTCCGAGCCATAAGCGGCCGACGCACCGCCGGTCACCGTCTCGACCCGCGAGATCAGCGCCGAGGGAATCAGGTTCACGTCCACCGCGCCGCTGTCCGACGTGGGCACGAAGCGCCGCGAATCCACCAGCGTCAGGGTGCGCGTGCCGTAGAACGGATTGAGGCCGCGCAGGTTCGCGTAGGTCGCGCCGATGTTGGAGCTGGCGCGGCTGCCCACGCCCGGGCCGGCGTTGGTGTCCGACTGGAACGAAGTGTTCTGCGGGATGGCGGTCAGGACTTCGCCGACGTTGACGCGGGCGAGATTCTCGATCTGCTGGGCCGACATCACCGTTACCGGCACCTGATCCTCGAAGCCGTCGCGCTTGATGCGCGAGCCTGTGACCACGATCCCTGCTTCCCCGCTTCCCCCGGAAAGCTGCGGGCTTTGCGCGGGCGCCTCGTCGGTCTGGGCGGACAGCGGAGCGGACAGCCCCGCTACGAGCGATGTCGCGGCAAGCCAAAGATGCCGCTTATGTCGCCTCACCCTCATTCCACCGTTGGTCGAAGTCATTCTTCCTCTCCTCTTCTCGAAATCCCCCATGGCGGTGTCGTTTTCCGCCACATTGAGCGACCCATTTGTCTGCAGGTCCGCTCAATCCGGAGATCTGTGTCTCCTTGTCGATCGACGAGATTGGGCGGCCGGCCCCTCATCTCGGCGCGCCCATTGATTACTCAATGAGTTTGTAACGTCAATCTCATAATATGAAAAAAATGCACAAATATCATAATGCGCGAAAAAAGTCCTTTATAACAACCGATGCGTCATCGCGTGCCGGCCGCATGAGCGGCGATCTTCCTGGGTGGGGAGGGCACGGGCCTTCGTGTGCGGGCAAGAGCTCGCGACACGGTATTGCCCGATATTGGCGGGTGAATGCCTCATTATCCCCTCACTGATCGCTATTGCTTCTGCGAGCCGGCTTGCGATGCCAGGCCGTTTACCGGCTCTGAAGGCATTTGGTATTGCTACAGGAAAGGGTGGGGGAGGTAAAGAAATTAAACATCACTTTAAATGGTATGCTTGTTCGCCGCCGCCGATCTGATCGGGAATGCCTGATTTTTCCAATAACATACTGGAAAACATGAAGTTATATCAGGCTCTCCCGATCTTTCCTGCCGATATGGGTTTATCCTCTACGTTTGAATTGTTTCAACCTGTGATGAAATTACCGCACCGGCCATGCGCCCGAAATGGTCAAGGCGTTCGGCCTGATCGGGGCGGCCGCCAGTGTCAGGCACCGGCGGCCTTTCGCCTCTGCATCAGGGTGAGCAGCGCCGTGGCTATGCCTGCAACCAGCAGCGGCGCGGACATGGCGGCATAGATCGCAAGCGCGCTCCATTGTGCAACGAGCATCGCCCCCGCCAGCCCGGGCCCGACGATGGAAGCGATTCGCCCGAGGCCGCCGGCCCAGCCGATCCCGGTCGAGCGCATCGCGGTGGGATAGCTGGACGCGACCAGGGCATTCGTCCCCGCCACGGACCCGACGACGAGAAGGCCGAAGGCGAAGCCGGAGGCCCATCCGAGCCAGTGATGCTGTTCGACCAGCGCCATCGAGGTCATCACCGCGAAGCCGATGAAAAGCATGATCGTCAGCGCCGTGGCCTGGCGCATCCGCGTCATCAGCACGGTGAGCAGCACCGGGCCGGCGATGGCGCCGAATGCGGACGAGCTCATCATCCGGGCCGCGTCCGCTTCGGATATCCCGCCGAGGACATGGAGGAAGCTCGGGAGCCAGGCGGTCATCGTCTGCACGACGCACAGCACCATCGCCGACGCAATCCAGAGCAGGACCGTCATCTTCGCGCGCCCGTCGCGGAACAGGCCGGAAAGGGGTGAGCCGGTCGTCTTTTCCTCGGAAGTCACGAACCGTGCGCCCGGTATCGGCTCGAAATCGGGGTCGATGCGCTTGAGCAGCATGCCGATGCGCGGATCGTCCGGCCGCCGGGCGATCAGGTAGCGGCAGCTCTCGGGGAGGTGGAAGTAGAGAAACCCGATGGCGAGCAACATCACGCCGCCGCCGAACCAGAAGGCGGCCTGCCATGAGTGATAGTGAACGAAAGTCGGGCCGAACAATCCGGCGCAGGAAGCGCCCAGCCCCTGGGCGATGAACAGCCAGGTCAGCAGCTTGCCGCGTGAGCTTTCGGGCAGATATTCCGCCACCAGCGCCACGATGTTCGGCATCGTGCCGCCGAAGGCGACGAAGGTGAGGAAACGCACCGCCGCGAAGCCGTTCAGCGTGGTCGGAACGGTCGAGAGCAATGTGAGCAGCCCGAACAGCGCCATGCCGATCAGGATCACGCCGCGCCGGCCCTTGCGGTCCGCAATGGGCGGGATGGCATAGAAGCCGAGCGCCATTCCCGCGCTCTGGATGGAAAAGACCAGCGCCATGCTCGCGATCGGCATGTCGAAGCTGCGAACGATGAAGGGCGCCAGGTTCGCCACGATGTACGCGTCGTATCCTTCCAGCGCCATCATCAGGGCGCCCGCGGCATAGAGCAGGCGCCTGTAGGCGCCGAGCTGCGGCCGATTGAGAACGGCATCGACCGATTGGATCTGCGGGTCGCTCATGGTTCCTGGGGTTCCTCTCCGTTGGCCGCTCGTGCTTTGCGATGCCGGCCGATTTCTGCGGGCTTGGGATCGTGCCCGCGTTTTCGGCGGGCACGCATGGGGTTTGACCGGTCAGTGTTCGAAATATGCGGTGCACCTCAACTCGATGCTCCGCCGAATGTTCGGATGCGCGATGCTGCGGTCGGTAAAGGCCGTATGCGGCACCCGCCATGCCACCGATTTATCCGAATCATGGAATTTCAGGAGCACCGCCTCGTCGCGGTGCATGTCGGGAAAATACCACCAGCGGTGGCGGGGGTTGAACTTGAAGAGCGTGGCGGCTTTCAGGCGATCCTCTCCTTCGATCGGCGCTCTCATCGCGGTCTCGTCGGGAATCTCGTCGCAGAAGACCAGCGCGTTTCGCAGGCCCTCGTTCTCGTCGATCGAGGGGAATTCGCACATGGCGAGCGGCTGGTCCTGCGGCGGCTCCGAAAATGTCCGCCACAGGCTGAAGCAGATGAAGCGGCTGTAGCCCGGCCCGTCCGGCGCCCGCTCGGCATAGAGCGCGTTTGCCACGCGCTCCGCATCGGGCGGGTAGTGATCGATATGGACCTGCTGGCCCGGCGGCTGCATGCGGCCGGTATGGCTCAGGCGCCCGCTGGCCCTGAAATCGTGCACCTCGGCATCGTCGGTCGAGCGCAGGTTCCAGTTGGTGACGAACACGGAGCTTGCCCCGGTGGCGCGCTTGACCAGGGCGATCGCTTCCTCCGGGTAGACCGCCGCCACCTGCCGTTCGTCGAGGAAGTCCGACACCGCGCTGCGGTGGTCCAGCAATTCGAAGCCGGCGCGGTCCAGCGTGAAGCGCTCGCGATGCGGGCGCGCGTTGCGGATCCTCACCGGATAGGCTTCGTATCCGAAGGTATTCACCTCGTTTCCGGTGGTGATGAACCGGCGCATGATCGAAGCGCCCTGCTCGACATAGTTGAGCTGGGCGTCGAGATCCTCCAGACGAGAAATCTGCTCCGCGGGCGGCATTCGCATCCTCTCTCGGCGGCCGTTTGCCGGCTCGATCCTGGGTCTGCCGCGCGAAAGCCACTCGCGCCCGAGGTGTGCCTGTGCGACCGGCGAATATTATAGAAACATGTAATTCTGTCAATTGCCCGCCGATCGCCCCCTCGGCGTCGCTCGGCAGAGGGAGTTGCCGGAGCGATGGCCGGGGTATGGATGGCCGGGCGGCAGCGCCCCTTCGCCGGCTGGCGCCGTGTTCGAGCGAGCCGATGCCGGGATATCTAAATTCAATGGATGGGACAAAAATATAGGCAGGGCTCCTGTCGGACAGGCAGGATAAAATTGCTATAAAACATATAGATAGGTGGAACGACGGGGTAGGAAACCGATTTTTGGAGAAAAAATTATCATTTTATAGGAAAAATGTCGGAATGAGTCGCGGGATTGGAATTCGCCTCTCCCGTCCGCTTCGGCGTTGCGAAACCATCGATTTTCGCCGGGCGGATCGCCGGGCCGAACGGAAGCGGGAATTCCCGCGTGTTATCCGGCCGTTCTTTTTTATACATGCCTATAAATTATGTTGTGCGGCGGGGACGATGGCGTTAGAGACGCCGCTGCCATCCGCTGGCGAGCAGGTGCGCCAACCGAACGTGATAAAGCCATAGGGGAGAAATCCATTGTCCGAAGCACGCAATGTACGCACGGGAGTCTTCCTGCCCCCTCATCATGGGAATGACGAGGATGTGGGGCTCTGCATGCAGCGTGATTTCGAGCTGGTCGAATGGCTCGAGCATCTCGGCTATTCGGAAATGTGGATGGGGGAACACCATTCCGGTGGCATGCAGATCTACGGATCGCCCGAGCTGTTCATCGCGGCGGCGGCGGAGCGCACCTCGCGCATCAAGCTGGGGGCAGGGGTCATCTCCGTGCCCTATCACCATCCCTACATGATCGCGGACCGCATCGTGCAGCTCGATTATCAGACGCGCGGCCGCGCGATGTTCGGGTTCGGCCCCGGCATGCTCGTGTCCGATGCTTCGATGCTGAACATCCGGCCGGAGCAGCAGCGCGCGCGCCTGGTCGAAGGGCTCGATGTGATCGTTCGGCTGCTCGACGGCGAAGTGGTCACGCATGACAGCGACTGGTTTTCGCTGCGCGAGGCGAGCCTGCAAATGGCGCCCTATAGCTTCCCCCGCCCGGAACTGGCGGTGGTGACGTCGAAGACGCCGATCGGCTCGCGCCTTGCCGGCAAGTACGGCCTCGGCATCCTGACCCAGGGTGGGGGGGATGTCGATGCGAGCTGGAAGCTGGCCGAGGCGGAAGGCGCCGCGAACGGCAACCAGCTCGATCGCAGCAACCTGCGCGTGGTCGTTTCCTTCCATCTCGCGGAATCGCGTGCTGACGCCGCCCGGGCGCTGGAGTTCGGCTACGAGCCGTGGCTGCGCTATCTCGAGGCGCTCAACCCCAAGAGCTATGCCGAAATACGCGCCAAGGGCGGTTCGGATGCGGCAAAGCTGGTCGCGGCGCGCGGCGGGCTGGTCGGAACGCCCGATGATGCGGTCGAATTCCTCGAAGCCCTTTGGGATCGCACCGGCGGCTTCGGCTATGTCGTGCTGGCCGGCACCAACTGGATGGATTTCGAAGCGACCAAGCGCTCCTACGAGTTGATGATGCGCTATGTGATGCCGCGCTTCAACCGCACCAACGCGCGCCGCGAGCGGTCGTTCGGCTGGGTGTTCGACCATCGCGAGGAATTCAGCGGGGCGAACCAGGCGGCCATAGAAAAGGCCGTGGCCTCGGCAAAGAGCGCCTAGGGTTCCGTAATCGGGCCGCCCAGGCCGAAGTAGCGCCCGTCCGCATAGACCAGCGGGTCCACCTCGCCCGCGATGCGAACCGCTTCGACGCGGCCGATCACGATGCGATGCGTGCCATAGCTCATCGCCTGCTCGTTCCGGCAGAAGAAGCTCGCCTGGGCATCCTCCAGCATCGGGCAGCCATCCGGCATCGCGCCCCATTCGCCGATCGCAAACCGCGCTTCCCCGCGCGCCTTGCCGCTGCATGCCGCGGAAATCTCGCTATGGTCCCGGTGCAGGATGTTGACACAGAAATCGGCACCCTGCTCGAGCGGCTCATGCAAGCTCGCCGTCCGGTTGACGCAGACGAGCAGCGAAGGCGGGTCCATGCTGAGCTCGCTCACGGCCGTCGCCGCCATGGCGAAGCGCTGGCCTTCATGCCGGCAGGTGATCACCACGACGGCCTTGGCCAGCCGCCGCAAGCCATCGCGAAGCTCGGAGGCGAGGGGAGACAGCTCGCTCATGCGGACAAGCTCCGGCTGGCCGGCGCTCGCTCGATCCGGCGGCGATAGGCGATCAGATCCTCGATCGAACCGATGCGCAAATCGTGAACCTTCGCGAAGCGCCGGAGATCGGGCAGGCGCGCCATGCTGCCGTCGTCGTTCATGATCTCGCAGATTACGCCGGCGGGCGTCAGCCCTGCGAGCCGCGCGATGTCGACCGATGCCTCGGTATGGCCGGGCCGCGAGAGCACGCCATCGGCCTGCGCGACCAGCGGGAAGACATGACCCGGCGAAACCAGATCGGCCGGCCCTGCCGCCGCGTCGACGGCCACGGCGATCGTCCGGGCCCGGTCATGCGCGGAAATGCCGGTGGTGACGCCGCTTGCCGCCTCGATCGAGACGGTGAAGGCGGTCCCATGCGGCGATCCGTTGTCCTCCACCATTGGTCGCAATTGCAGCTGCTGGGCGCGTTCGGGCGTGATCGTCAGGCAGATCAGGCCACGGCCGTGCCGGGCCATGAAGTTGATCTCGCGATGGGTGGCGAACTGGGCGGGGATGACCAGATCGCCTTCGTTCTCGCGGTCATGCGAATCCACCAGGATGAACGGCCTGCCCGCGCGCGCCTCGGCGAGAAGCTCGGGGATCGAGGAGAAAGTGTCGGCCGGGTCGGCGCGCTCGATCCAGTCGTTTCGCGCCAGGCGGGCGATCGTTTCGGCAGCGGCGCCGGAGCAGCCGTATTCGAGTGTATCGAGCGAGGGAAAACGGCCGACGGACCAATCGTCACGCATCTTGCAACTCCACGACAGGGATGAGGAGGAAGGAGTTCGCGCCCGGCCCGGTGTGGATGCAGTGCGTGCCCGCATTCACCGTGTCTTCGTGGCGCATGTAGAGCAGCGGCTTGGGGTACTGATAGATGTCGCGCCCCTTGATCCGCACGCGCAATATGTCGCCCTTGGCGAAGCGCGTGCCCGAAGGCAGAATCTCGATCTGTGCCTCGACGACTTCGCCTGGCGCGAGTTTGAGCTCGGAAGCGTTGGTCAGCACCGGCTGATACTCGGTTGAGCGCTCCGGATCGAGCTCGCGCCGCGACAGCCGCAACCAGCCATAGGCGGCGGCACCGTCTTCGAACACGGCCCAATGGATGAAGCCGGCTTTTTCACCGTTCTCGATCTTCTCGATCGCGATGAACAGGTCCATGTCGTCCGCATCTTCGACCGAGACCGCGAGCTGCAGCTTCATGTGGCCGACCAGCTCGGTCTCCTCCGCGAAGCGATAGTCGAATTGCGCTTCGGCGGAATCGTCCAGCGGATCGTAGCGCACCACGGCCGGCGCAGCGGGCGGCTCCTGCGCGAGCGTGCCGTTCGCCGCGTCGAGATACAGCCGGCGATAGTCGGTATTCTCCACCGGCCATTGCTCGGACCGCTTGAGCGTGGCGACGCCGCAGCGATCGCGCACGTGCAGCTTCACCGGTGGCCAGCTGGCGACTTCGTTGGTCTCGCCCTTCAGCTCGTGATCGAAGAAAGCGGTCTGCCGCGCGATCGAGGGCGGTTCGTAATAATAACCCCACTTCTTGCTGCCGTGGACCTCGAGCCATTTCTGCTTCGAGGCAATCTTCTTGAAGCCTTCCAGCGTGCCGCGGGTGTGGACGCCATGGTCGCTCCAGCTCGCCACGACATAGGCCGGCACGTCGATCTGGCTGAAATCCGGGACTTTCGATTTCCAGTAGTCGTCGAAGAACAGATGCTCGCGCGTGAGCGCCCAGAGATCTTCCACCATCCTGTCGGAGGCGCCCCAGCGCACCTGGATATGCGGCCAGAAGTGCGTTTCCGGAATTCCGCCATGGCGGACGATCTCGTTATAAGTGTCGGACCAGCCTTCCCACGGATTGATCGCGGCAAGGTGCGGCGGCTTGAGCGCGGCGACGTTCCATTGCGACGAGGAGAGATAGGACACGCCCGACAGGCCGACCTTGCCGTTGCTCCAATCCTGCACTCCGGCCCATTCGATCAGGTCGTAATGCGCCTCGCCTTCTTCGCGCGAGAAATAGCTGGCGTCGGTTTCCGCATACCAGGTGCCCGGCGTGTCGGCCGTGATCACCGCGTAGCCCTGGCTGGTCCAGTAGACCGGGTCGGGGGCTTCGAAGATCGTCAGCTCGGACTGCCATTCCGCCTGGACGCCCGAAGTGGGGTAGATCGTGGCGAGCGGGGCGGGGTCGTGCTTGCCGTATGGCGTCCAGGCCACGAGCACGGGCAGCGGCCCTGTGGGCTCGGCGGGCCGGAACAGATCGATCCACAGGTCGAAGCCTGCCCGGGTGGGCACGCGCAGGTCGCGCTCGATCACCATGTCGCCGCGCGTGCTGCGTTCATACTGGCGCGGGCGCGCGCCCCGGAATTCGGGCGTGTTAGGCGGGGTCCTCAGGCGTTTCACGAACTGGTTCATCCCGCTCTCTCCATCGGCCGTTGTTCTCGATTCCCTTTCGATCTAGCTTGGGCAGGATATTATTTCAATATCCCTATAATTATTGGGTGCCCGGATGCCATGTGATCGCCGCCGCCGCGCGCCGTGGCCGGGATCGCTTGGCGGGCCGTGTTGCCGAACCCGTGAAAGGGAGTTAACGGGGGGCGGGCCGAACAGGCCGGATTTATTCGGTGTCGTGGGCGATTTGCGATGGGCGCGACGGAAACGGGGTGGCAGGCGGATGGCTCAAGATACGACGGCGGGTGAGGCCAGGAAGGCGGCAACCGGGAAGGCGGCCCGCAAGCCCAAGGCCAATGCGCGCTCGATCGGCCGGCCTGCCGGCAAGCGCCGCATCGGCAAGGAATTCCTGATCGAGAAGACGGTCGAACTGCTGCGCACGGTTCCGCCGGAGAAACTGTCCCTCTCCATGGCCGCGCGCCATGCCGGTGTGCATCTCACCCTGTTCAAATACTACTTCAAGGATCGCACGCGGCTGCTGGTCGATGTGGCCCGTTCGCTTGCGATGGCGCTGGGCGATGCCGTTGCCGCGGTGGCAACGAGCCAGCAGCTCCCCGCGCCCGAGCGCTTCCGCATCCGCATCGACACGATGATCGATTTCTTCTTCATCAACCCGTTCTATCACCGGCTGATGATGGAGATTATCGGCGACGAGACCGATCCGCTCGCCACCGAACTGATCAGCGTGTGGATGACCAAGACGCTCGATATCTATCGCGGCATCATCGATACGGGCGTGGCCGAAGGCTCGCTGCGGCCGATCGATCCCTATTTCACCTTCGTCGCGATCATGGGGCTGTGCGAGCAATATCAGCACGCCTCGCGCTTCGTGGAGCAGACTGCGGGCGGCAAGCGGACGGATACCGCGGCGGAGTACAAGGCATTCGTCTACGATCTCATGCTCCACGGCGTCGGCGTCCAGCCCGCGTCCTGACCGGATTCGCGCATCGCCCGCGCAGGCGAAATTATATCTGTATATATTTTCCGATTATCGGGGCGCTGGTCCGCGCAATGGCCGGCGCTGGAGGAAGGCCCTTGAGCCGCTGCCGCGGAATTGCTGGGCATGCAGCATGAATCCGCCCTTCACCGAGGCGTATGATTTATAGGAAGTTATAAAACTTTCATTTCTCCGCACGACGTGTTAGTCGGGCAAAAAAATGGAGAAACGCGATGTCTGTCATGGATTCGGTCGGGGCTGAGCCTGCCCCTGATCTCGAAAGGCCTTTCGCAGGGCAGGAATACGGCCGCGTGCATGACGGCACCTATTTCAAGAACTGGAATCCGCTGATGCTGGCCTCCGAGCTGGAGCCGGGGAAGATCGTCGGCAAGGATTTCCTCGGCACCCGCGTAATGATCTACCGCGACGAGACGGGCCGGGCCGTGGTGCAGAGCGCCTATTGCCCGCATGTCGGCGCGGACCTTTCCGGGGGCGATCTGATCGACGGCAAGGTGCGGTGCCCCTATCACCACTGGAAATTCGCCGCCGACGGGCGTTGCGCCGAAATTCCGGGCGAGCAGCACATCCCTCGCGTGGCGCGCGTCTACAACTATCCGGCCGCCGAACGCTGGGGCCTGATCTGGGCGTTCAACGGCGAGACCGCGCTCTACGATTTGCCCGAAATGCCCAACATCGCAGAGGAAGACCTCGTCTTCCAGGCGTTCCATCGCGGCGTGCGCCCGATCGAGGGCTGGATCGGATCGTCGAACCTGGTCGACTTCCAGCACCTCAGCACCGTGCACGGCATCCCGGATCCCAATCCGGTCAGCGTCGTGTTCGACGATTATGTCATCACCGTCCGGCAGGAATCGAACGTGCGCATCGCGGACACGAAGCTGTGGGGCGGGGTGTGGCTGACCGCGCACATGCAGTTCTCGAACGGCACCGAGCGTTTCTTCATGGCGGGCAGCTCGCAAGTGCGGGCCGGCTGGTCGGACGCCTTCTTCGTCGTGGCGATGCGCCGTTCGCAGGCCGAGGAGCTGGGCGAGGAAGGAACGCGCGAGGAACTCGCCAACCGCGTCGCCTACATGCACAAGCTCTATTCGGAGGATGAGCCGATCCTCTTCTCGCTGCGCTTCCGCGGCTATGGGAAGAGCAAGCTGCTCAAGGCCGACAAGTATTTCGGCCAGTTCCTCCAGTATATCGACAGCTATCCGCGCTCCGCGCCTTTCGACGTGTGACGCAGGCAGGAACGGGCGCCACCGACATGGCCGGGAGCGGTGACGGCAGGGTTGCGCTGGTAACGGGCGCCAACAAGGGCATCGGCTTCGAGATCGCCAGGGGCCTGGCGGAGCGCGGCTTCACCGTGCTGATCGGCGCGCGCAAGGCCGAAGCCGGTGCTGCTGCGGCGGCGGAACTGCGCGCGCTGGGCCTTGGCGCGGAGGCGCTCACGCTGGATGTGACCGATGCCGGATCGGCCCGCGTGGCCGCGGCGGAGATCGAAAGCCGCTGGGGCCGGCTCGACGTGCTGGTCAACAATGCGGGCATTTCGCTCGGCAAGGGCTCGCTGCCCAGCGAGACCGACCTGGAGGTGATGCGCGCGGTCTACGAAACGAACGTGTTCGGTGTGGTCGCGGTGATCCAGGCGATGCTGCCGCTGCTGCGCAAGTCCGATGCGGGGCGGATCGTGAACATGTCGACCGGGCTTGCCTCGCTCGCGCTCACGCGCGGCCCCGACGCGCCGATGGCGTTCAGCCGGCTGCTGGCCTACAACAGTTCGAAGACCGCGCTGAACGCGGTGACCGTGCAGTTCGCCAACGAGCTGGCGGACACGCCGATCAAGGTGAACGCCGCCAATCCCGGGCTGTGCGCCACGGAGCTTTCCGGCGGCAGCGGGCGCCCGCCCAGCGAGGGTGCGGCGGTGGCGATCAGGCTGGCCCTGCTCGATGCGGACGGTCCGAGCGGCGGCCATTTCGGCGATACGGGGCCCGTGCCTTGGTAGAGGCTGGGCGGGGCAGGAAATCGACCCGCTCCTACCTTATATTCTCCGGAAATTTAATTCCCTGAGCCCTTCGTTTGGCCGTCCAGCCCATGGCGCTTCAGGAAGTCCATCAGCAGCCTGGCGACCTCGCCATTGTTGAGGTCGGCGAAGGGGATGTGCGTGTTTCCCTTGAGCCCCGCATCGGCCAGTTCGAGGATTTCGGCCTTGCCCCCATAGCTGTTGATCAGCTCGACGAAGCGGCGGTTGGCCGGCAGGGCCATCTGGGGGCCGCGCGGCTGGGAGAGGTGATCCCCCCACACCAGCTGGATGGGAATCCGCGCCAGTTTCTTGAACTGCTCGGCGGGGACGTAAATGGGGCCGTAGGGCCCGGGGGCCTCACCCTTGTCCTCGGTGTCGGGGAGGACGAAGCCGACGCTTTCATAGGCCACGATCGCCTTGACCTGGTCGCTTTCGATCGCGGTCAGCATCGCGCGCAGCCCGGCGGCGGAGTTGGTGACCAGGACGACGGGCCCCGTGCGCTCCAGCGCGGCGGCGGCGGCATGCGCCTGGAGCCGGGCGTTCTCGACCGTGTCGAATTCCTCGTATCTCGCCCGGATCGCCTGGTTCCACGCTTCCTTGTCGTCCACCGGGAACTGCACGCCGGGATACCAGTCGAGAAAGGCCGGGCCGAAACGCCAGGAGGTGAAGCTGATCTGATCCTGCCCGGGGCGCGGCGTGGATTGCACGGGTTCGCACGGCAGGTTCGCCCGGCCGACCCGCGGCCCGTCCCACAGATAGATCGGAAAGCCCTGGCGGACGAAGATGCTCTGGAAGCCTTCGCCGCCGTCCCAGCGGTTCTGCCATACCGCGGTGCTGGAGCTGTGCCACAGGAACAGCCCGGTGGAGCGGGCATCCGGCGGAATCTGATATTCGACATAGCCATGGTCGCACGCCGAAGACTGCGCCCCATCCCTGATCGCCGTTCCGCCGGCCGCGAAGGAGCCCTGGCGTTCGATCACGATGGGGGCGGGTCGGGCAGAAGCAGGCTGGGCGCCGCCTTCGCGCGACAGCGCGGGCGTGCAGGCCGTGGTGGCGGCAAGAAGGGTGAGCATGGCCCCGGCCAGCGGCGACGATCCTGCGCGAATCCGCATCACTTTTCCTCTCCAGACAAGGTCGCCGTATCCCTTGCGCCCGCCATCAGGCGGTGCGCGGCCGGTCTTTCGATCCGGGGCATAAGCGAAGCGCGGATGCGTCGCAAGGTATTATAGACAGCTTTAAATAAATGCTGCTATGGCGGGCTTCCAACCAGACAATGCCAACGAGATAGGGGAGAGCGGCGTGGGAGAAGCGGATCTGCAGGCGGAACAATTGCGTGAGGTGATCACGGGCGGCTGGCGCACGCGGCTGATCTACGAAGGCGTGCGCTCGGGGCTGATCGACGCGCTGGGCGCCGGGCCGCGCTCCGTCGACGAGCTGGCGCAGGAACTGGGGCTTCATGCCGAAACGGTGCTGCGCGTGCTGCGCGCACTGGCAACTTTCGGCTTGTGCGAGCATGTTTCCCCCAGGGCGTTCGCCGCAACCCCGCTCGGCATGCGCCTGCGCAAGGACGCGCCCAATTCGATGCGCGGCGTCGCGCTGCACTGGGGCGGCCGCACCATGGCTTCGCTGGAAACCGTCGGGCAGACGCTCGAAACCGGCGAGCCCGGCCGCGGCAACGGCAATTTCGCGGCGCTGATCGCGGACCCGGTGGAAGGGGACATCTTCTATCGCGCCATGGCCGAGCAGTCGCTGCCGGTCGCCCGCGCGCTGGTGGAAGGATACGACTTTTCGGGCTTCGATTGCGTGATGGACGTCGGCGGCGGCTATGGCGCCGTGCTGGCGGAGATCCTGCGCGCCTGTCCGTCGCTCGAAGGCGCGGTTTACGATCTGGAGGGCGTCAGCGCCGGTGCGCGGCGCTATCTGGACGAGACGGGGATCGGTGCCCGTGCAGGTTTCGAGCCCGGCAGCTTCTTTGACGCGGTGCCGCGCAAGGCCGATTGCCTTGTGCTCAAATACATCCTGCACGACTGGTCCGATCCCGAAGTGGCGACGATCATGGCGAATTGCCGGCAGGCCCTGGAGCCGGGCGGGAAGGTCGTGGTCATCGAGAAGCTTCTGCCGGAGATCGTCGGCCCTGCGGATGAAAGCGTGGTGCGGTCGGACCTCGTGATGATGCCGATCAACGGCAAGGAACGCACGCTTGCCGAGTATCGGCAGATCGCCGCCGATGCGGGCTTCGCCTTCTGCCGCGAAGTGACCCTGATCGACGATTGCTCCGCGATCGAGCTCGAAGCGGTCTGAGCGAAAAGGCCGCCGTGGCCCCCTCCCTTCGTCATTCCCGCTCGCGCGGGAATGACGAAGGTATATGCGTGCCGGCGGGCGGCGGATACGGTATCCCCCCAAGCCGGTCACCGCAGAAAGCCTTCCGGTTATCCCAACTTTGGGGGGCGAAACCAAAACTTTCATTGACGCCTAAATCTCTACTTAGTAACTAGGGATTAAGCGAGGGATGTGATTCCGACCTCGCCGGCATGAAAACGGAATCCGCGGCTTTTGATCGGGAAGCAGCTTGCTCCGCGTCACCAACGGCTAAAGCGCACGATGCTGGGGCGACCGCGCCAGGCATCGTGTTCCCCTCCATGATGAGGTGAAGCGATGCGTACGTACATTGTCATAAATTAGCTCCGTTCGGGCAAGGGCGTTCCGGCCCCCGAGCCTGCTTTCGCATCGGCGGGATTCATTAATCCCTACTTGAGCGATGAGGTATCGGCCTGGGCCGTCCATCCTGCCCGCACCGGCGGACGCGATAGCACGCGTCTTCCAGCCAGCCATCCCCGATCAGCGCCAGGCGGCTGAGCGGCCGGAATCGCATGCGCCAAGAGGCGCGCCCTGAAACCCCGACGGGCTTGAAATCCGGACGGGATCGGGGGCGCCGCCCTGCGCCTGCCAGCCCGCCGCGCCGACGAAGTGCGCAGTTTCACAATCTTCAGGAAAATACATGTCGAAATTCCCTTCATCGCCGATCCTGCGCCGCATCGCGCTTGCCACGACCGCCTTGGGCGGCCTGGCCAGCGCCGTTCCCGCCCTTGCCGAGGAAGCCGTGAGCGGCCCCCCGATCGAAGCGGCGGTTTCGCAAGCGGCTGGCGGCGTTCCCGAGATCATCGTCACCGCCTCCCGCCGCCGCGACGAGAACGCGCAGGACGTGCCGATCGCCCTCAGCGTGGTGAGCGCCGAGGCGCTCGAGCGGAAAGGCGATTACACGCTGCTCCAGATCCAGCAGCAGGTGCCGAGCCTGCAGGTGTTCAGCTTCAATCCGCGTAATACCAACGTGAACATCCGCGGCCTCGGCAGCAACGTCGCGCTCACCAATGACGGGCTCGAGGCCGGCGTCGGCTTCTATATCGACAACGTCTATTACGGCCGCGTCGGCCTGTCGCAGTTCGACCTCGTCGATCTCGATCGGCTCGAGGTGCTGCGCGGCCCGCAGGGCACCCTGTTCGGGAAGAACACCACGTCGGGCGTGGTCAACATAACCAGCCGCGCGCCGAGCTTCTCGCCCGAGCTTTCGGCCGAAGCCTCTTACGGCAATTACGACTACGTCCAGCTGCGGGCCTCCGCATCGGGCGCGATCGTGCCCGATCTCGTGGCGGTGCGCCTCAGCGGCGCGCTGACCGATCGCGGTGGCTTCCTCTACAACACCACCAAGGGCAGCGACGCGCAGGACTATTACAACGTCTCGGTTCGCGGGCAGGTGCTCATCACGCCGAGCGACGATATTCAGCTCAGGCTGATCGGCGACTATTCGAAGCAGAAGCAGAAATTCGCGCTGACGATCTTCGTCGATCACCACGAGACCTATGCGAACGGCGCGCCGATCGCGAACAACTTCCTCGATCGCGCGGCGCGCTTCCCGGCCTACACCCTGCCGGCCTTCGATCCCTTCGCGCGCGAGGGAGAGGCCGACGGCCATTACCAGGCGAACATGGAAGGCTACGGCGTCTCGGGCCAGCTCGACTGGGATCTCGGCGGCGCCAAGCTGACCGCGATCACCGCCTATCGCTGGTGGGACTGGTATCCGTCGAACGACGGCGACGGCATCTCGCTGCCCATCGTCACCATTGCCCAGCAGCAGAACTTCCAGCGCCAGTTCTCGCAGGAAGTGCGGATTGCCTCGGACAATGCCGGACCACTGAACTACGTCGTCGGCGCCTATTACTTCTGGCAGACCGTGCGCGGCTACGGCGCGTTCGGCTACGGCTCCGATGCCGCCTTGTGGAACGTGCCGACGGTCGACCCCGTGGCTGCGAACGCCGCGCTCGATGGTTTCACGGCCGCCTCCTATTCCGAACCCGTGACCAAGAGCTTCGCCGGGTTCGGCCAGATCGACTGGAAGGTCACCGACAGCCTCACCCTCACGGCGGGCCTGCGCTACACCCATGAGAAGAAGTCGGGCGTGTTCGAGCAATGGTGGACCGGCGGCAACGACCTTTCGGGCCTTACTCCCGTGCAGCAGGCGACCGCGAACGCGCTGCGCGGCCAGTTCAACCCGGTCACCGACTATTCGACCGAGCTCAGCGACAACTGCCTGGGCGGCCTCGTCTCGCTGGCGTGGAAGGTCGGGCCTGATGCGCTGCTCTACGCGACCTATTCGCGCGGCAACAAATCGGGCGGCCTCAACCTGACCAGCCTGCCCGCCGGCGTCACGCCCGACGTCGCGCCCGAGAAGGTCAACAATTACGAAGCCGGATTCAAGACTCAGTTCCTCGATCGGTGCCTGACCTTCAACGGCGCGGCCTACTGGACTGAGATCACGGATTATCAGACCGCGATCATCGAACAGGCCTCCACGACCACCTTCCGCCAATACATCGCCAATATCCCGAAGGTCCGGTCGCGCGGGTTCGAGGCCGACCTGAGTTTCAGGGCGAGCGACAATTTCAGCTTGTTCGGCTCGCTTTCCTACACCGACGCCAAATATGTCGAATACACCAACGCCCCGCAGGCGGTGGAACGGCTGAATGTCTCCTCGATCCAGGATCTTTCCGGCGAGCCCCTGCCGGGCGTGCCCAAGTTCACCTACTCCTTCGGGGCAGAAGGGCACGCGGCATTGGGCGGCGGCGGGCTGGAGCTCTACGCCAACGCCGATTGGTCGCACCGGTCGAGCTTCAACACCTCCGCGTCCAATTCCGCCTGGGCGCAGGTGCCCGGATACGGAATCGCCAACGCCCGGATCGGGCTGCGCAGTGACGACCGGGGCTATTTCACAGCGCTATCGGCCGCCACCAACGGCGCGATACCCGGCCAGCTCGGCGATCCCGGCACCTTCGGCGCCCCCGTGCGCACCAAGCTGTGAGGTGGGGACGGTGACGGCCTCCTCCCCTCCGCTCTCCGGCTGGCAACTCGCCCGGTTCTCGGCGATCTCCCTGCCGGCCTATGCCGCAACCCTGCCGCTGGCGGTGAACCTTCCCGCGATCTTCGCGCGCGATTTCGGGCTTTCGCTCGGCACGATCGGTGTGGTGTTCCTCGCGGGGAGCCTGTGGGGCGCCTTGCTCGATCCGCTGATCGGGGCGTTGAGCGACCGCACGCGCAGCCGCTTCGGCCGGCGCAAGCCGTGGATAGCGGGCGGGAGCCTGCTGTTCACCGTCTCGGCGTTCTTCCTGTTCTTCCCGCCTGCCACGGTGACGGCGGCCTATCTCGCGGTGGTGCTGTTCGCGTTCCATCTCGGGTGGACCGCGGTGCAGATCCCGTTCCTGGCCTGGTCGGGCGAGATTTCGGGGCAGTATCACCAGCGTACGCGGATCGCGACTTATCAGACGGTCGTCGCATCGGCCTCGCTGTTCGTCACCCTGCTGCTGCCGACCATCGCGGACCAGCTTCATCCCGGGGACGGGCGGCTGCAGATGGCGCTGATGGGCGGGCTGGTGCTGGCCAGCGCCCTTCCGGCGGTGGCGCTGTCGCTGACGACTTTCCGCGAAGCGCCGCCGCTCGACGTGCCCGAACCGTTTTCGCTGCGCCAGTCGCTCGCGGCGGTGTTCGCCAATCCACTGCTGCTGCGCGTGCTCGCCTCGGACTTCGCGGTGACGCTGGGCCAGACCATCCGCTCCAGCCTGATCGTGTTCTTCGTCACCTTCTACATGGGCCGGCCCGACTGGGCGGTGGGGCTGTTCCTGTTCCAGTTCGTGTTCGGCATCCTGGCTGGCCCGATCTGGCTGCGTATCGGCCTGAAGCTGGGCAAGAACCGTACGGCGGTGCTGGGCGAAAGCGTGCAGGTCGTGATCAATCTCGGCCTGCTGCTGCTGACGCCCGACCGCTTCGGGCTGCTGCTGGCGCTTACCCTGGCGCAAGGGCTGGCGCAGGGTTCGGGCAATCTGATGCTCCGTTCGATCGTCGCCGACGTGGCCGACAAGCACCGGCTCGAAACCGGGGAGGAGCGCACCGGGCTGTATTTCTCGGTCTTCGCCCTGGCCGGGAAATCGGCAGGCGCCGCGGCGATCGGGATCGCGTTGCCGCTGGTCGGCTGGCTGGGCTTCGATCCCAAGGCGGCCAACTCGCCCGAGGCGCTCGAAGGCCTGCTCTATGTCTTCGCGCTCGGCCCCGCGCTGGCCCACGCCGTTTCCGCCGCGCTGCTCGCCCGTTTCCCGCTGGACGAAGCCGCGCATTCCGAAATTCGCCGCCGGCTCGACAACGCCCCCGCTGTGCTCGTCCCGGCCGAATAGCCCGCCACCTCCCTCAACCACCCAACCGGAGTACCCCCAATGGCTACCATCGTTGAAAGCTTCCCCAATGCGAAAGACCCCAACTCGCCGCTCGACATCCGGCCGCTGACCGGCCGGATCGGCGCGGAAATCCGCGGCGTCGTCCTGTCCGGCGATCTCGATGCCGGCACCGTGCAGGCGATCGAGGCCGCGCTGGTGCGGCACAAGGTGATCTTCTTCCGCGAACAGCAGCATCTCGACAATGCCGAGCACGAGGCGTTCACAGCGCTGTTCGGCGATCCTGTCGCCCACCCGACCGTGCCGGTCGCCGAAGGGTCGAAATACCTGCTCGAGCTTGACAGCAGGGAAGGCTACGCCGCTTCCAGCTGGCATACCGACGTCACCTTCGTCGACGCTTACCCCAAGGGCTCGATCCTGCGCGGGATCACCATACCCGAAGCCGGCGGCGACACGCTGTGGGCCAACGGCGTGACCGCCTATGAAGAACTGCCCGAGCCGCTGCGGCAACTGGTGAACAACCTGTGGGCGGTGCACAGCAACGACTACGATTATGCCGCGGTGCTGGGCGCCAATCGCGAGAGCCAGGCGCAGCAGGATCTGGTGAAGCAGCACAAGAACGTCTTCACCTCCACCGTCTACGAAACCGAGCATCCGGGCGGGCGAGCGCAGCCTGCTGCTGGGCCATTTCCTCAAGCGCTTCGTCGGGCTCAACCAGGCGGATTCCCAGCGGCTGTTCGGCATCCTGCAGGATCACATCACCAAGCCGGAAAACACCGTGCGCTGGCGCTGGCAGGCGGGCGACGTCGCCTTCTGGGACAACCGCGCCACCCAGCATCGCGCAGTGGCGGACTTCGCGCTCCAGCGCCGCACGCTGCGCCGGGCGACGGTCCATGGCGAAGTGCCGGTGGCCATCGACGGGCGAACCAGCCGCATCATCCGCCAGGAAAAGGCGCGCGAGTACGAGCCCGTCTGACACGCGGGTTCGGTGCATGGGCGGCCGGGCCGGGTGCCTGGCCGCCCCCATCACGTTCAAAGGGTTCGAATAGGGGTTAGAGCATGCAAAGAAAGATATGGCATTCCGTGACCGCGCTGGTCTCGGTGGCTGCGCTGATGGGCCAGGCCCAGGCGCAACAACAGCAACAGACTTACCAGGGGACGGTCGGGCGCACCCTGGCGGAGTCCAAGGAATGGTGGCCGGAACCGGTCAAGGCCCCGCAAGGCGCGCCGAACGTCGTGTGGATCCTGATCGACGATGTCGGCTTCGGCGCCACAAGCCCTTTCGGCGGCGGCATCGAGACGCCCAACCTCGACAAGCTGGCGCAGCAGGGCGTGCGCTACACCAACTTCCACACCACCGCGGTCTGCGCGCCCACCCGCGCCGCGCTGCTGACCGGCAAGAACAGCTCCTCCGTTCACGTCGCGGGCTTTTCGCACACCATCCTTTCGGCCGGCTTCCCCGGCTGGGACGGGCGCATTCCGTCCGAAGACGGCACGATCGCCGAAATCCTGCGGGACCAGGGCTACAGCACTTTCGCGGTCGGCAAATACGGCGTGACGCCGGATGAGGACGCCACCGATGCCGGCCCGTTCGACCGCTGGCCGACCGGCAAGGGCTTCGATCATTTCTTCGGCTTCCTCGGTTCGCAGACCGATCAGTACAAGCCCGACCTGGTGGAGGATCAGGCGCATGTGCAGCCCGACGGCCGCCATTTGAACGAGCAGATCACCGACAAGGCGATCAGCTATATCGCCCGCCAGAAGAAGGCCGCGCCGGACAAGCCGTTCTTCCTCTATTATTCGCCCGGAGCGGTTCACGCGCCGCACCAGGTCCCGACCGAATGGAGCAACAGGTACAAGGGCAAGTTCGATGCCGGCTGGGACGTCTACCGCCAGCAGGTGTTCGAGCGGCAGAAGCGGCTGGGCATCATTCCGGCCAACGCCATCCTTCCCGATCGCAATCCGGCCGTCAAAGCCTGGGCCTCGCTCTCGCCCGACGAGAAGAGGCTCTATGCCCGCTTCATGGAGGTCTATGCCGGCTTCCTGACTTACACCGATCATGAAATCGGCCGGCTGGTGGATCACCTCAAGCAGACGGGGGAATATGACAACACGCTGTTCGTCGCGATCATCGGCGATAACGGCGCGAGCAAGGAAGGCACGCCATACGGCAATGTCGATCGCAGCCTGATCGCGCCGGCGCAGTCCGAACGGGAAGCCATCGCCTACAATCTCGCCAGGATCGACCAGATCGGCGCGCCGGGCGGGATCGAGGCCAATTATCCCATCGGTTGGGCGCAGGCGACCAACACGCCGTTCCGCAACTGGAAGTCCGACGCCAACAGCGAAGGCGGCAGCCGCAACCCGCTGATCGTCTCCTGGCCGAAGGGCATCAGGCAGAGCGGCGAGATCCGCGGCCAGTACGGCCACGTGATCGACATCCTGCCGACCACGCTGGAACTGGCGGGGCTCAACACGCCCAAGCGCATCCGGGGGATCGATCAGGAACCGATCGAGGGCATATCGCTGGCCTATTCGATCAAGGATGCCGCCGCAGCGTCGCGCCGCAAGACGCAGCATTACTACATCTTCGGCGCACGGGCGATCTACGACAACGGCTGGAAGGCGTCGCTGCCTTATCCCAACCGCTTCGTCAGCAGCAGCCCCGGCGGCAACAAGCCGTTCGATGAGAACGCCTGGGAGCTGTACAACCTGAACGAGGATTTCAACGAGCGGGTGAATCTCGCCAGGAAATATCCGCAGAAGGTTGCCGAACTGAAGGCGCTGTTCGAGCAGCAGGCCCAGAAGTACAACCTCTATCCGCTTATCACCTGGGACGACATCGGCAAGATCCACCGTTCGGAGAACAGCGGCACGCTCGAGGAAGAGCTTCGGAAAATCAATCCGAACCTGAAGTGACGGCTCAGGCATCGGCATGGCGGAATGAGAGCCGCCATGCCGATGCTGTCACGCTTCCCGATCCCAACCCCGAACCAGCAGGACCATCACATGATCGACTTTGCCGCATCCCGCCGCCGTTTCCTCGGCGCCGCCGGCCTCGCCGGAGCCGGCGCCCTGCTGCCGGTGTCACTCGCCTGCACCGCCAACGATTTGCCCGCGCTCGCCGAAGAGGCCTTCATCTGGGGCCTGCCCCTGGTGCTGACCGGACGCTATCTCGACATCGCCGCCAAGGCCGGGCTGGACTTCAACCGGTTCTACCTGAGCCCCGATCTCGCCACGCCCGCCACCCACGCGGCGGGCCCGAACATCGACACGCTCTACGGCCTTGCCTGGCTCGATCTCGCCGCAGGGCCGCAGGTGATCGCCGTGCCCGACACGCAGGACCGCTATTATTCGATCCAGCTGCTCGACACGTATGGCGACAGCTTCGCCTATATCGGCCGCCGCGCGACCGGCACTCGGGCGGGGTCATTCGCGGTCACTCCGCCGGGTTGGGAAGAACCGTTGCCGGGCGGGGTGCGCGCGATCGCCGCCCCGACGTCCAAAGTCCTGGCGCTGGTGCGCACGCTGGTGAGCGGCAAGGCCGACCTCCCCGCGGCGCGTGCCATCCACACCGCCTACACCACCGGCCCTCTCTCGGCCTGGCCGCAGGGCCGCGTAGCCGCCGCTCTCCGCACCGACTCGATCAACGTCATCCCCATCATCGACCTGTCGGGCGCCGGGGCGGCCTATTTCGACGAGCTGGATGAGCTGGTGCGCCGATATCCGCCGCTGCCGGACGATGCCGCGAACCTTGCACGTCTCGCACCGCTGGGCATAGGCGGCGGAAAACCGCGCACGCCCGAGCTCGCGCAAACGCTGGCGGCCGCGGTGCCGGCGGCGCTTGCGCGCATTCGCCGCCAGGTCGCTGCCGGGTCGACCTCGATAAACGGCTGGCGCGGCAATCTTTCGATCGTGCCGTTCATCCGCGACCCGTTGGCGCGGGCGGCGACCAACTCATACGGCCCGGGCGCCCACATCGCCGAAGAAGCGCTCTACTTCACCGCGCAGCAGGCGCCCGACGGCAAGCCGCTCGACGGCACCCGGCGCTACCGCCTGCGCTTTCCACCCGGCCAGACGCCGCCAGTCGACGCATTCTGGTCGGTGATCCTCTACGACCGGAACTTCTTCCTGTTCGACAATCCGGCGGATCGCTACTCGTTCAACGACCGCAGCGAGGGGCTGCTCTACGAGCCTGACGGGTCGCTCGAGATCCTGATCGGGGCAGATGCTCCTGCCGGCCGGGTCAACTGGCTGCCCGCGCCGCGCGACACGTTCCAGTTGATCACCCGCTTCTATCAGCCCCGGGCGTCGGTACTGGATGGGAGCTACCGGCTGCCTCCGCTCGAGCTGGTGGGCTGAGGCGTCCGCGATGCCATTTCCGTCGACCGACCAGGCTAGCGCGATCGTGCCGAGCTCCGCCGGCTTTCATGTAATGGCCAAGCCCAGCGGCCCGGCGTGCAACATCGATTGCGCCTATTGCTTCTACCTGGAGAAGGAAGCGCTGTTCCCGGGCAAGAAGATGCGCCGCATGTCCGACGATGTGCTGGAAGCCTATGTGCGCAACACGATCGCTTCCAACCCGCCGGACCAGCCGGTGATGTTCACCTGGCAGGGCGGCGAGCCGACCCTGCTGGGCATCGATTTCTATCGCCGGGCGGTCGCCCTCCAGCAACGTTATGGGCGGGGCCGGCGGATCGACAACAGCTTCCAGACCAACGGCACGCTGATCGACGAGGATTGGGCGGCGTTCCTGGCCGAGAACCGGTTTCTGGTTGGCCTCAGCCTCGACGGCCCGCGCGAGATCCACAATCGTTTCCGGCGCTACCGTTCGGGTGCGCCGACCTTCGATTTCGTGATGCAGGCGCTCGAACGGCTGCAGCGCCACGGGGTCGAATACAACGTCCTCGCCTGCGTCGATCGTCATTCGGGCGAGCATCCCCTGCAGGTCTATCGCTTCCTCAAGCGGCACGGCGTGAAGTTCATCCAGTTCACCCCCGTTGTCGAGCGGCTGGCCGGCCCGCGCGAGAAGGCGCGGGGGCTCGACCTGTCCGGCCCCGGCGGCGCGGAGGATGGAAACACCGACGCATCGCTGGCACCGTTCAGCGTGCGGCCCGCCGATTGGGGGCGCTTCCTGTCCGTGGTCTTCCGGGAATGGGCGCAGCAGGATGTGGGCGAAGTCTTCGTGATGAATTTCGAATGGACGCTGGCCGCGCTGATGGACGCGCCGGGCGCGGTGTGCGTGCACCAGCCCACTTGCGGGCGCGCGATCGTCGCCGAGCATGATGGCACCGTCTATGGCGGGGATGATGAATTCAAGCCAGCAGCAGGCATCCGGCAGGCCCAAGGCGGAGCCGCTGCCGGATCAGTGCCGCGCTTGCCCCTGGCTAAAATCCGGCGGGGGCGGCGGCCCCAAGCACCGCTTCGCCGGCACCGCCAGCGGCCAGCCCGGGCTGAACTATCTGTGCGAAGGCTACGCCCGCTACTTCGCCACCGCCACGCCGGTAATGGAACGCATCGCCACGCTCCTGCGCGCAGGCCGCGACGCGCGCGAGGTGATGGGGGTGCGGCTTTCGAGTTAGCCAGCTGGATCGCTTGAAAACATGGTGCCGGCTGCAGGGATCGAACCCGCGACCCCCTGATTACAAATCAGGTGCTCTACCAACTGAGCTAAGCCGGCCCATTGGGGAATTCGCGGCCCCTCTGCGCTAAAGCGCGCCGAAGGTCCAGCCTTCGGTTGCGGCGATGGGTGGGGTCATTTCCGCCGGGCGCCAGTATTCCGGGCGGTGTGCGGTCACGCGCAGCCAGGCGGCGGTGAGCAGGGCGTCGCTGCGGTGGTCGTCGATCGGGCCGTGGCCGCGCACCGGCCGGCTGCCGAAGGCGGCAAGCGCGGCGTTGAGCTCGGCGATGGTGCGCAGCTTGGTCCGGCCCGCCCGGCGCCCGGCAGCGATCGCGGCGAGCGAAGTGTAGATCTCGACCGCCGCCGACCCATCCACCAGCAGCGGATCGACGGGCCAGACGGGGAGGGCTTCTCCCAGCCGATGGAGGACGCGCATGCCCGTCAGGCTCGACTTGCCGACCTGCGCGGCGCCGACGAGGTTGAAATTGCTGTAGGGATTGCAGCCGGCATGGCGCTGGGCGTGCTCGGTCACGCGGAAGCGGCCCCGGCCGCCGGGGACGCCATCCGCACCGAACCGGTCCCCTTCGCGCCCGCCATGGCGGCGGAAGAAGCGGCTGAGCTCGGGATGGTCGACGAAGCCGGTGGCGGCAAGGTGATCGTCGCCTTCGCAGAGCCGGTCGATCAGCGCCCACAATCCGCGCGCATCGGCGGGGCTCTCGCCCCAGTCCGGGAAGAAAGCGCCCTTGTCGGCAAAGGGAAGCGACATGCCGAGATCGAGGCCGACCAGCGTGCGGTCCGGCAATTCGCCCAGCAGCCAGCCCAGCACTTCGCCGCGCGACCATCTGCGGCCGGGATGGACCAGGCGCGGCGCTTCACCCCCTGCGCCGCGGAGCGCCCCGGCGGTGCGGGCAGGGCGCTCCCCCGCCGCGCCGGACCAGTCCACCGCGGCGAAATGGCGGAAGCGGCTCACGCCCGCGGGCAGCGGCCTGGCGCGGGCTTCCAGCCCTTCGCTTCCGCTGCGAACCACGGGTCGCGCGGGGCCTTGTCGAAATCGTCGACATGGCTCGGCTGGCGTTCGATCGGCAGCACGGACAGCTCCACGCAGGCCCGGCCCGCCCAGCGTTCGATGCGCCAGTCGCCCGGGGGAAACTCCTCGGAATATTGCGCCAGCTCTTTGAGGCCCGCCGGTTCGGCCTGCCATACGCCGAAAGCGTTGAAGCCGCCGAAGCCGGATTCGCTGAGGTCGATCGAGGCGAAGCGATCCCTCTCCGGCGAAGCGAGCGGCGCGTTGCCGGTCTCGATCGCTTGCCCCTTGCCGCTGCGGTCCACCACGATGAAGCCGAACGCCTCGTAACCGCTCCAGCCGAAGGAAACGAAGCGGTTGTCGGGCGAGACTTTCGGTTCCTCGATCGATTCCATCCAGCCCGCATCGACGCAGACGGTGCCGCCATCCAGGGTGGAGACGGCGAAATGGTCCATGTCCGCCTTCACCAGCCCGGCGAATGGGGCGGGGATGGGGATGGGCTCTTTGCGTTCGCGCAGTTCCTCGTCCACGCTTTCCGCTTCGGGGCGGGGGGGGGGTTCGGGCTGCGCCGCCGGTACGGGGGGGGCGGGCTGGGCGGGGCTTCCCTCCGGCTGGGCGGCATTGTCCGTTTGGCCGCAGGCGGCGGCGAGCACGGCAAGGGCGAGAATCGTTCCGATCCTGGGCATGGGCATCTCCTCTAGTCGCGCCGCTGCTTGCGCAGCTTGTCCCAATAGGCGATCCGTTCGATCACCTGCCGTTCGAAGCCGCGCTCGACCGGGCGGTAATAGGTCTGCGGCTCCATCTCCTCCGGCCAGTAATCGTCACCGGAAAAGCCTTCGTCGGTGTCATGGTCGTAGGTGTAGCCCTGGCCATAGCCGATCTCCTTCATCAGCTTGGTCGGCGCGTTGAGGATGTTGGCGGGCGGCATCAGGCTGCCGGTTTCCCGGGCGGAGCGCCACGCCGCGCCCATCGCCTTGTAGGCCGCGTTCGACTTGGGCGCGGTGGCGCAATAAAGGCAGGCCTGCACGATGGCGAGCTCCCCTTCGGGCGAGCCGAGGAACTCGTAGGCGTCCTTGGCCGCGAGGCACTGGGTGAGCGCCTGCGGATCGGCGAGGCCGATGTCCTCGCTGGCGAAGCGGGTCAGGCGGCGCAGCACGTAGAGCGGCTCTTCCCCGGCGGTGAGCATCCGGGCGAGGTAATAGAGCGCGGCCTGCGGGTCCGATCCGCGCAGCGCCTTGTGCAGCGCGGAGATCAGGTTGTAGTGCCCTTCGCGGTCCTTGTCGTACACCGCGACGCGGCGCTGGAGAAACTTGCCGAGCGCCGCCGGGTCGAGCGGCTCGGTTATGCCTGCGGCATAGAGCGTCTCCGCCTGGTTGAGCAGGAAGCGGCCGTCGCCATCCGCCGAAGCGACCAGCGCCTCGCGCGCCTCCGGCGTGAGGGGGAGGGGCGTTCCCTCCAGTTCCTCCGCCCGCGCCAGCAGCACCGAAAGCGCCGCCGCGTCGAGCCGGTGGAGGATCAGCACCTGCGCCCGGCTGAGCAGCGCGGCATTGAGCGCGAAGCTGGGGTTTTCCGTCGTCGCGCCCACCAGCGTCACCGTGCCGCGCTCCACGAAAGGCAGGAAGCCGTCCTGCTGGGCGCGGTTGAAGCGGTGGATCTCGTCCACGAACAGCAGGGTGCGCTGTCCGGCCTTCGCGGCGGTCCCGGCTTCCGCAAAGGCCTTCTTGAGGTCTGCCACGCCCGAGAACACCGCGCTGATCGCCACGAAGCGCATCCCCACCGCATCGGCCAGCAGCCGGGCGATGCTGGTCTTGCCCGTGCCTGGCGGCCCCCACAGGATCATGCTGGAGAGCCTGCCCGCCGCGACCATCCGGCCGATCGCGCCTTCGGCGCCGGTCAGGTGTTCCTGCCCGATCACGTCTTCCAGGCGCGCCGGGCGCAGCTTGTCGGCCAGCGGAGCGTCCTCATGGGGCGCATCGGCCGCGCGCGCGGGCGGCAGGTCGTCGGCAAAGAGATCGGCCATGGGTGGAGAGATATGCAGGGTGGACCCTTCGCGCCAGCCCAAAGCGCGATTTCGTGCATCGGGCCGGGCCGTGGTATCCTGCCCCGTCGCCTTCGGGCGCCGGATGGGGAGATCCGCCATGAATTACGCAGGCGTGAAGCGCACACCCGCCCACCTCTGGATCGTCGGGCTGCTGTCGCTGCTGTGGAACGGCTTCGGCGCATATGACTATCTGATGTCGGTCACACGCAACGAAGCCTATCTTGCTAATTTTCCGCCGGAAATCGTGGCGTTCCTGGATTCCTTTCCGGCCTGGGCCAATGCGGCCTGGGCGATCGGAGTGTGGGGATCGGTGCTGGGCTCCGTGCTCCTGCTGCTGCGTTCACGCCATGCCGCCTCGGCCTTCATCCTGTCATTGATCGGCGCGGCCGCCAGCTTCGCGTTCCAGCTTTCGATCGAGATACCGGCGCCGCTGGCCGGCCCGGCCGCCTGGCTGATCCCGCTGGCGATCCTGTGCGGAATCGTGCTCCAGTGGCTCTATTCCCGCGCGATGGCGAAGCGCGGAGTGCTTCGCTGACGTGAGCCCCAGCGAAGGCTGGGGCCTCATGCCCCAGGCGCTGCATCCGGCCGACTGAGGCCCCAGCCTTCGCTGGGACTCAGCGGGCCGCCCCTTTCTGCCGGATCAGCCGGAGATAGGCGCCCGCC
>Ga0066256_1000932_pt1 | contig 49326 bp, 52 predicted proteins | sample ThiBio_1000_biof_FD_87107 | JGI IMG/M metagenome (GOLD analysis project Ga0066256, IMG submission 87107) | Wastewater bioreactor microbial communities from Cape Town, South Africa - Thiocy_expt_1000_biof (version 2) | ecosystem: Engineered > Bioreactor > Thiocyanate-remediating >... | reverse complement strand
GGGTGGGGGGCCCCCTTTGAACCGGGTTTCGGGGGGCGGCCCGGGGGGGGGGCGCCGGTGCGGCGCGAACCGCCGGTGACGAGTGCTACTTTGGTCATGCGCTTCCCCTTCTGTCAGAGCCCTGTCTTCGGGCTTTCCTGCTCCGGAACCGATGGCTTTCTCCAAATCGCCATCCTGCTCCACCCTGATGTCGGAGCGTGACCTTGTCGTGAAACAGGTGAATGTTTCCAAGGCCATGCCCCAACGAAAACGGGCGGCTCGCGCCGCCCGTTCATTCCTTCGCTAGAGCGCTTCCACACACATCGCGACGCCCATTCCGCCACCGATACAGAGGGTGGCGAGGCCTTTCTTCGCCCCGCGTCGGCGCATCTCGTAGACGAGCGTGTTGAAGATGCGCGCGCCGGATGCGCCGACCGGATGGCCGATGGCAATGGCGCCGCCGTTGACGTTGACGATCGCGGGATCCCAGCCCATGTCCTTGTTGACCGCGCAGGCCTGCGCGGCGAAGGCCTCGTTGGCCTCGACGAGATCGAGATCGCCGACGGACCAGCCGGCCTTGGCCAGCGCCTTGCGCGAGGCCGGAATGGGGCCGGTCCCCATGATCTGCGGATCGACGCCGGCGGTTGCCCAGGAGACGATGCGCACCAGCGGGGGGATGCCGCGCTTTGTCGCCTCGGCCTCGGTCATCAGCACGGTCGCGGCGGCGCCGTCGTTGATGCCGGAAGCGTTGCCAGCCGTGACCGTGCCTTCCTTGTCGAAGGCAGGCTTCAGCTTGGTCATGGCGTCGAGCGTCGCGCCGTGGCGGATGTACTCGTCCTGGTCGACGATCGTGTCGCCCTTTCGGCCCTTGACGGTGACGGCGACGATCTCGTCCTTGAACTTGCCGGCCTTCTGCGCGGCCTCGGCCTTGTTCTGCGAGCTGACGGCGAACGTGTCCTGGTCGTCACGGGTCAGTTGCCACTGGCGGGCGACGTTCTCGGCCGTGTTGCCCATGTGGTAGCCGTAGAAGGCGTCGGTGAGGCCGTCCTTGATCATGGTGTCGACCATCTTGAAGTCGCCCATCTTGACGCCGCCGCGCAGATGCTGGGCGTGCGGGGCCATGGACATCGATTCCTGGCCGCCGGCGACGATGATCCTGGCGTCGCCCTGGGCGATCTGCTGCATGCCGATGGCGATGGCGCGCAGGCCGGAGCCGCAGAGCTGGTTGAGGCCCCAGGCGGTGGCTTCCTGCGGGATGCCGGCGGCCATTGCCGCCTGGCGCGCGGGGTTCTGGCCCTGGGCGGCGGTCAGGATCTGGCCGAGGATCACCTCGTCGACCTCCTTGCCGTCAACGCCGGCGCGGGCCAGCGCTTCCTTGATGGCGATTGCGCCAAGCTCATGCGCCGCCACACTGGCGAAGGCGCCGTTGAAGGAGCCCACCGGCGTGCGCGCCGCGCTGGCGATGACGATGGCATTTGAAGCGGACATGTTCTTCTCCAGACTGCAAAGGGGATGTCGGGTTTGGCTGTCGTTAGGACTTTTCTTGCCCTTTCCACAAGCCGAGTCAAACCGGAAATGGACTGGCCCGTCGCGCGTCGCGATCCGGTCTCGCATCGTCCATGCGGCAAGCTGTGCATTGCTGCGCAGCATATTTTGCCCGCCGCGCAGCACTATGTGATCCCGCACTGCACAAACCGCTTGGAATTGTGACGCTTTTGCGCATATCCTTCAAAAAAGGGCGCAATCGTTACCGGTGGCTTACTTTGAAGCGCCGGTGTCCGGGGAGGATACGGATGGCCGCGAAAGACGAACCCATCATCATCAAGAAATACGCCAATCGCCGCCTCTACAATACCGGCACAAGCACTTACGTGACGCTCGAGGACCTTGCCGAAATGGTCAAGAAGGGCGAGGACTTCACCGTCCAGGACGCCAAGACAGGCGACGACATAACGCACTCTGTGCTGACCCAGATCATCTTCGAACTGGAAAACAAGGACGGGCAGAACATGCTGCCCATCCCTTTCCTGCGCCAGTTGATCGCCTATTACGGCGACCAGATGCAGATGATCGTGCCGAGCTTCCTCGAACAGTCGATGATCGCCTTCTCCAAGGAGCAGGAGCGTTTCCGCGAACAGATGAAGGGCGCCTTCGGCAAGTCGCCGATGGACATGATGAAGATCGCGACGCCGATGAAGGTGATCGAGGAGCAGACGCGGCGCAACATGGAGATGTTCCAGAACGCCATGCGGCTGTTCACGCCGTTCCCGCCGACGGGATCCGCCCCTGCCCAGGCGCCGGCCGAGCCGGCGCGCAAGGAAGCACCCGAGAAGGGCGACGATCTGCAGGAACTCAAGGAGCAGATCGCCGCCATGCAGCGCAAGCTCGACACGATGTCGTGAAGGCGCTGCCGGCGCCGCTTCCCCCGGCTTTCGGCTCCGCCAGTCCCTGATCCAGGGCGCTTTCGGAGCTTGTCCTCAGTCCGAAGCGGGAAGTGGCCCTTCGTAACGGGCGCGCGGCCGTATCAGGCCGCGGCTCGTCACTTGCTCCACCGCATGTGCCGTCCAACCGACCGCCCGTCCGAGCGCGAACAGCCGGAACGGCGCGTCGGACGGCAGGCCGAGGCTTCGCGTCAGGGCGGCCAGGGCGAAATCGATGTTGGGCCTCGCGCCGGTCATGGCGAAGGCCGCGTCCCGTAGAGACCGCATCGTGTCGTCGAGATCGGCTACCGCCAGCAGGGGGGCTGCCCGCACGTCACCCTCGGGATACAGCTGATGTCCGAAGCCGGGTGGCGGCCTGTCATGGTCCAGCCAGCGCTCCAGTGCCCGGCTGGCGCCATGCCGCGCGGCATCCTCGGCCAGTTGCGTGACGGCCTCGCCGGCGCCGCCATGGCGAGGACCCGAGAGCGCGGAAAGACCGGCCAGCAGGCAGGCGGCCATCGGCGCCCCGGTCGAAGCGGCGACGCGGGCCGCGAAGGTCGAGGCGTTCAGTTCGTGATCGGCAAGCAGCACCAGCGCGCGGCGGATCGCTTCCGCACCATCGCCATCCAGCGACCAGCCCCGCGCCAGGCGTGCATGGATGGGATCGTCGCCGGGTGCCGCGCCGACGGCTCCGCCCAGCGCGCCTATCGCCTCGGCGGCGTCGGCATGCAGCGCCGCCGTGCCGCGTCCGAGCGAGGCACTGCCATCGCCTGCCAGCGTGGCGAGGCAGGCGAATATCGCCGGGCGGCCCTCGCCCAACGAGCCTGTTGGCGCGGGCGTGCCGAAGACCGGCGGTTGTGGCGCGGCCCACAGGATGGCCGCCGTCTCCTCCAGCGTGGCATGCGCCGCCAGCATCGCCGCGTCGTGGCCGCGATAGATCAGCCGGCCATGCAGGACGGTGGAAATGGTGGTGGCTATCGCCGGCTCGCCCCAGGCGATCGCGCTTTCGGCGATCGCGGAAACGCGCCTGCCGCGCGCGCGCCGGCTCGCCAGTCCGGCAATGTCGTCGGCGCGATACTGGCTGCGGCGTGGGTCGGTCGGGTCCGGCCGCATGCCGATGCGACCCCGGCTGACATAGGCATAGAGGGTCTGCGGCCTCACCCTGAGGCGATCCAGCGCCTCCTCCCGCGTCAGCCACTCGGACATATTGATTCTATTGATCAAGATTGATGGAATTGTTGCCCACCCTTATCTCCGATCGCGAACGGGTCAAGACCGAAAGCGCAGAAGGAGACAGCAATGGCAAACGGGCTGGATGAAGTCGTGGCGGCGGAAACGGTGCTTTCCGACGTCGATGGCCTTGGCGGCCGCCTGACGATACGGGGCCACTCACTTGCGGACCTTGCCGGCCGCCGGTCCTACGCCCAGGTGGCGCACCTGTTGCTCGAGGGCTTCTTCGACGACCTGCCCGAGGATGCCGGCCTGAAGGAAAGCCTCGGACACGCGCGCGCCGAGGTGTTCGAGCGGCTGCGGCCGGTTCTCGGCGCATTGGCCGCGCTCGATGTCTACAGTGGCATGCGCGCCGGCATGGCCCTGCTGCCCGACGGCAAGACGCTGGCGGACGTGCTTCGCCTGATCGCCGCGCCCGCCGTGCTGACGCCGGCCCTGCTGCGGATGGGCCGGGGCGAACAGCCGGTCTCGCCGGATGCCCAGGCCGACCACGCAGCCGATATGTTGCGGATGCTGAAGGGGGACACCGCTTCGCCGGCGCTGGCGAAGGCACTCGATACCTATCTCGTGACGGTCTGCGACCATGGCCTCAACGCCTCGACCTTCGCGACCCGCGTCGTGGCCTCGACGCAGGCGGGGCTGACGTCGGCGATATTGGCCGGCCTCGGCGCTCTCAAGGGGCCGCTGCATGGCGGCGCGCCCGGACCGGTGATCGAGATGCTGGATGCGATCGCCGAGAGCGGCGACGCGGCCACGTGGCTGCGTGCCGAGATCGACTGCGGCGAGCGCATCATGGGTTTCGGCCACCGTATCTACCGGGTGCGCGATCCCCGCGCCGACGTGCTGAAGGCGGTGGTTCGCAAGCTCGTCGCCGCCGGTGGCGCGGTCGGCCGGCTGGCCTTCGCCGAGACGGTGGAGCAGGCGGCGCTCGACGTGCTGCGGGTGGCCAAGCCGTCGCGCTCGATCCAGACCAATGTCGAATTCTACACGGCCCTGCTGCTCGAGGCGGCCGGCTTTCCCAAGGAGGCGTTCACCAACGTCTTTGCCGCCGGCCGCGTCTGCGGCTGGGTCGCGCATGCGCGCGAGCAGCAGCTCACCGGCCGGCTCATCCGCCCGCAATCGCGCTATGTCGGCCCGCTGCCGGAACTGGTGGCCTGAGGCGGCGCGACAGCAAAATTGCGCCGGAATTGCCGCCTCCTCCGGACTAAAGGAGAAGGCGGCGATGGTCAAAATTTCGGGACATCCCCTAACGTCACCGCTGTTATTGCGTCGCACAAAGCCTATATGCTGCATCGCAATATAGCTGGTCCCCGGACCACAGCAGGGGTTTTGCCTTGAGCGCGAGAAAGACAGCCGTCGTCACCGGCTCCACCTCCGGCATCGGCCTGGCCATCGCCGACGCACTGGCGGCGGCGGGCCATGACATCGTCGTCAATTCCTTCACCGACACGGCTGGCGACCACGCCGTCGCGGCGGCGATCGCCGAGCGCCATGGCGTGAAGGCACTTTACATCAAGGCCGACATGTCGAGGCCGGCGGAGTGCCGGGCGCTGGTCGCCGGCGCCGCCGAGGCCTTCGGTTCGCTCGATGTCCTGGTCAACAATGCCGGCATCCAGCATGTGGCGCCGGTCGAGGAATTCCCGATCGAGAAATGGGATGCCATCATCGCCATCAACCTGTCCTCGGCCTTCCACACGACGGCTGCCGCCATCCCGCTGATGCGCAAGGCCGGCGGCGGACGCGTCGTCAACATCGCCTCCGCCCATGGCCTGGTCGCCTCGCCGTTCAAGTCGGCCTATGTGTCGGCCAAGCACGGCATCATCGGCCTGACCAAGACGGTCGCGCTGGAGCTGGCGCGCGAGAACATCACCTGCAACGCCATCTGCCCCGGCTACGTGCTGACGCCGCTGGTCGAGGCGCAGATTCCCGACCAGATGAAGGCGCATCGCATGGACCGGGATACGGTCGTGCGCGAGGTGATGCTGGAGAAGCAACCCACCAAGGAGTTCGTCACCGTCGAGCAGGTCGCGGCCGCCGCCGTGTTCCTGTGTTCGGAGGCGGCGGCGCAGATCAACGGCACTCATCTGTCGATCGACGGCGGCTGGACCGCGCAGTGACGATGCGGCCGCATCAACCCTGAAGGATTCGCCATGACCTTGAACGGCAAGGCGGAGGAGAAAAGACGGGCGGAGGAGAAAAAGAAGATCAACGTCGCGCTGCAGGGCGGCGGCTCGCACGGCGCCTTTTCCTGGGGCGTGCTCGACCGCCTTCTGGAGGACGGCCGGCTCGAGATCGCGGCCGTGTCCGGCACCAGCGCGGGCGCCATGAACGCGGTGGCGCTGGCCGATGGCTTCGTGCGCGGCGGCGCCGAGGGCGCGCGGCGCAAGCTCGACGATTTCTGGCGCGCGGTGGCCCGCAAGGGCCGCTTCAGCCCGGTCCAGCGCATGCCTTGGGACGTGGCCTGGGGCAACTGGTCGATCGAGAACACGCCGGGCTATTTCTTCTTCGATACCATGTCGCGGGTTTTCTCGCCCTATGTCGCCAATCCGCTCGGTATCAATCCGCTGCGCGACGTGGTGCGCGACGAGATCGACTTCGGCAATGTGCGCGCCTGCAAGTCGATGGAACTGTTCATCTCCGCCACCAATGTCGAGACGGGGCAGCTGCGCGTCTTCTCCGACGGCGAGATCGACCTCGATACGGTGATGGCCTCCGCCTGCCTGCCGCAACTGTTCCGCGCCGTCGAGATCAAGGGCGTTCCCTACTGGGACGGCGGCTATGGCGGCAATCCGGCGCTCTATCCGTTCTTCAAGGCCTCCGCGACGGAGGACGTGCTGCTGGTTCAGATCAACCCTGTGGTGCGCGAGGGCACGCCGAAAAGCGCCAACGAGATCCAGAACCGCATCGACGAGATCACCTTCAATGCCGGCCTGTTGCGTGAGTTCCGCTCGATCGCCTTCGTCAAGGAGCTGATCGCGGCCGGGCGCCTGCCGCATGGCGAATACCGTGATATCCGCATGCATCGCATCGATGCCGACGAGGCGTTCAAGGACCTGTCGGCGTCCTCGAAGGTCAATGCGGAATGGGCGTTCCTCACCTATCTGCGCGACCTCGGACGCACCGCCGCCAGCGACTGGCTGGAAGAGAACTACGATGCCGTCGGCGAGCGCGCGACACTCGACCTGTCGGGTCAGCTCGACGACGGCTTCAAGCCGGCGGCGGGGCGGGGGTGGTGGCGCGCCGGCCCGGGCGTGCGGCGCGGGGCGGAGCTCGCGAGGTCAGGCCGGGCTTGCCCCCCCGGCGCGCCCACAAATCAGCGGCGCGGGGGCCGGAATTCGCCGCGCCGGCTCGCAAGCCCCGAGCCGGCGAGGCCGGGGGGACAGCGGCCGGTCCGTTTCCGGCGAACGGAGAGGGCAGGCCACTGTCAGAAGCGGCGCTATTTCAGCGGCAGAAACAGCTCCACGACGATCTCAGGCACGGACATCTCCGGAACGAAGGACAGGCGTCGCTGGCAGTAAATCGGAAAGTCGCGTGCTTCCTCGCCGCTGGCCGGAAGCCATTCCCGATAGAGGTAAAGCGCAGCCGGCTCCAGATTGTTGGTATTGCCGGGATAACGCAGCACGGCGCAGCGTCCGCCGGGGATCACGCCAGCCTTCATCTGCTGGTCGCCCGTGTCGATCGGCTGGTCGGTGCCGACGCAAATATCCATGCTGTAGTCGGCCGCGACAGCGGGACATCTCTCGGAACGGAAGACGTTGAAGGTCGGGCTCGTTTCGGGCGACAGACCGGCTGCCTTGCGCCAGGCGATGAACCGCTGGATGGTGTCGCCGAGCGTCGCCCGGTCCCCGCGATGTTCCATGACCGCTACCGGGGTAGGGGGCACGTCGCGGATCGTTACGTCGTCATGGGTGAAAATTATCTGCATGAGCTTTCTCCTCGCGCTGTCGAAAGGCCCGAAGGCCATCAGCCACGACCCCCAATCGGGAGATCTCCGGAACGATGAAGGCGATTGCCCGCACCTTTGACGAAAGGCGCGGGCAAAGGCATCCGGTGCGTCGTAGCCGGCGTCCATCGCAATATCCGTGACGCTTTCGGCGTTCCCATGGCCCAGCCGGTATGAGGCGCGCTTCATGCGAACGAGCTGGATATAGCGATGCACGGACAGCCCGAAGGTCGCCGTGAACTGCCGGTGGAAGTGATATTTCGAATAGGCCGCGACGCTGCTCAGCGCATCCAGGTCCAGATCGCCGTCCAGATGCCGGTCTATGTGATCCAGCACCCGCCGCATCCGGGCATGGTGGTTTTGAACTGCCGCCTTCATCGTTCCATTCTCCGTGGCAGCACCAGCTAAGCCGCACGGACGTGAGGCGCTCGACCGATCTTGCGGTTTTGTCATCGCCACGGACAGTTTACGCTAGCCCAATCGACGCGTGAACGGTGAAAGGGCCGTTTGGGGGCCGATGGCCATGCCGAGGATGGGTGCCAAACGGCATGTTGGAGCGCTCGGATCGGGCGATTGCCGGAGCGTTCCCCGACGGAACCGGGGCAATGCTGGATTCGGTTGTCTGGGCGATGTAGCTTCCCTGAACGTACGGAGGAGGTGGCGTGCTGCAGATCAGACAGAACGCTCTCGAGGTCAGGTTTGAAGCGCAGCGCAGGGCTTTCGAGAAGGAGCCGTTCCCGGCGCTCGAAACGCGCAAGGATCGGCTGCGCCGCCTTCTGGCGCTCACCGAGGAGCATCAGGACGAGATCTGCGCGGCGATCGACTGTGATTTCTCCGCCCGCTCGGCCCATGAAACACGGCTTACCGAACTTTTCGTCGTCAGGGCGGGGATCCGCCACGCGCTCGCGCATGTCGGCGGCTGGATGCGCGAGCGGCGTATCCCGACAAGCATGCCGTTCTGGCCCGGACGCAACCGGCTTCTGCCGCAGCCGCTCGGCGTGGTCGGCGTCGTGTCGCCCTGGAACTATCCGTTCCAGCTCGCAGTGGCGCCGGTCATCGCGGCGCTGGCGGCGGGAAATCGTGTTCTGGTCAAGCCTTCCGAATTGACGCCGGCTTTCTCCGCCCTTCTGCAGCGGCTTGCCGGCGAGCATTTCGCGCCTGACGAGGTTGATGTCATCACCGGAGACGCCGACGTCGGAAAGGCATTCGTGTCGCTGCCTTTCGACCATCTGCTGTTCACGGGATCGACCGCCGTGGGCAGGCAGGTGGCGCTGACGGCGGCGGCGAACCTGACGCCGGTCACGCTTGAACTCGGCGGCAAATCGCCAGCGATCCTCGATCCGTCCTGCGACCTCGACACGGCGATCCCGCGCCTCGCCTACGGCAAGCTGCTCAATGCGGGGCAGACCTGCATCGCGCCGGACTACCTGATGGTGCCGCTAGGGCAGGGGGCAGCCGTCGCGGCGAAGCTCGCGGCCGCCATGTCCGATCTCTATCCGCGGCTCGGCGATAATCCCGACTACACCGCCATCATCAGCGAGCGCCACCATCGTCGCCTGCGCGACATGGTGGATGAGGCCCGCGATGGCGGCGCCGAGATCGTCGAAGTCAATCCGGCCGGCGAGCGGCTGGGCGTCGACGACCGCAAGATGGCGCCGGTGCTGATCCGGAATCCCGGGCCGGACCTCAAAGTGATGCGCGAGGAGATATTCGGGCCGGTGCTGCCGATCGTCGAATACGCCACGATCGATGACGCCATCGACCATGTGAACCGGGGCGAGCGGCCGCTCGCGCTCTACTGGTTCGGCCGTGACGGCGGACGGCGGCAGCGGATCCTGCGGGAGACAGTCGCCGGCGGGGTGACGATCAACGACTGCATGCTGCACCTCGTGCAGGAGGCTCAGCCGTTCGGCGGGGTGGGTGCCAGCGGCATGGGCGCCTATCACGGCGAATGGGGGTTCCGCACCTTCAGCAAGGAAAAGCCGGTCTTCCTGCAGGCAGGCATGAGTGGAGGAGGCCTGTTGCGGCCCCCGTACGGGCGGACATTCGAGTGGGTCTTCCGGCTGCTGAAGCGCGTCACTTGACGCGATTCAGCGGAGAAAACCGGGACCGACGCCGCTTTCTGATGTCGCGATCGCCTCGCTTTTGCGGTGATCCGCATCATCCTGACGCCTGCTGCCAGTCGGCAGCCCAAACCGGCAAAAACCTGTGCCGGAGCCGCGAAAACCGGGGCAATGACTGTCGTTTCGCGCTTGGCGACGCAATGCTCACGCAACTTTTCTCACTATATTGCGCCGCAACTTTCATGTAGAAGCGGCCCTCGCCGTTCACGGCAAATTGAATACGGCCTCGCGCACACCCATATGGCAGCGCGTCCGCGCCAGTCGCGGCCCGGCCAGTTTTACGCACTGGAAACGACGATGCCGAAGTTCAGGTTTCACAAGCTTGCCGCCATTGCCGTGCTTATCGGTTTTGCCGCCTGGGTGGGGACCGGCGCGTTCTCCTCCGTGGGCAGCGCGGCCGACAGCAAGGCCAAGGCGCCGGACGCAGGCCAGCCGGCTCCCGCAGGGGCGAAGCCGGCTACGGCCGAGGCCGAACCCAAGGCCGCGCCGCGCACGATCGCCGTGGTTACGCCGCCCCGCAAGACCTATGCGCGCGCCATCCGCATTTCCGGCCTGACCGAGGCCGACAAGCGGGCGGTGCTGGCGACCCGCGTGGGCGGCGTCATCGACAAGCTGCCGGTCAAGCAGGGCCAGCATGTCAAGATGGGCGACCTCGTGCTGATGCTCGCCGCCGAGGAGAAGATCTCCAACGTCGACAACGCCAGGCAGCTCCTGGCGCAGCGCAAGGCCGAACTCGATGCCGCCGAACGGCTGGCCAAGACAGGCAACCTGCCGAAGCTGCAGCTCGACACGGCGCGTTCCAACCTGACCTCCGCTCAGTCGATGCTGGAGACCGCCCAGGCCGAACTCGACCGCAATGAGGTGAAGGCGCCGTTCGACGGCGTCATCGATCGCGTGCCGGTGGAGCTCGGCAGCTCGGTGATGCAGGGTGGCGAGGTGGCGACGATCCTGGCGCTCGATCCGGTCATCGCGCGCGGCGAGGTGAGCGAGCGCGACCTGCGCTACATCAAGATCGGCGACGAGGCCAATGTGCGCCTGGTCAACGACCAGGTGGTCAAGGGCACGGTGCGCTACATCAGCCGCGACGCCTCATCGCAGACCCGCACGTTCCGCGTCGAGGTGGCGATCGCCAATCCGGATGGCGCGATCCCGGCTGGCATGACGGCGGAGATCGCGCTCAGCGCCCAGCCCACCGACGCCGTCATGCTGCCGCGCTCGGTGGTGACGCTGGGCGACAAGGGTGACCTTGGCATCCGCGCCGTCGACAAGGGCGACAAGGTCGTGTTCTTCCCGATCGACCTGGTCGACGACACGCCGACCGGCCTGGTGCTCGGCGGCATTCCGGCCGATGCCCGCATCATCGTCGCCGGCCAGGAACTGGTGAAGGAAGGCGATACCGTCAAGCCGGTCGAGGCAGACCAGGCGACGATCCAGAAGCTGCTGGGCGAGGCGACCGCCGGCGCGCTGTAGCGCCGGCGCGACACGACCTGGAACCAAAAACGGGCCGCCACGCGGCTCGCTACGAGATTCATAGCAGGCAGAGTCATGGACATCGTCAGACTTGCAATCCACAACGCCCGCCTCACGATCGCCGTGCTGGTCTTCCTGCTGATCGCGGGTGCCTTCGCCTATCAGTCGACGCCGAAGGAAGCGGAGCCGGACGTTCCGATTCCGATGATGTATGTCAGCCTGATCTATCAGGGCATTTCGCCCGAGGATTCCGAGAGGCTGCTGCTGCGGCCCATGGAAACCAAGCTCAAGAGCCTCAAGGGACTCAAGGAGATGCGCTCGGCCGCCTTCCAGGGCGGCGGCTACGTGCTCGTCGAATTCCAGCCGCAGACCAACCTGGCCACCGCGCTGCAGGATACGCGTAGCAAGGTGCAGGACGCCAAGGCCGACCTGCCGCAAGCTGCGGAAGAACCTGTGGTTACTGAAGTCAACGTGTCGGAATTCCCGGTGCTTGTTGTGACGCTGTCGGGCGACGTGCCGGAGCGGGTGCTGACGGCCGCCGCGCGCGAGCTGCGCGACCGCATTGAAGAGGTGCCCGGCGTTCTGGAAGGCTCGCTGCAGGGGTCTCGCGAGGACCTCGTCGAGGTTGTCATCGATCCGGTGAAGCTGTCGTCCTACGGTCTTCAGCTTGACCAGATGATGCAGGGCGTCGGCGCCTCCAACAGCCTCGTCGCCGCCGGTAACATCGAGGGCTCGGAGGGCAAGTACGCCGTCAAGGTGCCGTCGCTGATCGAGACGCCCGAGGACGTCGCCAACCTGCCGGTCGTGGCCACGCCCAACGCGGTCGTCCAGGCCAAGGACATCGCCACCATACGCTCGACCTTCAAGGACGCCGAGACGGTGACCCGCCTCGACGGCAAGCCGGCGATCGCCATCGAGGTCAAGAAGCGCATCGGCGCCAACCTGATCGACACGCTGGCCAAGGTGCGGACCGTCTCCGACGCGTTCATCAAGACCATGCCCGAGGGCATGCATGTCACCTACACACAGGACAAGTCGGTCTTCGTCAACCAGTTGCTGGGCGACCTGCAGAACCATGTGATGATCGCCGTCATCCTGGTTTTCATCGTCATCCTCTACGCGCTGTCGGGACGCGCCTCGCTGCTCATCGGCCTCGCCATCCCGTCATCCTTCCTGATGGGCATCCTGCTGCTCGCCATGATGGGCTACACGATCAACATGATCGTGCTGTTCAGCCTCATCCTGGCCGTCGGCATGCTGGTGGACGACGCCATCATCGTCACCGAATTCGCCGAGCGGCGCATGAGCGAGGGCATGCACAAGGCCGATGCCTTCGCGCTTGCCGCCAGGCGCATGGCAGGTCCCGTCATCGCGGCGACCATGACGCGCATCGCCGCCTTCTCGCCGCTGCTGTTCTGGCCGGGCATCATCGGCGACTTCATGAAGTACATGCCGATCACGCTGATCGTGACGCTGTCGGCCTCCATGCTCTACGCGCTGGTGTTCACGCCGACGCTGGGCGCCATCTTCGCCAAGGCGCCACTGCATCATGAGGACGATCATCGCGACGGCCTGTACATGGCCGTGGTCAAGCAGGCGGTACGCTTCCCCATCACCGTCATCCTGCTCACCGTCGCGCTGCTGTTCGGCGTCGGCTACGCCTATTCGAAATACGGCGCCGGCGTCGAGTTCTTCCCCAGCGTCGAGCCGGATTACGGCCTGCTCTACGTGCATGCCCGCGGCAACCTTTCGCTGGCCGAGATGGACGCCGCGACCCGCACGGCGGAAAACAGGCTGCTCGGCTGGCCGGGCGTCAAGTCGGTCTATACCCGCGTCGGCAAGACGCAGGGCGGCGGCCAGGACGTGCCCGAGGATGTCGTCGGCGTTATCCAGTACGAATTCGTCGACTGGCGTGAGCGCAAGTCGGCCAACCAGATCCTCAGCGACCTGCGCGTCGCCATGGCCGGCATTCCCGGCGTCGACGTCGAGGTGCGCGTGCCGGAGGCCGGCCCGCCGACCGGCAAGCCGATCCAGATCCGGCTTTCGGCCGTGGACCCGAAGGGGCTCGACGACAAGGCCCGCGCCGTGGCCGCGCGCATCGCCAAGGTGCCCAACGTCATCGACATATCGGACGGCCTGCCGCCGCCCGGCGTCGATTGGGCGCTGCGGGTCGACCGCGCCAAGGCCGCACAGTACGGCGTCAGCCCGATGTCGGTCGGAACCGTGGTGCAACTGGTCACCAACGGCCTGAAGCTCAGCGAGTATCGTCCGGCCGGCGCGGACAAGGCCGTCGATATCAGGCTGCGACTGCCGGAAGACCGGCGCACGCTGTCGACGCTGGACGAACTCAGGGTGCAGACCGCCCAGGGCGCGGTGCCGATCTCGAATTTCGTCATCCGCGAGCCGAAGCCCAGCGTCGGCGTGCTCAATCGCATCGATGGGGCCCGCACGGTGGTGGTCCAGGCCAACGTCGCCGCCGGCGCCCAGGTGGCGGCGGTGCAGCAAGAGGTGACGCAGGCGGTCGCCGGCATGGATCTCGGCAACGGCATACGCTGGAAGCTTGCCGGCTCCAACGAGGACAGCGCCGAGGCCGGCGCCTTCCTGATGAAGGCGTTCGGCGCGGCGATCGGACTGATCTTCCTTGTGCTGCTGATGCAGTTCAACAAGTTCACCAGCGTGCTGATGGTTCTGTCCTGCGTGATCATGGCGACGATCGGCGTCTTCCTTGGGCTGCTCCTGACGGGCGAGGCCTTCGGCATCGTCATGTCGGGCATCGGCGTCATCGCGCTGGCCGGCGTCGTGGTGAACAACAACATCGTGCTGATCGACACCTACGACCGACTGCGCGAGGAAGGCTGGGACAAGATGGAGGCCGTGCTGCAGACCTGCCGCGAGCGCGCTCGCCCGGTGGTGCTGACGGCGGTGTCGGCGATCCTCGGCGTGCTGCCGATCGCCTTCGGCCTCGGGCTGGAGATCTTCCACCATGAGACGACGATCAACGCGCCGTCGACGCAATGGTGGATTTCGCTGTCCTCGGCGATCGTCTTCGGCCTGTCCTTCGCGACAGTGCTGACGCTGGTCGTGACGCCGTCCATGCTGATGGTCTTTACCCGCAGCAAGAACAGCCGCTTCTACGCGTTCTTCCGCAGGATTTTCCGCCGAGGCAAGGGCGCGGCCACTCCGATCGCCGCCGAGAAAGAGAAGCCAGGCGGCGAGCAGGCCGTCGCCTTCCCCAAGGCCGCCGAGTGACCGCACGGCGCCGATCCGCATGAAGAGGCCGCCCGGAACAATCGGGCGGCCTCTTGCATTGTCTCCCTGTCGAAACAGTCGAATGCGGGGAGTTCCATGCCGATCAGCACCATCGTCATCATCATCCTGATCCTCGTCCTGATCGGCGCGATACCGGCATGGCCGCATTCGCGCTCCTGGGGCTATGGTCCCTCCGGCATCGTCGGCTTCGTGCTGGTCGTGGTGCTGATCCTGCTCCTGATGGGCAGGCTGTGACGCTCACGCGGCCAGCGACGCGTTGCCGTCGGTGATGATGCCGAGGTCGACCAGCGCCTCCGAAACCGCACGGTCGAGCGGGGTATGCGGGATTTCGCCGATGATGTCGGCCAGTCGGGCCGAGACCAGCCTGTGCGGCTCGAAGCGCAGGTAGGACATGGACACGATCTCGCGCCACATGGGAACGAACGGGCTGCCGGCGCGCAGCACCCACCACGGCATCGAGGTCATCTTGAGGGGGCGCGCAAGCGCCTTTTCCGCCGCGGCCATGATTTCCAGATCCGTTACCGCATGGCCAGGAAAGTTCAGTGCCTCATAGATGCCGAGCTTGTCGAGGTTGCGCGCCACGGCGACGAAGGCAACCGCGAAATCGGGCAGGTAGGCCCATTCATGCACGAGGTCCGCCGGTCCCGGCGCGGTGTAGACGCCCTTCTTCATCTTGGCGGCGACGACGAGGTCGAACCATGAGCCGCTACCCGTGCCGCCGAAGAAATCGCCCGCCCTCAGCACAATGGTACGCACCCGGCCGGCTTCGGCCTCACCGCGGAAGAGGTCTTCCATCGCGCAGCGGATGCGGCCCTTCTCGGTGGTCGGGTGGAACGGCGTCTCCTCGGTGATCACCTGCGGCATCGGCGAACCGTAGTTGTAGACGGTACCGGGGAAGAGGTGCAGGGCGCCGTTGGCGCGGCAGGCGGCCATGACGTTCTCGGCCATCGGCAGGCATTTACCCCAGTCGGTGTAGATCGGGTTCAGGCCATTGAAAACGATGTCGACGCCCTCGGTGGCGTCGATGAGCGATGCGCGATCAAGCGCGTCGCCGGCAACCGCGGTTGCCCCCTTGAGTTCTGCCGGCACCTTGCCGGTCCGGGTGACGGCGCGGACATCGAAGCCCGCGTCGATGAAGGCCTTGCCGACCACGCGGCCGAGCCGGCCGTTGGCGCCCAGGATTGCGATCTTGGTCATTGTCCATCTCCATTGCTTGCGTTTGCATCCCAAATCTGGAGCCTTCGAGGATGAATGGAAATTGACTAAGATTGGACATATGTTATTCAAAAATGAATGAGCGACATCGACTGGAACCTGATCAAGAGTTTTGTGGCCGTGGGGGAAACGGGCAGCCTGTCGGCCGCCGCGCGCCGGCTCGCCTCAAGTCAGCCGACGCTCGGCCGCCACATCGCCGAGCTCGAGCAGGCGCTGGGCGTGACGCTGTTCCGGCGTGGTCGGCAAGGCTACGAACTGACGGAGGCCGGCAGCACGCTTTTCGAGCGCGGCAGGGCGGTCAGCGAGCAGGCCAGCGCCTTCTCGCTTCTGGCCCTGGGGTCGGTGGAGGCGATCGAAGGGACGGTTCGCGTCGCGGCCAGCGAGGTGGTCGCGGCGTTCGTGCTGCCGGAGATGATCGCGCGGCTGGGCAGGGAAGAGCCGGGCATAGAGGTCGAGATCGTCGCCTCCAACCTCGTCGAGAACCTGCTTCGGCGCGACGCGGACATCGCGATCCGGATGGTCAAGCCGGCGCAGAACGAACTGGTGGCACGCAAGGTTTGCGACATCGGCCTTTGCGCCTGCGCGGCGAAATCCTATCTCGACCGCCGGGGCCGTCCGCGCGAGCCGGCCGATCTCGTCGAACACGACCTGATCGGCTTCGACCGCAGTGACGAGATCATCCGCGGCTTCTCGATGTTCGGCCTGCAGGTCGGCCGCGGTGCCTTCCGTTTCCGCACGGACAACCAGATCGTCCTGTGGCAGGCGGTGCGGGCCGGCAATGGCGTCGGCTTCGGGCAGGAGCCGCTGGCAGATAGCGATCCTCTGGTCGAGAAGCTGCTGCCGGGCCTGCCGTTGCCGTCGCTGCCGGTATGGCTGGCCATGCATCGCGACGTGCGCACCAGCGTGCGCATCCGCCGCGTGGCGGATTTCCTGCATGAGGAGCTGAAGCGCTACTCGGCCGGCGCGGGCGCGAACTCGGCGCGATGAGCGAGGCCAGCCATCAGCAGGACAACGATCAGGAGCGCGGCCATGGCGATAAAGATCGGGCCGAAGCTCGAATGCTCCGCGACGAAGCCGATCGCCGAGGGCGCCACCAGTATGCCTGAGTAGCCCATGGTGGTGACCACGCTCATGCCGGTGCCTGACGACATGCCCTCCTGGTTGCCGCCGGCAGAGAAGATGATCGGCACCATGTTGGCGATGCCGAAGCCGCAGAAGGCGAAGGCCGCGATGGCGAGATAGGGCGATGGCGAGAGGCCGGCCACCAGCATGCCGATGGCGGCGATCAGCGCCGAGCAGCGCAGCGTCGAGACCGCGCCAAAGCGGTTGCGCACGCCGTCGCCGAAGAAACGCATGATCGCCATGACGCCGGAGAAGGCCGCGTAGGCGAGGCCGGCGACGGCAAGGTCGGCGCCGAGTTCCTGGCGCAGGTAGAGCGCGCCCCAGTCGAGCACGGCGCCCTCCGAGATCATCGTCAGCAGGGCCATCAGGCCGACGAGATAGACCACGGGATTGGCGGGCAGCGAGAATCTGTGGTGCTCGGCCGTCACCATTCGTTCCTCGGCGACCAGATGGCGAAGCGCCAGCAGGACGACCACGAAAGCGAGCACCGTCACGGCGCTCGCATGGGCGAGATGGCCATAGTGCTGGATGGCGAAGCCGCCGAGCGCCCCACCGGCAAAACCGCCAAGGCTCCAGAAGCCGTGCGAGGAGGACATGACCGCGCGGCCCAGCTTGCGCTCGACAATGACAGCGTTGGCGTTCATGGCGACGTCCATGCCACCGACCGAACCGCCGAACAGGAACATGGCGACGGCCGCCAGCGGCACGTCGGGCGCCAGCGCCACGACCAGCAGGCCAAAGCTCGCGCACACGCCGAACCAGCGCAGCACCGTGCGTGAACCGTGCCGGGAAATCAGGTGGCCGCACCAGGTCATGGCGGTGACCGCGCCGGCGCCGAACAGCAGGATCAGCAGGCCGAGCGTGAACTTGGATATCTCCAGCCGGGTCAGGAACACGGGGATCTGCGGCGCCCAACTGCCGGTCAGAAAGCCGTTGGCGAGAAACATGGCTGCCACGGCCCAACGTCCATGTATCGCGGCTTGCATCGCGTTGGCGGTGCGCATCTGGTCGAATCCGGTGAAAATTGGCCTCGCGCGGCAAATTAGATCGATTCAATTCCCAGTCAAGTCGCCGTGCTTGAAAGTTTTTGGGCCAGCGGTGGGACGGAGATGATGGACATCCGGAACGCTCGACCGGCTTCGCGGTTCGCGCTTGTTCCGCTCGTGGATCAGCCGTCAGGGATCGCGGCTACGGCTCAGGCGGCTTCGCGTTCCAGCGCCGGCGCGAGGTTGACGAAGGCCTTGATCGGCAAATGGTCGGAAGCCACCCGCGCCAGGGGCGTGTCATGGACTGTGACGGGCGAGAGGATGTCGTTGCGGTTGGCGATGATGCGATCGAGCGCGAACAGCGGCAGGCGCGACGGGAAGCTCGGCACGGCGGCCGGCAGCGGCCCGAAGGCCGTGTCGAGCGTGGTGAGGGCGGAACGGCCGTTGAGGCGCCACTCGTTGAGGTCGCCGAGAAGCAGGGTCGGTATCTCCTCCCTGGCCTTCATGATGTCGAAGATCATCCGCGCCTGATGCTGGCGCGCCCGGCGCAGCAGGCCGAAATGCGCGGCCACGATGCGGACGGCGCCGCCCGCCTCCAGTTCGATCTCGGCCACCACGGCGCCGCGCGGCTCCAGCCCCGGCAGCCTGATCTGGTGAACGTCGCGCACGGCTCCGCGCCTGAACAGCACCACGTTGCCGTGCCAGCCATGCGCCTTGGCCATGCCCGAGACCGGCACGATCGCGAGGCCCGTGTCGCGCTCCAGACGGGCAAGGTTGAGCAGCCCGTTGCGGTCGCCGAAGCGCTTGTCGGCCTCCTGCAGCGCGATGACGTCGGCGTCGATCTCGTGGATGACCTGGCCGATGCGTTCCGGATCGAACCTGCCGTCCATGCCGACGCATTTGTGGACGTTGTAGGAGGCGACGAGCACCTCCGACGGGCTGGTGCGAGAGAGCGGGGTGGAGTGGACGGCGTGCCTTGCCTTGCGGATGTTCGCCAAAACGGTGGCTGGAAGACCCATTCTGCGCATGATCGTTTCCGTCTCCTTCCGGTCGGAAATCAAACTATCACGGAACCCCTTGCGTCAAGGCACGCGACGCCTGGAAGCGATAACCATCACCTTACCTAGGTAAGGTGGGCGGCTCCGGCAATCGGCCGGGAATCAAACTATCGCGGCATCGTAAAGGTTTGCCTGTCAAAGATATGGCGAACCGAGCCACAGGATGCGATCGATCAGGCGGGTAAGGAACGGACGGGCACGCAACGTCGCCAGCGTCACCTCCGTCGCCGATGCCATCGCCGTGCCGATGCGCTGGTCGATGCCGGTTGCGAAATCGGGATCGAGCACCTCAAGGTCGATCTCGAAATTCAGCCGGAGCGAGCGGGGGTCGAGATTTGACGAGCCGACAAAGGCCCAGGTGCCGTCGACGGCGAGCAGCTTGGAGTGGTCGAAAGGCCCGGTGGCGCGCCAGATGCGGCAGTAGCTCTTCAGCACCTGGTTGAACTGGGCCGTCATCGCCCGGTCGACGAGCAGCAGGTTGTTGACCGCGGGCACGACGATATCGATATCGACACCGCGCCGCGCCGCGGTCGTCAACGCGCTGATCAATTCGCGATCGGGCAGGAAATAGGGCGACATGATGCGGATCGAGTTTCGCGCCACCGAGAACGCGCCCATCAGCATCTTGTGGCTGGTCTCGAGACTGGCGTCCGGGCCGGAAGCGACGACCCGCATCAGCACCGGCGACCCCGGCTCACCCTCGGACGAATCGTTGCGCCAGGCTTCGTCCGTCAGCCTCTCGCCCCTGGCGAACTGCCAGTCCTCGGCCGCGACGGTGAATATGTTCGAAACGATGGGGCCGGTGACGCGGAAGTGCGTGTCCCTGGCGCTCTCGGCTCCGGCGAATTCGGTGGTGAAGCCCTGGCGGATGTTCATGCCGCCGACGAAGGCGGTGACGCCGTCCACCACCAGGATCTTCCTGTGCGTGCGCAGGTTGGCATAGGGCAGGCGCAGTCCCATGATGATGCGGCCGTTGAACACCTCGGTCGGCACACCCTCCTCGCGCAGATAGCCGACGATGCTGGGCACCGAATAGCGGGCGCCGACGGCATCGATCAGCACGCGCACCGCGACGCCCCGCTTGACGGCCGACATCAGCGCATCGGCGACGCGCTGGCCGATAGGATCGCGGTCGAAGATGTAGGTCTCGAGGATGACGCTGCGCCGCGCGCCGGCGATCGCGGCGATCATCGCCGCGTAGGCCTCGTCGCCGGTCTTCAGCGTCTCGATGGCGTTTGCCGTCGTCAGCCGGTGATGGGTGATCCTGTCGCCCAGCGTCTTGAGCGCGGTGAAGCGCCTGCCGAACCTGCTGGCGACGAGGCTGTTGTCGGCATCGAAGCGGGGGTGCGCGAGCATCTCCTGGCGGGTCGCCGCGCGCTCGGCGGTGATCGTGCCGCGCCTGATACGGTTGATGCCGGCTATCGCGTAGAGCAAGGCGCCGATGATCGGCGACAGGATGATGACGCCGACCCAGCCTATGGCGGCACGCACCTCGTCCTTGGTCATCGTCGCGTGGATGCTCGCTATGGCCGCGATCAGCGCGGAGACGACCGCGAGAACGTGTGGCCAATGGGTGAGCATGAGATTCCACATGAGTGCCAGCGTTTCCCCCTGCTGCCGGACATGTCCATGCCGGACTGCGCGCAGTTCCGAACCTCATGAACGCGGCGGATGATGGATGGCTGGCGTCCCGGAGTCCAGTATCGAGGACGGGTCGCGCTCCATACATGCAGACGGGTACCAGCGGCGCCGGGCCGGTCGCCTGCGTGGTCCCTTATCGGAAGGTCAGTGGTCCTTCGGCCGGTTCGTCTCGAACGCCGCCTTCTTGGCGTCGGAGGCTTCCGTCTGGTAGCGCGCCTGCCACTCGGCGTAAGGCATGCCGTAGACGATCTCGCGCGACTGGTCCTTGGACAGGTCGACGCCTTCGGCCTCGGCCGCCTCGCGATACCAGTTGGACAGGCAGTTGCGGCAGAAGCCGGCGAGGTTCATCAGGTCGATGTTCTGCACGTCCGTGCGCTGGCGCAGATGCTCGACCAGCCGCCGAAAGGCCGCGGCCTCGAAGTCGCGTCGTTGCTCATCGCTGAGTCCGGTCATGGGAGCCTCCTTGCAGCGGCCCGGTGCGCGAGCCGAAGATCTTGACCTCATGTATATCGGGACGGCGGTCGATCGCGTCAACGATCGGCGCCAGCCGGCCGGCCCATGCCCGCGCGTCGGCATCGCTGGCGATCAGATCCTGGCGGATCTCGACCAGGGCGTGGGCGAAGCCGTTGACGATGGCATGCCGGTACATGGTGTCGCCGCGCAGCGCTCCGTCATAGGGCTCGTTGTCGCCGACGGTCAGCGCAGGGTCGCCGGCCAGCATGTCGATCAGCGGGCGCGCCGCCCGGTCGTCCAGGTCCCACAGGATGCCGACATGCCATGGGCGGATAACCCCTTGCATTACCGGGGTGAAGGAGTGCACCGAGAGGATGAAAGGAGCTTTCCCCGATGCCTGCGCGACGGAAGCGATCATCGCGCCGACGGCATCGTGGTAGGGCCGGTAGAAGTCGTCGAGCCGCCTTTCACGCTCCTTGGCGGCCATCGGATAGTTTCCGGATATGACGGTGCCATCATAGAGCTGGCGGATCAGCGTCGGGTCGTCCTCGCCCCGGTTCGGGTCGATGAGCAACCGCGAGAAATTGGCGAGCACCGCCGGCACGTCGAGTGCCGCCGCCAGTTCGCGCGTCACCGCTTCGACGCCGATGTCGTAGGCGATGTGGCGGTCGAACTCCGCCGCCGGCAGGCCGAGGCTGCCATAATCCTCCGGCAGATCGCGACGGGCGTGGTCTGCCACCAGCACGATGCCTCGCTTGCGGTCGCCTTCGACAATGTCGAACGGCGCGAAAACTGTGGATCGGGTCATTGGCTGAAAATGGTCTGGTCGCTGGCTCGTGGGGAGGATGGTATCGTCATTCCACGAAGAGGACGCTGGCGCAATGCCGTTGTTTGGCCACGGTTTCCGCAAAAATCCGCAATCCATGTCGAGCCGTGTGCCAATTGCCGCTCTAAATCGATTGGATTCGTCAAAACGGCGCGTTGACATGCGTCCGCAGTTCTCCGAAAAGGGGCGTTGAAAGATGCTGATGTGGTGCTTGAAGGGGTTTGCAATGGAGTCCGCCGGCAAGGCACGCGCGCGTTGCGCCCTGGCCGTGCCCGCACTGGCGCTGGCTTTCGGGGTGCTGGCTTCGGCCTCGCCGGCGCGGGCTGACTTCCGTGTCTGCAATGCCACGCAGAACCTCGTTGGCGTCGGCATCGGTTACCGCGCCAAGGCCGGCTGGATCACCGAAGGCTGGTGGCACATCGAGAAGTCGAGCTGCAAGACCTTGATCGAAGGCCCGCTGTCATCAAGGTTTTACTATCTTTACGCAGAAGACGCCGAGCGCGGCGGTCGCTGGGATGGTCCGATCAGCATGTGCGTGGCCGAGAAAGAGTTCAAGATCGCCGGCGTCACCGACTGCGTTGCCCGAGGCTTCCAGCGCGCCGGTTTCCAGGAATACGACACGGGCGAGCAGGCAAGCTGGATGGTCCAGCTGACCGACGAACCCTCAACGGGGGGCGCTCCCCCAGCCCCCGGAACGAACAGTCAATGAGAAGAAACCGCAAGGTCAAGATCCTCGCCACCATCGGCCCGGCGTCCTCCTCCGAAGACATGCTGAGGAAGCTCTTCGAAGCCGGCGCCGACGTCTTCCGCATCAACATGAGCCATACCGACCACGAACTGATGCGCACGCTGGTCGGGCGCATCCGTTCGGTCGAGGGCGCCGTCGGACGGCCGATCGGCATCCTGGCGGACCTGCAGGGGCCGAAGCTGCGGGTCGGCAAGTTCGCCAACGGCAAGGAAGTGCTGAGCCCCGGCCAGACCTTCACCCTCGACGACAATCCGGAGCCGGGCGATTCGAACCGTGTTTACCTGCCGCATCCCGAGATCCTGAAGTCGGTCGAGGCCGGCCACAGGCTTTTGATCGACGACGGCAAACTCGAGCTGAAGGCGGTCAAGAGCACGGGCAAGGCGATCATCTGCACCGTCGTCGCCGGGACCACCATTTCCGACAAGAAGGGCGTCAGCCTGCCCGACACCGAACTGCCGGTCGGCGCGCTGACGGAGAAGGATCGCAGGGATCTCGACGCGGTGCTGGCCACCGGCGTCGACTGGGTCGCGCTGTCCTTCGTGCAACGGCCCGAGGATCTCGCCGAGGCGCGAAAGATCGCGCGCGGCCGGGCGCTGATCATGGCCAAGATCGAAAAGCCGCAGGCGGTCGCCCGCCTGCCCGAGATCATCGAACTGTCGGACGCGCTTATGGTCGCCCGCGGCGATCTCGGCGTCGAGATGCCGCTGGAGGCGGTGCCCGGCATCCAGAAGCAGATCACGCGCGCCGCGCGCCGCGCCGGCAAGCCGGTAGTGATCGCCACGCAGATGCTGGAATCGATGATCACGGCGCCGGTGCCGACACGCGCCGAGGTTTCCGACGTTTCCATCGCCGTCTTCGAAGGCGCCGACGCGATCATGCTCTCGGCGGAATCGGCCGCCGGCGCCTATCCCGTCGAGGCGGTCGCGATGATGAACCGCATCGCCACCAAGGTCGAGACCGACCCGACCTACGCCGGCATCATCAATGCGCAGCGTTCCGAGCCGGAAGCGACCGGCGCCGACGCCATTTCGCTGGCCTCGCGCGAAATAGCCGAGACGCTGAAGCTGTCGGCCATCATCACGTACACTGCATCAGGCAACACCGGCCTGCGCGCGGCGCGCGAGCGTCCGCAGGTGCCGATCATCGCGCTGTCGCCGATCGTCAACACGGCGCGGCGCCTGTCGCTCCTGTGGGGCACGCATTGCGTCGTGTCGCCCGACGCCATCGATCTCGACGACATGGTCAACCGCGCCTGCCGTATCGCCTTCGACGAAGGGTTCGGCAAGCCTGGCGACCGGGTGATCATCACGGCCGGCGTGCCGCTGAGGACGCCCGGCTCGACCAACATGCTGCGCATCGCCTATGTGGGCTCGGACGTGCAGAGCAGCCGCTAGGCCGACTGCTTCCCGACGCAAGCGTATCGCCAGATCCGGCTGGGAAACTCGCTGTTGCGATAGTGCAACAGCGGCGTGGACAATGATGCCGCCGCCCTTTTCGACACAGCGTTGCCCCGATCGGCTCTACAAAGCGCGGTGAAGCCGCGCTGGCAGTCGTCTGGCGCTCGTCCGCATTTCCCATCGCCTGAAAGTACCTTCCAATGTCAGTTCCTCTCTCGCGCCGGTCACTTCTGACCGGGCTGTCGCTTATTGGCGTTTCGGCAATCTCGGCCTGCGCGCAGATGCCCAGGCAGTCGATCAGCCTTGCCAGCACTCCGATCGCGCCGGCACAGCCCGAGCCCGCGTTCGAGAAGGCGCCGGTCGAGGTCGCGACGATCGAGACCGCTCCCTCGTCATCCGACTACGCCGGCATGTATGGCGCCGTCGAGGATGGCGGCCACGCGCTGCCGGCAATCCCGATCGCCAAGGTCGACGAGCGCTTCCTGCGCCAGGTCGTGGACGATCCGACCGGAGAAAAGCCCGGCACGATCGTCGTCAATACGACGGACAAGTATCTCTATCTCGTGCTCAAGGATGGCAAGGCGATGCGCTATGGCGTCGGGTTGGGACGCCAGGGCTATTCCTGGAAGGGCCGCGCGATTGTCCAGTGGAAGCGCAAATGGCCGACCTGGACGCCTCCGGCCGCGATGATCCGCCGGGATCCGAAGCTGGAGAAATGGCGCGAAGGCATGCAGCCCGGCGTCAGCAATCCGCTCGGTTCGCGCGCCCTCTACATCTTCAAGGATGGCAACGACACGCTTTACCGGATCCACGGGTCGCCGGACTGGAAATCCATCGGCAAGTCCGCGTCATCCGGTTGTGTTCGCATGTTCAACCAGGACGTGATGGATCTCTACGACCGCGTGCCGGGCAAGGCGACGCTGGTCGTCCTCTGATCGGCCGGCCAGGGCATCGATCCGAATGCGCCGGCTTTCCGGATGGGGCATGCCTCAAGAAAGCCTTCGATCGGGATGACCGGCTCCTGCTGGTCTCATCCCGCTTGAGGTGCGAGTTCCGCTTCGGGCAGGGTGAGGTCGGCGCATTTGCCGTCGCCGTAGGCGTCGCCGGCGATGCGTGCGTCCACTCTCTTGGCGAGGGCCTGCAGATCGACATTTCCGCCCGCCACCTTCTCGATCGCGCCGACCACGAGGTCCGGCGCGATCCAGTCCGGCTTGTGGCCGAGATTGCGCACCCAGACGAGTTCCGCGCCGGGGATGTCACGTTCAAGGCCGACCGAATGGATGCGCGCGTAGACGACCTTGTCCCTGTCTCCCGAGATGACCACCGTCGGCGTCCTGATCTCGTGGTAACGAGGCGCGGCGGCGAGGACGTAACGATAGAGCCCCTCGACGTCGGTGGCGTTGGCGCGGAAGGCGGAGGGGCGCAGCACCATCGGGATCGACGTCCTGGCGAGATAGCCGTCCGGCACCTTGTTGGGCGCGAAGACGCAGGTCGTGGCGTCGGCCATCCGCAACGTTCCGGCGGGATAGGCCAGCGTTTCCGAAAACAGCCAGCCGACAAGGGGAGTGGCCGTCAGGTCGTAGTACCAGGACGTCGCGCCGCCGGGCCATGGATGGGTCGCCGGAGACAGGAAGACGAGGCCGAGCGTCCTGTCTGGATGCTCCTGGGCAAAGGCCGACGTCACCGCGCCCCCGAAGGAATGTCCGACGACGATCGCCTGCCTGATGCCCAGGCGGTCCATCAGCTTCGCGATGGTGTTTGCCTGCGCGGACGGGCTCTCGTTGTTGCCGGGACCGCGCCCCGACCAGCCGAAACCCGGCCGGTCGAAGAACAGCATCTCGGCGCGCCCTTCCAGCAGCGGCCTGAGCGGCAGCATCTGGTCCTTCAGATTGGCGCTGGCGCCATGGATGAAGACGATCGGCGGAAGGTCGGCGTGGGCAGGTGCTGGAACATGTACATAGTGGATGCGCGCTCCATCGATCTCGACAAACGCGCCGACCGGCGGATTGCGGCGCTCGGTCAGCCACGATCCGACACGGGTCACCCCTACCAGGGCGAAGACAAGCGCCATCAGAAAGGCGAGCGCGGCGTAGATCAGGTTCATGGCGGGATATACGGGCGGGAAGCGAGACTAGTTCACGGGGTAGACTAACGTTCGGGTATGGGCGGAATGTATTTCGAGCGCTGTCCCGCCGACCTTACCCGGCCGGAGCAAGGGTCAACTGCCGCGCGAGCCGGGATGGCCGGCACGCCGTCAGATGCCTTCGCCGGCAAGCTCTTCAGAAAGCGTGGCGACCTGGTCCTGGGCGTTGCGCATCATCGGATAGATCGCAAGCACCTTCTGCCAGGCTTCCAGCGCCGATTGCTTGTGGCCGGTGGCGGCCATGATCTGCGCCAGGCCGGAAAGCGCGCCGAAATGGCGGGGCTCCAGGCGCAGCGTCTGGTTGATGTCCGACATCGACTTGCCGAAGTTCTTCATCAGGAAGTGCACGGTGGCGCGCCGGTTCCAACCCTCGGCATAGTCGGGCTGCAGGGTCACGACCTGGTCGAGGAAATCCAGTGCCACATCGTACTTCTGGTCTTCGATGGCCTTCTGAGACCATTGCATCATCAGGTCGATCGAGGCGCTGCCGGACTGGCTCCATTCGCCCCAGATGCGTCCGGCGATGCGTTCGGCCGCCTTTTCGTTGCGTTCGCGCTTGAGGTCGGAGAAAAGCTGGTCGAGCCTGGCTGCCTTGGTGGTGGGCACGGGAGCGGATGCGGCGGGAGGATCGACGGGGTCGTCCGCCCAAGCCGGGGACGAAACCATCGGCGACGAAACCGTGCCGCAGACGATAAACGCGGCAAAAGACGCAAAAAGAATCCGCATCGCCCGACACTACCTCCGGGCGGCGGAACGTCAAACTGAAATCAGCGTGAGAGGGCCAATCACAGGTCGGCCGTCATCGCGCCAGCGGAGGCACACGGCCTCCGTCAGGCGATCAGCCCTGGCGAGCCTTGTAGCGCGGGGCGGTCTTGTTGATGATGTAGATGCGGCCCTTGCGGCGAACCAGCTGGTTGTCGCGGTGACGCGCCTTGAGCGCCTTGAGCGAATTCTTGATCTTCATGGTCTTGCCTATCGGTCAGGGCCCAGTCCCGGGCCGAATTTTTAAGGCGCGCCAAAAGACGCGCCTTCGAAACTGGATGGCTCATAAACGAGGAGTCTCATCCGTGTCAACCGGAAGCTGGCCTGCACCGGCGGGCGCATGGCAAATATTAGCCGACCTTCGCCTCGCGCCTTCGCGTGCCCATGGCAGCACCGGGAAGACTTGTATCACGCGGCGCTCAAATGTCAGAATCGGGTCCTGGGCGAAGCGATTCGAGATGACCATGCACCGCGTTTTCCTGTCCGCCTGCCTTGCCGTGCTCGCCATGGCGCCTGTGGCAAAGGCGCAGGAGTGCGACCGCAACGACGACAGCCAGCAGATGATGACGATCTGCGCCGGCGCGGATCTCGCGGCGGCCGACGCCAAGCTCAACACAACCTACCAGAGTGTGCTCGGCGAGGCCGACGACAAGGGCAAGACGCTGCTCAAGACGGCGCAGCGCGCCTGGGTGGCGTTTCGCGATGCCGAATGCGCCTATTCTACCCAGGCCAGCGAGGGCGGCTCCATCCATCCGATGGAGGTTTCGCAATGCCTGACCAAACTCACGGAGACCCGCACCAAGCAGCTGACGGCGGCCACCACCTGCTCGGATGGTGACGTCAACTGCACCAGCCCCGGCGACGACGCAAGCGACGGCCAGTAAGGCCGTATAGCGCTAGTTTCATCTGTGCAGGCTTGAGCGGCAAAGCACTTGAATAGAGCCGGAGAGCCTGGCCGACACGAGGGCTTGTTTCAGCCGGCTGCAAGTTGCTCCAGGCGGGTGAAATGGCCCATCTTGCGGCCCGGCCGCGCCTCCGCCTTGCCATAGAGGTGCAGCACGAGATCCGGCTCGGCGAGCAGGCCGGGGACCCGCAGAACGTCGTCGCCGATGAGGTTTTCCATGACGCAGTTCGAGTGCCTCGACGCGTGGGCGAGGGGCAGTCCGGCGATGGCGCGCACATGCTGCTCGAACTGCGACACGGCGCAGGCCGCCTCGGTCCAGTGGCCCGAATTGTGGACGCGCGGCGCGATCTCGTTGGCCAGCAGCGAGCCGTCGGCGAGCACGAAGAACTCGACGCCGATGACGCCGACATAGTCGAGCGCCGCCAGGATTCTGGCCGCCGCCTCGCGGGCCGCTTCGGCCGTCTGCGGCGCTATCGCCGCCGGCACAGTCGAGGTGTGCAGTATGCCATGGCGGTGCACGTTCTCGGCGGGATCGTAAGCGACGATGCTGCCATCGGCGCCACGGGCGGCAATGATCGAGACCTCGCGCGTGAACGGAACGAAGGCTTCGAGGATCAGCGGCACGTTGCCCATCGCTTCGCAGGTGCCGGCGTAGCCGCCGGCCTCCATGTTGCGGAACACGCGCTGCCCCTTGCCGTCATAGCCGAGGCGCCTTGTCTTGAGGATGCCGCTGCCGTCGAAGGCCTTCAGCGCCGCCGCCAGCTCGGCATCACTGTCCACCGGACGGAAATCCGCCGTGGCGATGCCGATGCCGTTGAGGAACTGCTTTTCGGTGACGCGATCCTGCGCCACCTCCAGCGCGCGCGCCGGCGGATAGACGGCAACGGCGTCGGAGAGTCGTCTGGCCGCGGCGACCGGAACGTTCTCGAATTCATAGGTGACGACGGCGCTGGCGGCGGCCAGTTCGGCAAGCGCGGTGGCATCGTCATAGGCGGCTACGATCTGCCGGTCGGCGACCTGCGCCGCCGGGCAGTCTTGTTGCGGTTCCAGCACCAGGGTGCGGTAGCCCAGCCGGGCGGCGGCCATTGCCAGCATGCGGCCGAGCTGGCCGCCGCCGATGATGCCGATAGTGGATCCTGTCGGCAGGCTCACGGCGCGTCCGTCGGCTCGGTCGCGACCTTGGCGGTCTGCGCTGCGCGCCAGGCGTCCAGCCTCGCTGCCAGCTTTTCGTCATGCAGGGCAAGCACGGCGGCGGCGAGCAGCGCGGCATTGGCGGCGCCCGCCTTGCCGATGGCCAGCGTGCCGACCGGAATGCCGGCCGGCATCTGCACGATGGAAAGCAGCGAATCCTGCCCCGACAGTGCCTTCGACTCCACCGGGACGCCGAAGACCGGAAGCGGCGTCATGGCCGCCGTCATGCCGGGCAGATGCGCCGCGCCACCGGCGCCGGCGATGATCACCTTGTAGCCGGCGGCCTTGGCGCCCTTGGCGAAATCGTAGAGCCGGTCGGGCGTACGGTGCGCCGACACGATCAGCCGCTTGTGCGGAATGCCGAGCGCCTCGAGTGTCTCGGCCGCCTGGCGCATCGTCGCCCAGTCGGATTGGCTGCCCATGATGATGGCGACGTCGGCGCGTTGATCGTCCAAGCTCGTGCTCCCCGGCGGCAAAGGCGGGCCTTAGAGCATTTTGCGGCCAAGTGGAACCGTTGGCGTCGCACAAATGCGGCGAAAGCAGGCAAAAACGCCGGCGGTCGCGATAATGGCGCCCGCGGAGGGCATCAGGCGTCGTGCGAAGTCAGCCTTCGGCGGCACGCCGGAACGCCTTCGCGGCGGCGCTGCAAGCCCGTCGGCGTCGCGGATCAGGCGATGATGTCGGGAATGATGCGGTCTTCCAGCGCCATGAGCTTGTCCTTGAGGGCCAGCTTCTTCTTCTTCATGCGCTGAATCTGCAGCGGGTCGCAGTTCATGGCGATCATCGCGTTGATCGCGGCGTCGAAATCGGCATGTTCCTGCTTCAGCCGGGAAAATTCGAGGCGAATATCGGCCTGTTCCTGATCGGACATTCTCTACCGTCTGCGCGTCTGCGTCGCCCAAGATGGGCCTGATTGGGCGGGGTCGGCAGCTCTCGCGGCCGGCGGGCAGCCCATATCACATTTCACTTCGTCGGGAAATGCTACCACGGATCATTCGACATCGCCGATCGATGGTGGCACACTGTCATTGTGCCGTCACAGACGCGACCTGCGGTGGACGCGCCTTGGCGGCCGTCGAGGAAACCATGAAAGGGAGAACCAATCATGTCTCTTGCGTCCCATCTTGACGAGTTGCAGCGGAAACACGGCGACATCGAACGAGAAATCGACGATGCCATGAACCATCCTTCGGTGGATGATTTGCAGATCGTGAATCTCAAGCGACGCAAGCTGGCAATCAAGGACGAGATTGAAAAACTGCGGGGAGCGCCGACCACGCATTGACGCTTCCCTGACGACCGCCGCGCCTGGCGCGGCCTCCTTTGCCGGCGGCACAAGCCGCCGGACTTGGGCCCTGGTTCCGGCAAGACCGAAAGCAGCGGCCGACGATTCTGTTCAGCCCTCTTCCCAGGTGGATATTCCGACGACCCGAGGCGCTTTCCGGTCCGCGGACCGGCGTTTGTGGCCCGTGCCGCGGCGTTGTTGCCATTGACAAGCCATCTTTGCTCCTCCACCTCATGCCCGGACCTTCAAGACAAGGGGCAGCCGGCATGACCGGATATTTTTCCTCTCCCTTCCCGCGCCGGAGCTCGGTCGGCGTCGATGTCGGCGGCGTGATCGTCGGCGGTGATGCCCCGGTCGTTGTGCAGTCGATGACCAATACCGACACGGCCGACGTCGACCAGACCGTCGCGCAGGTGGCGGCGCTGCACCGCGCCGGCTCCGAGATCGTGCGCATCACCGTCGACCGCGACGAAAGCGCGGCCGCCGTGCCTGCCATTCGCGACCGGCTGGCGCGGCTCGGCATCAACGTGCCGCTGGTGGGCGATTTCCACTATATCGGCCACAAGCTGCTCGCCGATCACCCGGCCTGCGCCGAGGCGCTGGCGAAGTACCGCATCAATCCCGGCAATGTCGGCTTCAAGGACAAGAAGGACAAGCAGTTTGGCGATATCGTCGAAATGGCGATCCGCCATGACAAACCGGTGCGCATCGGCGTCAACTGGGGCTCGCTCGACCAGGAACTGCTGACCGCGCTGATGGACCGCAACAAGGCGGAGGGCTTCCCGCTCTCGGCCCGGCAGGTGACGCGCGAGGCGATCGTGCAATCGGCGCTGATCTCGGCCAATCTCGCGGAAGAAATCGGCCTGGCGCGCAATCGCATCATCCTCTCGGCCAAGGTCAGCCAGGTGCAGGACCTGATCGCCGTCTATTCGATGCTGGCGGAGCGCTCCGACCACGCCCTGCATCTCGGCCTCACCGAGGCCGGCATGGGTTCCAAGGGCATCGTCGCGTCGTCGGCCGCCATGGGCTACGTGCTGCAGCACGGCATCGGCGATACGATCCGCGTGTCCCTGACGCCGGAGCCGAACGGCGACCGCACCCGTGAGGTGCAGGTGGCGCAGGAACTGCTGCAGGTCATGGGTTTCCGCCAGTTCGTGCCGGTCGTCGCCGCCTGTCCGGGCTGCGGGCGCACCACGTCCACTGTCTTCCAGGAACTTGCTCAGAACATCCAGAACGACCTGCGCAAGAACATGCCGGTCTGGCGCGAGAAATATCCGGGCGTCGAGGCGCTGAACGTCGCGGTCATGGGCTGCATCGTCAACGGTCCCGGCGAAAGCAAGCATGCCGATATCGGCATCTCGCTGCCCGGTACCGGCGAATCGCCCGCCGCCCCCGTCTTCATCGACGGCCAGAAGGCGATGACGCTGCGCGGCCCCAACATCGCCGCCGATTTCGAGGCGCTGGTGATCGATTACATCGAGAAGCGTTTCGGGCAGAAGACGGCGGCCGAATAGGCCGCCGCCGGCGCTTTTCCAGGAAAAGCGGAAAAGCCTTAGTTCAAATCCATCAGCTCGATATACTCCGCGGTGCCGTTCATCAGGTTCAGCTCGTATTGCTGGCCATAAAACTTCCAGCCCTTCTTGCGGTCGTTGACGCCGACGACGGTCATCAGCAGGCCGGCTTCGCGTTCCGGCGCGACCGTCTTGCCGCGCACCTTGTTGCGGTAATCGTTGCGACCGACGGTCTTGCTGAAGCCGCCGACATTCGCCTGCATCTTGGCGGTGTCGATATGGCCGTCATCGGTCTGGAAATTGACATGCGCGACACGCGCCGAGCCGTTCTTGAACGTCGACAACGCAAAGGAACAACCGCTCATCGGCGCGGTGAACATGAAGGGCACGTCGTTGGACAGTGTCGCTGTGCGGCACTGGTTGGCCTCATAAGGCAACCAGATGCCCGGTACCGTGCCGTTGCCGCTGCCGCCCTTCCAGCTGACCTTCAGCACCTCGATGCCATGCGCATCCTTCCAGAAATATTTGGATTTGCGCTTGACGTTGTCGTAGCGCAGGTCGGGCTCGATGGTGAAGTTGCCGAGCACCGGCGTCTGCGAACCGCAGACGCCGTCCGCCGACGTGTTCATGACCAGAAGGTTGTGCTTGAGAAAGCTGCGCGGATTGAGGAAAAACTCGGACAGATCGACAGGCATAGGAGGCCCCCTTTATCGCGCGCGATCTTCGATAGCGGCGGCGCGCTTGTCAACCGTCTCCAACGCGGCTCAATGGCGGCGATACGCAATAAAGCGCGCGGCCTGCAACAAGGCTTCGGCGCGCGGCCCATAAGGTTCGAGCAGCGCTTCCGCCTCGCTGACCAGCGCGGCCAACCGCGCCTCCGTCCAGGCGATGCCATGCAGCGAGGGCAGCGTGCCCTTGCCGCGCGCAACATCCTTGCCCGTCGCCTTGCCGAGCGTCGCGGCATCGGCGGTCAGATCGAGCAGGTCGTCGGAAAGCTGGAAGGCAAGGCCGATCTTCTCGCCGAAGCGGCGCAACCGCGAACGGCCATCGTCATTGGCGCCGGCAAGGATCGCGCCCGCCTCGCAGGCAAAGCGGATCAGCGCCCCCGTCTTCATCGCCTGCAGCCTGATAATGCCGGCCTCGTCCGGGTTTTCGGTTTCCGCCTGCAGGTCGAACATCTGGCCGCCGGCCATGCCGCCGATACCGGCGGCGCGTGACAGGGCCAGCATCAATTCCACCTTGCGACAGTCGTCGAGCGGCGTTTCCGGCGCGGCGATGATATCGAAGGCGAGGGTCAGCAGGCTGTCGCCGGCAAGGATCGCGGTCGCCTCGTCGTATTGGATGTGAACCGTCGGCTGGCCGCGGCGGGTGTCGTCGTCATCCATGGCCGGCAGATCGTCATGGACGAGCGAGTAACAATGGACGCATTCCAGCGCCGTCCCGACGCGGAGCGCGGCGCCGGCATTGCCGGAGAGAAGCGCCGCGCTTTCGACCACCAGGAAGGGGCGCAGCCGCTTGCCGCCATTGAGCGCCCCATGGCGCATCGCCGCCATCAGCCGCGTGGGCCGGGCGATCTCGTCGGCCTGCGGCGTATCGCCCAGCAGGCGGGCCAGCAGCGCCTCCACTTGCGTGGCGCAAAGTTCCAGGCGGGTCTCGAAGGCGGCGGTCGGCGTGTTCATGGCCGCTGTTTGCCATGCGGGCCGGCCCAAGGCAATGTGAATTGTCGAAACTTCCAGCCCTTGCGGGACGCTGGCGCTTTCCTTGCGGCGGCTGAAACGATATGAGAACCGGAAGAGGGCGGTTCGCGCAAAGAGGTGCGGCAGGACGACAGGCCCGCTAAACCCAGGCGCGGATGATGTGACTTTGGAAATCACCCCCGAGACGAAGCCCGAAGAGGAGCCCATGCCCCAGGGAAGGCAGGGTTTTTGGGCCGGGACTCGCGGTTTCGTCACCCGCCATCGCCGCCGCCTCGTTCTCGGCGTCGGCGCGATCGTCGCCCTCCCCTATGCGCTGATGCTGCTCTATCTGCTGCCCTTCGTGCATCCGGTCTCGACGCTGATGCTGGCCGATCTGGCGCTGCTGCGCGGCTACGACCGGCGCTGGGTGGATTTCGAGAACATCTCGCCCGATCTGGTGAAGGCGGTGATGATGTCGGAAGATGGCCAGTTCTGCATGCATGGCGGCGTCGACTGGAGCCAGATGCGCGGCGTCGTCGAGGATGCGCTGGCCGGCGAGCAGACGCGCGGCGCCAGCACCATTCCCATGCAGACGGCGAAAAACCTGTTCCTGTGGAACAGCCGCTCCTTCGTGCGCAAGGGGCTGGAAGTGCCGCTCGCCATGTCGGCGGATTTCGTCTGGTCGAAGCGGCGGCTGATGGAGATCTACCTCAATATCGCCGAATGGGGCCCGGGTATCTACGGCATCGAGGCGGCCTCGCGCTATCATTTCAAGATCCCGGCCTCGAAGATCTCCAGGAAGCAGGCGGCGTTGCTGGCCGTGTCGCTGCCCAATCCCGCCATTCGCATCGCCAGCAAGCCCGGCCGCGGCATGCGGCGCCTGGCCGCGGTCATCGAACACCGCGCCCGCGCATCCGGCGATTACATCAAATGTCTTTATGACTGATATCAGCCCCCGGGGCTGGATCACCGGCCTTTGCAGGGCCATGCTGCGATTGCGACAGAGACCTCATCGAAAGACGCCCGGACCATGGAAGACCTGACCCTCTATATCGGCAACAAAAACTATTCCTCCTGGTCGATGCGACCCTGGATTGCGCTCACCGCCGCCGGCATTCCCTTCCGGGAGGAACTGATCCCTTTCGATTTCCCGGCCGGCAATCCCGCCATCCGCGCCGTTTCGCCGAGCGGCCGCGTACCGCTGCTGGTTCATGACGGCCTGAAGATCTGGGAATCACTGGCGATCATCGAATATGTCGCCGAGCTTTATCCCGATGCCAGCCTGTGGCCGAAGGCGCGCGCGGATCGCGCGCTCGCCCGCGTGCTGTCGACGGAGATGCTCGGCGGCTTCCGCGCCATCCGCAATGCCTGCCCGATGAACATCCGCCGCCCGAAGCGCGCCATCGAACTGCCCGACGGCGTCATGGACGACGTCGCCCGCATCGAATCGCTGTGGCGCGAGCGGCTGGCGGCCTCGGGTGGCCCGTTCCTGTTCGGCGCGTTTTCGGCCGCCGACGCCATGTTCGCGCCGGTCGTCAACCGCTTCGAAACCTATGAACTGACCCGCGACCAGACCGTGCTCGCCTATATGGCGATGGTGAAGGCGCATCGGGCCTGGAAGGCCTGGGAAACGGCGGCCCTGGTAGAGCCCTGGATTGTGCCGGAAGATGAAGCCTGAGCCGTAACCGACTCTACAGCCTTAAAAATCAGGCATTCGAGGGCGAAAAAATTGCCATAGGGACTGGTCAACCGCGGGCGAGGCATGTATAAGCCCGGCCAATTCCCGATATCGAACGCGGTTTGCCGCCGGGTATCCGGCTGGAAAATCACGTTTCGTCCCGTCAAGTGGAGTAAGAGAAATGGCTGTACCGAAAAGAAAAACAAGCCCGTCCAAGCGCGGTATGCGCCGCTCGGCTGACGGTCTGAAGGCTCCGACCTACATCGAAGACAAGAACTCCGGCGAACTGCGCCGTCCGCACCACATCGACCTGAAGACCGGCATGTACCGCGGTCGCCAGGTTCTGACGCCGAAGGCTTCCGCCTAAGCGTCTCGCGGAACCGCGATGAGCCGGATGCCGGCTCGCCCGGATAGGATCGAACCCCCGGCGAAAGCCGGGGGTTTTTTCGTTTCGGGAGTGTTTGCCGCCAATGCCATTCGCAAACGGCAATGCTATCGGATGTAGCCTTGCCCCTTACGAAAAATTCCAGCATTTCGCCGGCTCAATCAGAACCTCATGCCGGGAATGGCCAGCGGATTGTCTTCCATGGCCTGGCGATCCGGCCGATCGATGCGCGGCGTGCCGGTGAAAGCGTCGAACAGGTCGCGGACGAAGTCTTCCGGCAATCCCTTGGTGATCAGCACCATGCGCGTGCGCCGGTCGCCGTCGTCCGGCCAGGCCGGCAGACGCACCGGCGGGTGGAAGACGGACTGGACGCCATGCAGCACCAGTGGCTGTTCGGGCCGGTCTGCCGTTGCCACGATCGCCTTCATCCGCAACAGCTTTTCGCCATGGGCGGAGCGCAGCAGGTCGACGAACATCTCCAGCGCCATCGGCTCGATCGGCTTGTCATGGATGATCGAGAAGGAGCGGATATCGCCGCCATGACGGGTCACGTCATGATGGTGATGACCGTGATGGCGATGCGCATGATCGTGGTCGTGGTGATGATCATGGTGATGCCCGTCGTGGTGATGCCCGTAGTGGTGATGATCGTCCGCCGCCGCTTCCTCGCCCAGCCATCGCCCGACATCGGCGATCTTGGAGGAAACATCGTAGAGCCCATTGGCGAGCAGGGCCGCCTGGCCGGCCGCCTCGCTGTCACCATCGACGAAAGGCGCGCGCGGATTGAGCTGGCGCAACGCCGCCTTCAACGCCGCGATGGCCTCCGGCGTCGCGAGCGTCATCTTCGACAGCACCAGCCGGTCGGCGACCGCCGCCTGCTTGCGCGCCTCGACATGGTGGTCGAGCGTCGACAGACCGTTGACGGCATCGACCACGGTGATGAGACCGTCGAGGATGAAATCTTGCGCCAGCACCGGATTGCCGAGCACCGACTGCATCACCGGGGCCGGATCGGCGAGACCCGTGGTTTCGATGACGATGCGCTTCAGCGGCATGATGCGGCCGGTCTGCATACGGTCGACCAGCGTCGCCAGCGTATCGACAAGTTCGCCGCGCACCGTGCAGCACAGGCAACCGTCCGACAGTTCGATGATCGAATCGTCCGACGTTTCGACCAGCAGATGATCGATGCCGACTTCGCCGAACTCGTTGATGATGACGGCGACGTCGCTGATCTCCGGATCCTTAAGGATCCGGTTGAGCAATGTCGATTTCCCCGCCCCGAGAAAACCGGTGACGATGGAAACCGCGATACGGTCGCTGAGCGCGCTCATCGCAAACCTCAGAACGTCGCCGGACGCGGGATCGGGATCGGCACGTTGGCGAGCTGGCCGCCGGCGGCGGCCGCCGTCGCCTTCGGCGCGGGCTCGCTGCCGGGAATGAGGCCGGCGAAGACATAGTTCGGCTCGCGCGTCATCTCGCGGATATAGGCCGAATGCATCTTCATGCGGCCCACCTCGTCACGGCCTTCGCTGCGCACCTTGGCACTTTTGGCATTGCAGATGTCGGCGCTGATATCGGCGACGGTGTCGCGGTCGGCCCCGTAGGGCTGCAGCGTCCGCAGGGTGGTGTTGCCGTTGCCCGGCGTCGTCAACGCCTTCTGCAGCAGGTCCGCCGACATGTCGGCGCGGGCGCCCAGGCTGTCGGTGCCGAGCACGACCGAGACCACCGTGCGGCCGTCGCGCGTCGCCGAGGACACCTGGTTGAAGCCCGAAGCGCAGATGAAACCGGTTTTCATACCGTCGGCGCCGTCGAAGCGGCCGATCAGCAGGTTGTAGTTCGGATAGTTCTTCTTGCCGGTGGTAAACCCCTCGACCGCGAAGTAATTGGCATATTCGGGAAATTCCCGCTTGATCGCCACGGCGAGCACCGCCAGATCGCGCGCCGTCGTATACTGGCCCTTGCCGGGCAGGCCGTTGGGATTGATGAAATGGCTGGAGATCATGCCGAGCCTGGCAGCCTGGTCGTTCATGCGCGCCACGAAGGCATCCTGCGAGCCGCCGACCGTCTCGGCGATGGCCACCGCGATGTCATTGGCCGATTTGATCAGCATCATCTTCAGCGCGCTGTCCAGCGTCATCTGCTGGCCGGGCTTGTAATACATCTTGCTGGCCGGCTGGGAAGCCGCGTGCTTGCTCATGGTCACCGGGCTTTCCAGGCTGAGCTGGCCTGCGCGGATGGCGCTGAAGGTGACATAGGCGGTCATCAGCTTGGTGAGTGAAGCGGGATACCAGCGGTGGAAGGCATCTTCGTGATCGATCACGCGGCCGCTCTGCACGTCGACGACGATGCGCGGATTGGCGAAAACGGGCTGTGCAGCCGCAAGCGCCGTCGCCGCAATCGCGGTGAACAGACGCAAGGCAAGCTTGGGGGCAGTCTTCGTTGGCACGGCAGTTCCTCGAATTGTCCGGAATGGTCTCGTCACTTGGCGTTATTTATCCTATATGGCTAAGCCATGGCAAAGGCCATGGCAGACGTCAATCTTTGCGCCTTTTGCATGACGCCAAGCCCGCTTGGCCGCCGAATCACTCGATTTGCGACAGGAACACACCATGCCCATTCTCAACCGCGCCGCCGATCTCCAGGACGAAGTCACCGGCTGGCGACGCCATCTGCACGAGCGGCCGGAACTGCTGTTCGACGTCGACAACACCGCCGCCTTCGTTGCCGAAAAGCTGCGGGAATTCGGCGTCGACGAGGTTGTGACCGGGCTCGGCCGCACCGGTGTCGTCGGCCTGATCCGCGGCAAGGGCGAAGGCCGCACCATCGGCCTGCGCGCTGACATGGATGCCCTGCCGCTCACCGAAATCTCCGGAAAGCCCTGGGCCTCGACCACCCCTGGCAAGATGCATGCCTGCGGCCATGACGGCCACACCGCCATGCTGCTGGGCGCCGCCAAATATTTCGCCGAGACCCGCAATTTCACCGGCAATGTCGCCGTCATCTTCCAGCCGGCCGAAGAAGGCGGCGGCGGTGGCCGCCTGATGGTCGAGGACGGCATGATGGAGCGTTTCGGCATCGCCGAGGTCTACGGCATGCACAACATGCCGGGCCTCCCTGTCGGCCATTTCGCCATCCGCAAGGGCCCGATCATGGCCTCGACCGACGAATTCACCATCACCGTCAAAGGCCGCGGCGGCCATGCGGCCCAGCCGCACCGCACCATCGATCCCATTGTCATCGGCGCGCAGGTGGCCACCAACCTGCAGCAGATCGCCTCGCGCACCGCCGATCCCTTACGCTCGGTGGTGGTCACCGTCACCAAGTTCAATGCCGGCTTCGCCTATAACGTCATCCCCAACGATGCCGTCATCTGCGGCACGGTGCGCACGCTGATGCCGGAGGATCGGGACATGGCCGAAGCGCGCATCCGCCAGGTGGTCGAAGGCATTTGCGCCGCCCACGGCGCCGAGGGCACGGTCGGCTATCACCGCAACTATCCGGTCACCTTCAACCATGCCCGCGAAACCGATTTCGCCGCTGACAGCGCCCGCGCCATTGCCGGCGCCGACAATGTCGATGCCGAGGTCGATCCGATGATGGGTGGCGAGGATTTTTCCTATATGCTCAACGCCCGCCCCGGCGCCTTCATCTTCGTCGGCAACGGCGACACGGCTGGACTGCACAACCCCGCCTATGATTTCAACGACGACGTCATCGCGCACGGCATTTCCTACTGGGTGCACCTCGCCGAAAGTCGCCTCGCCGCCTGAAACGGCGCGGCAAGCCCGGCGGCAACTCCGCCGGGCTTGCCGAAAGCGTCACGCGCCGCCCGCCGTCCGGCAGACGCGGACCTTCTGGATATAGAGCCGGCCGCTGTAATCATATTTGCGGTGCATTTTCACGACGCAATCCGGCAGTGCCTGCTGCGCCGTTGCCTGGCTGCCCGGACCGCGCGCCACGACATTGGCTGCGGCCGTCAGCAGAAGGGTGAGGACGAGGGCGGAAAGGACGATATGGCTACGCATCGGCGGGCTCCGAAAGGGGCGAAAAGCCCCATTGACGGTTCCAATCTGCCATGCGGCGCAGCGATCCTCTGTTTCCCGCGGAACAGGCTTGCCCGCCCCTTGCAGCCCGCAATAAGGGTTTGCGAAAACGCCCGCTTTCAGTCTATAGAAGGGCAGCGACAGAATCGCTGACAATGTCCACGTAGCTCAGCAGGATAGAGCACAGGATTCCTAAAATTGGGCGTCATGGACGGAAACGCCATGGCGGATCTGCTCAAAGTCGGGGAACGCTTCGCTGGTCTTCCAGCATGCCGATCCCGAGCCAAGCTTCGGAGAAATCCGTCGAAGGTGTAGAGACTGGACGGGCAGCGCCTAAAGACCTCAGGGTCCATGGCGAAGGGACAGTCCAGACCACGAATGCTGCGGCAGCGGCGAAAGCCGAAGTGGTACGAATCCTGGGGTCGGAGGTTCGAATCCTCTCGTGGACGCCATTTTTCCTGCTTGTCATTGCTTTCTTTTACTTTTTTGAATTTTCCGCACACGAAACAATGAAGGTCGTTTGGGACGAACCGGGCGCCTCGACGCCGAGACGGTCGAGCGTTTCAAACGTGCCGGCGGCTCGGCCTGGCGTTCACTGATGGCATCGCCATCGAAAAAGCCAGACCTTAAAAGCGCAGTTATGTTGGGCCGCCACCCTTGCGGATATGAAACCGGTGCCCGTCTTCCATCTTCTGCGTTTCCAGAAGTCTGTGGCCGTCCTCGTTGCACATGTGGGTGATATCGATGACGGCGAGCGGGTCGGTGGTGGTGACGATCAGTTCTTCGCCGGGGGCAAGGCGCAGCAGACGGCGGCGGGCCTTGAGGACCGGCAGGGGACATTTGAGCCCCCTGAGATCGTAAAGCGCCGCCATTTGATTACCAGAACTTCCAGAACGGCTTTTTCGCGTCATCGGTCGCGGCGACGGTGGGCGCTTCGGCCGGGGCTGCGACTTCGGCGGTCGGCTTGACCGGATTGGGCTTCGGCACTGGAATGGATGCGGTCTTTTCCAGCTTTTCGGCGGCGCCGGCGGTTGCGGCGGCCGTCTGGCGGCTGATCGCCGCGGCGGCGGTGCGCGCCTCGTTTTCCTTCAGCCGTTCCTGGTAGTCGGAAAGCTTCATCAGCTTGCCGGCTTCGAGCGCCGAGCCGGTCGGCGCATAGGCAAGCTCGCGGCCCTTGCGCTGCTTGGCGACCAGCGCCTTGCGTTCGGCTTCGCTCGGGTCGTACCAGACCATGCCGTCGAACTTGCGCATCGCCTTTTCGTAAGCGACGTCATAGGTGCGGTTGTAGGCCGAGAGCGCCGCCTGCAAGGCCGGCGGCGTCGACATGGCCGGGCAGGCGCCGATCGGATTGAAAGCGCCGTTCGACTGCTGGTTGAAGACATATCTCTTCTCGCAGACATTGACCTCGGGGGGCCGCTTGGTCACTTCGAAATTGTCGTAGCCGACCTTGAGCATCTTCCAGAAGTCGATGTTCTCGCTATGGGCGTGGCGAGCCATGTTTTCCGCGGTCATGCGGAAGGGGAAGGCCTGCAACTGCACGGTCTTCTGGCCGCCCTTGAAGGCGTCGCGCGCAAAAGCGTAGATTTCCAGCACCTGCTCGTCGGTCATCGAATAGCAGCCCGAGGAGGAACAGGCGCCATGAATCATCAGATTGGTGCCGTAGCGCTTGTTGGCAGCGTCATATTTGTTGGGGAAGCCGGTATTGATCGCCAGGTAATATTTGGAATTCGGGTTCAGATGCGCCGGCGTCAGGTTGTAGAACCCTTCCGGCGCCTGCCGGTCGCCTTCCTTGACCTTCGGGCCGAGACGGCCGGACCAGGCGCAGATCTTGTATTCCGTCAGTTTTTCGAAGCGATTGTCGGTTCGCGCCTTCCAGACCTCGAGCACGCCTTCTTCCTTGAAGATGCGCAGTACGATCGGCGAGAACTGGTCCATGCTCTTGGAGCGCATCTTCGCCAGCATCGGCTGCGAAAGCGGCTCGGTCACCTTGTTCTTGACCTTGGACAGATCGACAGTCGAAACGGATTCGAGCGTTTCGTTGCAGCCGGCCAGGGCAGCAGCCATCAGGGAAAGGAGCGCGAGGTTACTCAGGCGCATTGCACAAGCTCACCGGTGTTCCGGACGGCAGGGGCCGTCTCTTAACGAATCGTAAACGCACCATACGCAGGGACGGTTAACGAAATCTTAACGTCTCGCGACCGCATGCCGTTTCGCCAAGGGCACCGTCCTGCCCGAAGCGCCGCACGCGGCGACTCAAACGCATATATGCGTCCGAATACTACAGGTTACGGCCAATGTTGAGGAATTTCTGACGCCGGTCGTTGCGAAGCTGCTCGCCGGTGCGCTTGTTGAGTTCCTCCAGCGCCTGCGCAATGGTGTCGCCGGCCGAGGCGATGACCTTGTCGGGATCGCGATGGGCGCCGCCGATCGGTTCGGCGATAATGCCGTCGACGATGCCGAGCGCCTTCAGATCGTCCGCCGTGATCTTCATGGCGGTCGCCGCTTCCTTGGCCCGGGCCGAATCGCGCCACAGGATCGAGGCGGCGCCTTCCGGAGAGATGACGCTGTAGATCGAATGCTCCAGCATATAGACGCGATTGCCGGTGGCAATCGCGATGGCACCGCCCGAGCCGCCCTCGCCGATGATGACCGAGACGACGGGCACCTTGACGATGAGGCACATTTCGGTGGAGCGGGCGATGGCCTCCGCCTGGCCGCGCTCTTCGGCGCCGACGCCGGGATAGGCGCCCGCCGTGTCGATCAGGGTAACGATCGGCAGATGGAAACGGTCGGCCATTTCCAGCAAGCGGATCGCCTTGCGATAACCTTCCGGCCGGGCCGAGCCGAAATTGTGGCGAATGCGCGACTTGGTGTCGTTGCCCTTTTCCTGGCCGATGACGGCGACCGGCTGACCGCGAAAGCGGGCAAGGCCCGCCTGGATGGCGGCGTCCTCGGCAAACTTGCGGTCACCGGCCAGAGGCGTGAAATCGGTGAACAGCCCACGAGCATAATCGACGAAATGCGGCCGCTGCGGATGGCGCGCGACCTGGGTCTTCTGCCACGGATTGAGCTTCGAATAGATGTCGACCATGGCGTCGCGGACGCGCACTTCCAGCCGGCCGACCTCGTCTGACGTATCGATGCTCTCGTCTTCGCTGGCGAGCTTCTTCAGCTCGTGGATCTTGCCCTCCAGATCGGAGATGGGCTTTTCGAAATCGAGATAATTATGCATGAGATCCGTTTCCGATCATTCCAGGACAATAACGCGGCCGCTCCCGTGCCTCTGCAGGGGGTCTAATCCCGTGTTTTTGCCTGTTTGGCAAGAGGGTGATGCGTTTCGACCAGCTCGCGCAGCCTTTCATCCAGCACATGTGTGTAAATTTGTGTCGTGGAGATGTCCGAATGGCCGAGCAATTCCTGCACGACGCGCAGGTCGGCGCCGTTCTGGAGCAGGTGGCTGGCAAAGGCATGACGCATGACATGTGGCGAGATTTTCGACGGCGTGAGACCGGCGCGGATCGCCAGATCCTTGAGATCGCGGGCAAAGACCTGGCGCGGCAGGAAACCCTGTTTCGAGGCGGCCGGAAACAGCCATGGGTTTTCAGCCGGCAGGTTCGCCGCCGCCTTCAGTCCGGCATAGGTCTTCAGCGCGGCAATCGCCGAACGCGACAGCGGCACCATGCGCTCCTTGTTGCCCTTGCCGCGGATCATCAGGAAACGCTCGTCGGTCTCCTGCACCCGCGCCGGCAGCGAGACCAGTTCGCTGACGCGCATGCCGGTGGCATAGAGCAATTCCAGCAGCGCCAGCATGCGGGCGCGGGCCAGTTGCTCCGGGCCGGGCTGGGCGGCTTCCTGCTCGGCCAGGCTTAGCAGGCGCGTCACCTCGTCGACGCTCATGATCTTCGGCAGCGCCCGCCCCTTCTTCGGGCTGTCGACGATGCCGGTCGGATCGTCTTCGCGAAGACCCTCCGCATAGAGGAATTTGAAGAATTGACGGAGCGCCGACAGCCGCCGCGCCTGCGACGACGCCTTGAAACCCTCGGCGGCAAGGCCGGCGAGATAGGCGGTGATATCGGCGCTCGCCGCGCGGCTCATGGAGACGCCGCGCCGCGACAGGAAGGCATGGGCATCGAGCAGGTCGCGCTCGTAGGATTGCAGCGTGTTGACCGCCGCGCCGCGCTCGGCGCTCATCATTTCGAGGAAGGATTCGATATGCGCCCGGCTGAGATCGCGTGCCGTCATGGCGTGGCCGGCGCTGAGGTCGGCTTGACGGGTGCGGGCGGATTGACGCGCTCGGAAGGCAGGCGCACCGTAATATCGCGCTCGCGCGGTTCGACGAACACGGCAAGCGCATACAGGGTTCCGTAGACAATGCCGGCGATGCCGGCGCACATCAGCAGGAACCGGAACAGGGTCGGCATGGGCAACTCCGGCGGGCCTTCGAACCTTCTCTATATGACCGGCGCCAGTCAATTATGCAAGAACGGCGGTCCGGTCGCGACTTTCGGGGCGGCCATGACTTGACGCTCCCCCCGCATTTGTCGATACGGTGACAAAACGGATTTGTTCAGACCGATGACAGACAGCAACATCGCCATCGCCGACACCTTGCGGGACAGGGCACGCGCCGCGCTCGACGGCCGCAACCTCATCCTCGTCGGCCTGATGGGGGCGGGAAAATCCTCGGTCGGCAAGATCGTCGCTTCCCAGCTCGGCATTCCCTTCATCGATACCGACCACGAAATCGAGCGCGTCTCGCGCATGACGATCCCGGAACTTTTCGCCCGTTACGGCGAGCGGGAATTCAGAGATCTGGAAACCCGCGTCATCAGGCGGCTGTTGCGCCAGGGACCGCGCGTCGTCTCCACAGGCGGCGGCGCCTTCATCAACGAACGGACGCGCCAGCATCTGAAGAGCGGCGGGCTCTCCATCTGGCTGAAGGCCGATCTCGACGTCTTGTGGGACCGGGTCAGCCGCCGCGACAACCGTCCGCTGCTGAAGACCGAAAACCCGAAGCAGACGCTCGAAAACCTGATGACCGCCCGCTATCCGATCTATGCCGAGGCCGATCTCACCGTCCAGTCGCGCGACGTGCGCAAGGAGCTGGTGGCCCGCGAGATCCTGGACGCCATCATCCATGCCCGCGAGGCCCTATGACCGACATTCTCTCTCCGTCGCGCAGCGTCCATGTGCCGCTCGGCGAACGTTCCTACGACATCCTGATCGGCACGGGCCTGATTGCGCGCGCCGGCGCGGAAATTGCCGCGCGCTTGAAGGGCCGTAAGGCGGCGATCATCACCGACGCCAATGTCGGACCGCTCTATCTCGATGCGTTGACAGCAAGCCTCGCGGAAGCCGGCATCGACTCGGTGTCGCTGACCCTGCCGGCCGGCGAAAAGACGAAAAGCTTCGAGCATCTGATCACCGCCTGCGACACGCTGCTCGACGGGCGCATCGAGCGCAACGACGCGGTGATTGCGCTGGGCGGCGGCGTCATCGGCGATCTCACCGGTTTTGCCGCCGGCATCGTCCGGCGCGGCGTCCGTTTCGTGCAGATCCCGACCTCGCTGCTGGCGCAGGTGGATTCCTCGGTCGGCGGCAAGACCGGCATCAACACCCGCCACGGCAAGAACCTCATCGGTGTCTTCTACCAGCCCGACCTGGTGCTGGCCGATACCGACGTGCTGAAGACGCTGAGCCCGCGCGAATTCCGCGCCGGTTATGCCGAGGTCGCCAAATACGGGCTGATCGACAAGCCGGACTTCTTCGCCTGGCTGGAGGCCAACTGGCGCAACGTCTTCGCCCATGGGTCCGGCCTTGCCGAAGCCATCGCTGTCAGCTGCCAGGCGAAATCCGACGTGGTCGCCGCCGACGAGCGCGAAAACGGCCAGCGGGCCCTGCTGAACCTCGGCCACACCTTCGGCCACGCGCTGGAGGCCGGCACGCAATATGACAGCGCCCGCCTCGTGCATGGCGAGGCCGTGTCGATCGGCATGGTGCTGGCGCACCAGTTCTCGGCGCGCCTCAATCTCGCCAGCCCCGACGATGCCGCCCGCGTCTCGGCGCATCTGCAGGCCGTCGGCCTGCCTGTGTCGATGCGCGACATTCCAGGCCTCCTGCCGCCGGTGGAGATGCTGATGGATGCCATCGCCCAGGACAAGAAGGTGAAGGGCGGCAAGCTGACCTTCATCCTCACTCACGGCATCGGCCAGTCCTTCGTCGCCGATGACGTGCCCGCTTCCGAAGTCTTCGGTTTCCTGACGGAAAAGCACCCCTCCGCCTGATCGCCATCGTCCCGAAACGAAAACAGCACCGGACGGGCTTCCCGACCGGTGCTGCGAAGCATGGCAAAACCCCTGCCCTCAGGCGGCGAGGTCGTCGTTGTCGCTTTCCTTGAACATCTTCGTCAGGTTGAGGAAGCAGATCATGCCGGCCTCGCTGGCAATGATGCCTTCGGAATAGGATTTGTCGAAGGAGGCGGTGACTTCCGGGACCGGCTGAACCTGGGTCGCGGAGATCGTCAGGATGTCCGAAACGCGGTCGACCAGCATGCCGATCACCATATTGTGGACTTCGGCGACGACGATGGCGCTGCGCTCGTTGGCGACGATGCTGCTCATGCCGAGCTTGTAGGCGAGGTCGATGATCGGGATCACCGAACCGCGCAGATTCATGACGCCGACCACATCCGGAGGCGAATGCGGGATCGGCGTCGAAGGCGCCCAGCCGCGGATTTCGCGGATCGAGGTCGTCTTGACGCAGAACTCCTGATCGTGGATGCGGAAAGCGATGATCTCGATGGTCTCGCCGCCATAGTTGGTCGAATTGATCGGAGCCATTCTCATGTCATCCCACTTTGGGCACGCGCCGCGGCGCGTTGCGCTGTTTGTCGACAGTGAGACTAGCAAGCTTTCCTTTCGCAATTCTAAATCGTCGCGCAAAGAAAAAGGCGGCCTGATAGCCGCCTTTCCGGAATGCGATGTCAGCCGTTTCAGGCCGGAATGACGACGCCGTTTAAATGGGTCAGTTCGGCGAGATGACGCTCGAGGTGAAACTTCCGATCATGGCTGTCCGCCCCCTGCAATTCGCCACGAACCGCTTCGATACGCTTCTGCAGCGTCTCGCGGCTCATTTCCGAGGCCGGAACGGCGGATTCGGCGAGAATCGTGCAGCTCGTCGGCAGGATGTCGGCGAAGCCGCCGAACACGACGTAGCGCTCGGTCTTGCCGGAGGCGGTCTTGACCGACACGACGCCGGGCTTGATCGTCGTCATCGTCGGCGCATGGTTGGCCAGAACGGTCATTTCGCCCTCGGTCGCCGGGATGACGACCTCGATGGCCTTCTCCGACAGCAGAAGACGCTCGGGAGAAACGAGTTCAAACGTGAAATTCTCGGCCATGGCGGATCAACTCTTTTATGGGGTCGCAATCGAACACGACGCGCCGGCCCGTCAGGAGCGGCGCGTCGAGATTATTTCCGGATCAGGCCGCTTCGGCGGCCAGCTTCTTGGCCTTCTCGATGGCTTCTTCCATGGAGCCGACCATGTAGAAGGCGGCTTCCGGCAGGTGGTCGAACTCGCCGTTGACCAGACCCTTGAAGCCCTTGATCGTGTCTTCGAGCGCGACGAGCTTGCCCGGCGAACCGGTGAAGACTTCGGCGACGAAGAACGGCTGCGACAGGAAGCGCTCGATCTTGCGGGCGCGGGCAACGGCCACCTTGTCGTCTTCCGACAGTTCGTCCATGCCCAGGATGGCGATGATGTCCTGCAGGGCCTTGTAGCGCTGCAGCGTCGACTGAACCTTACGGGCGACTTCGTAATGCTCTTCGCCGACGATCATCGGGTCGAGCATGCGCGAGGTCGAGTCGAGCGGGTCCACGGCCGGGTAGATACCCTTTTCGGCGATGGAGCGCGACAGAACGGTCGTGGCGTCCAGGTGGGCGAACGAGGTGGCCGGCGCGGGGTCGGTCAAGTCGTCGGCGGGAACGTAGATGGCCTGGACCGAGGTGATCGAGCCCTTGGTCGTGGTCGTGATGCGTTCCTGCATCTGGCCCATGTCGGTGGCGAGCGTCGGCTGATAACCCACGGCCGACGGAATACGGCCGAGCAGAGCCGACACTTCCGAACCTGCCTGGGTGAAGCGGAAGATGTTGTCGACGAAGAACAGAACGTCCTGGCCCTTGTCGCGGAAGTCTTCGGCGATCGTCAGACCGGTCAGAGCGACGCGAGCGCGCGCGCCCGGCGGTTCGTTCATCTGGCCGTAAACGAGGGCTGCCTTGGAGCCTTCGCCGCCGCCATGCTTGTTGACGCCCGACTCGATCATTTCGTGATAGAGGTCGTTGCCTTCGCGGGTACGCTCGCCGACGCCAGCGAACACCGAGTAACCACCATGCGCCTTGGCGACGTTGTTGATCAGTTCCATGATCAGAACGGTCTTGCCGACGCCGGCGCCGCCGAACAGGCCGATCTTGCCGCCCTTGGCGTAAGGCGCGAGCAGGTCGACGACCTTGATGCCGGTGGCGAGGATCTGGGCTTCGGTGGACTGCTAGACGTAAGCCGGGGCGTCCTGGTGGATGGCGCGCTTGGTCGGGGTGACCAGGGGACCGGCTTCGTCGACCGGCTCGCCGATGACGTTCATGATGCGGCCGAGGGTCTCGTCGCCGACCGGAACCATGATCGGGCTACCGGTGTCGGTGACCTGCTGGCCGCGGACCAGACCTTCGGTCGAGTCCATGGCGATGGTCCGGACGACGTTTTCACCGAGGTGCTGGGCAACTTCCAGAACCAGGCGATTGCCGCCGTTGTCGGTTTCCAACGCGTTCAGAATGGGCGGCAGCTCACCTTCGAACGCCACGTCGACGACGGCGCCGATGACCTGTGTCACCTTGCCAATGGAAGCAGCTGCGTCAGCCATGTTCCTTACCTCTTTCCTTAACCTCAGAGCGCCTCGGCGCCCGAAATGATTTCAATCAGTTCCTTGGTGATCTGCGCCTGGCGCTGACGGTTGTAGTTAAGCGTCAGTTTGTTGATCATTTCGCCGGCGTTGCGCGTCGCATTATCCATCGCGCTCATCTTGGCGCCCATTTCGCCCGCGACATTCTCAAGAAGAGCGCGGAAGATCTGGACGGCGATGTTGCGCGGGATCAGATCGCTGAGGATCGAACCTGCATCCGGCTCGTATTCGTAGACGGCGGTGGCGCCAGAGGCGGTCGCCGTATTGGCAACCGTCGTGTCGACGGCAGCCGGAATGAGCTGGAGCGCGGTCGGTATCTGGCTGATCACCGACTTGAACTCGGAATAGAACAGCGTGCAGACGTCGAACTCTTGCCTGTCGAACATCGACATGACGGTGCGAGCGATCTGGTCGGCGTTCTCGAAGCCGATCTTCTTGACTTCGCGCAGATCCGTGCGACCGACGATCAGCGAGTTGAACTCGCGACGCAGGCTGTCATAGCCCTTCTTGCCGACGCAGTAGATCTTGACCGTCTTGCCCTGCGACAGCAGGCGACGGGCGTGATCGCGCGCAAAACGCGCGATCTGGGAGTTGAAGCCACCGCACAGACCGCGTTCGGCGGTGCAGACGACGAGCAGATGCACGTCGTCCTTGCCTGTGCCGGTCATCAGGCGCGGCGCGCCGTCGTCACTGCCGACCGCCTGGGCGATGTTGGCGAGGACGGCGCTCATGCGCTGCGAATAAGGCCTGGCGGCTTCTGCCGCTTCCTGGGCACGCCGAAGCTTCGCCGCGGCGACCATTTTCATCGCCTTGGTGATCTTCTGCGTCGCCTTGACGGAGGCGATCCGGTTTTTCAGATCCTTAAGTGAAGGCATCCGTGATCCGTCCTACTCGTGATCTGGAAATCAGGCGA
>Ga0066256_1000836_pt3 | contig 49328 bp, 45 predicted proteins | sample ThiBio_1000_biof_FD_87107 | JGI IMG/M metagenome (GOLD analysis project Ga0066256, IMG submission 87107) | Wastewater bioreactor microbial communities from Cape Town, South Africa - Thiocy_expt_1000_biof (version 2) | ecosystem: Engineered > Bioreactor > Thiocyanate-remediating >... | reverse complement strand
GACCGACACCGAAACCGCGTTCTGCAACGCCGCCCGCAATCCCGCAGGCAGGCTACTCGCCGAGTGACCCGACCACACGATGGACGTTGTCGTATCGGCATCGAGCGCCGCGCTCGCAACATGCGTATCCGTCAGGTCGACATCCGTGAAGGACAGCGTGCCGCACGCCGTATCGGCGATCGTATCTCCCGTGCGATCCTGCCGTTCATCCGTGTAATGCAGCACCGGATTTCCGGCGGCCACGTCCGCCGTCAGCACCGGCGCATCGTTGGTGCCGGTGATCGTGATCGTGACAGTTTGCGTGACCGGCACGCCGTTATCGTCGGTGATCGTGATCGTGTAGGTCTGCGTAATCGTCTGCCCCTTGGCCAGCGACTGCAGCGTCGGATCGTTGTCGTCGAGCGTGAAGTGCCAGCCGACAGAGCCGTGATTGTCGGCATCGGTCAGGTTTTCCGAGACAGGATCGATGGTGAACGTGCCGATCTTCGTCGTATTGGCGACAAATCCGGGCAGCGTCGAAGCGGTCGACGTCAAGGCGACGCTTGCGGTGTGCGCATCGGTCAGGTCGACATCCTGAAACGAGATGACGCCGTCCGCCGCCAGACTGCTTGCGTTCGCGGGCGTGTCTTCGGTGACGGCGCCTGCAATGACCGAAGGATGCTGCGGGTCGCCGAGAACGATGGTCGGCGCATCATTGGCGCCGGTGATCGTGATCGGCACGATCACATGCCCCGTATCCGGGCCTGACGTCGCGGTGACCTGAATCTTGATCGTGACGGTTTGCCCGTCATCCAGAAAGTTAAGCTGCTGGCGATCGAACGTGACCTGTCCCGTGGTCTGGTCGATATGGATCAGCGACTTGAGGAACGCCTCGCTGACATTGCTAATCGAGCTTTCCGCGCTCTTGATGACGGCGCTGCCCGCCACGAACGGCACGCCGATGTCGTAGAACGGCGCGTTGCCGATGTCCGGGTCGTTGATGTGAACGACATCCTGGAACTTGAAGGTCTGTATTGTCGGGGTGAACGCCTGGTCACCGAAAACAGAGTCGGCAGAGAAGATCGCCTTGGTGTTGAAGAAAAGGCGGTTCTGATAAGTCGTGACGCCGGTGTGCGGGTCCGTCACGGCGATGCGCAGTTCGATCTGCGTCAGAAAAGTCTGGTTGTTGAAATTGTTCGTTGTGAACGTGATTTCAGCGAGATTGTTGTAGCTCGTCGATCCGAACTTCTGCGTCTTCGGATTGGAATTGTCCGGATTGTAATTCGGGAAATAGAGCTGGAAGACCTGCTGGATCAGCGCTTTTTCCTGCTGCTGGTCCTGCATGGTCTTGAGCTGTTCGACGGCGCTCGGCGGCTGTCCGATGCCGCCGATCGAAACGAACGTCACCTGCCCGGCCTGCGACACCGTGCCGATCAACTGGCCGGTGCTCTTGTCGTAGAGATTGTACGAACCGGTATGGCCATCCGGCTCGACCAGCACGGAGAACTTCGTCGGTCCGTTGTCGGCGCCGATCTCGACCAGCACCGCAGTGCCGCGGATGCCCATGGTCGCCACCGGCGTATCGACGCGCATGTTGCCGTTCTTGGCGGTCTGTCCGGCAACGAAGGTAATGGTGCCCTGAACCAGGCTCATCAGCGACGAGTTCGACGATCCGTTCGGATCGTAGATCATCTCGTTCAGCACCATGCGCGCATTCGACGTCATGCCGAAAGCGCTGCCGTCGATGAACGTCATGCCGATCGACGAATCCGATCCGGTCTGGATCACATCGCCCTTCTGCACGGCATCGCCGATGTGCAGTTCGATCGACACGCCGTTGCGGATCGCGGACGCGCTGCCCGACATCTTGAGCACGTGACCGATCACCTGCGCCGCGGGTGCCGGCGAAGCCGCCTGCGCATAGTGAACATGGCCGGTCAGCGCTTCAACAATCTGGCCCGACAGCGCCGCGCCGTCGGACGACATCAGCGTCGGCCGCGTATCGCCCTTGAAGTAACCGCCGACGACGAGCTTGTGATCGGCATCCGCGATGATGAGGTCGGAGCCGATCCTGGTGTAATTGCCGGAGAACAGCAGATGCGCATCGGGAACGACCACATGCGCGTCGGATGAATGATGCTGGATAAACGCAGGCTTCAGACCAAATGAAAAACCGTCTCCGTTCAGCGAAGCTGCGGAGTGGCCCAATGCATTGGCGTCAAACGGTCCGGAATAATTCAACGTGGCCCGCCCATCTGAAAATCATTCTTAAGAAATCGATAATGAACGTTTTTTAGCATCAAACTGCGCGGTCACATAGAGAATTGAAACAAACAGCATGATCTGATGGGGTGATTCTAAGTAAAATGCCGCCTATCTCTCGCAGTAAGCGCGCTGTCACATTTGAAATACACGAGTAAAACGCGATTTTTTCCAGAATGATCGGCCATGCGATATGGCCGAATGAGGCAAAATCCATTTAAGATCAGCGTTTTCGGCGCAAGCGCGACCGAAGTAATTCTCACCCGTCTGGAATCTATACTTCCGGTTTACACACGTGGCGCGGAACTCATTCGCGAATTCTGGTTGCAGTGCGGATAATATTCACCCCGAGCGGCCGTTAGCTCTATTTGCAATTTTACACAATCCAGTCAGCGATAGTTCCGCATATTTGAATCGAAACCGCGCGTTAGCCCCTGTTTTAAGGGGCTTAAAAGCACTGCCGCCCTATCCCGTACGAACGAAAGATCCGGTCACGAGCCAGACAAACAGGCCGATGTCCGGACACGGGGTGTCAGATGTCGGTTTCCATCGCCACGCAGGCAAAGACCTTGGCGTTCGCGTTTCTTGTCAATGCGCTGTTCGGTTTCTCCGATGCGTCGGCCCGCATGGCGCAGGACGGCATCGTCGAGATCAAGCCGCCCCGCGCCCTGACCGCCGAGCCTTTCGGCCTGTCCACGTCGGTCATCGGAGAAAGCCCGTTGCAGGCCAAGTGGCGTGAGGTCGCACGCGCGATCGACGCCGAGGCCATCGTCATTGCCGACTGCGATCGCGACCGCAGCCATTGCGCCTCGCAGCCTGCCCTGCGCTTTCTCGATATCGTGAAGGCCGCGGCCGGCCGCGAAGGTCTCGCACGTCTCGGCGAGATCAACCGCGCCATCAATCTTGCCATTCGCCCTTTGAGCGATCTGGCGCAATACGGGGTCGAGGATCGCTGGTCCTCGCCGCTGGCGACGCTGGCAGCCGGTGCGGGCGATTGCGAGGACTACGCCATCGCGAAACTGGTCGCGCTGCGCGCCGCTGGCATTGCCGCAGACAACCTGCGCCTTGTCATCATCCGCGAGACGATGACGGGCGAAGACCACGCCGTTGTCACGGTCAAGACTGATGGCCGCTGGCGCGTGCTCGACAACCGCACCCTCGTGATGATCGACGACAGCGAACTTACCAAGTACCGTCCGTTGTTCGCATTCGACGCGGAAGGCGCCAAGCGCTTCGAGCAGCCGATGCTGGCGCAGGCGCCGATCAATACGCCGGTCCGTCCGGCCGATATCGAACCTGCTTCGGTCCAGACCTCGGCGAACGCATCCGTGCCGCAGGCAACGTCCTGCGACGAAGGCATCGCCACTTTCGCGATGTAACGCCCGCTCACGTCTTCACGATGCTTTGCACCGTCGCGATGAAGATCAATATGCCTACAACGACGAGGATTCCGTAGGTGTTGTCGCACAGCACCGCACCGGCGGAGCAAACCTGATCGGCCAGAGGCCAGCCTTTGTTGCGCAGAGCGCCTGCAAGCAGAAACAGGCCGCCCAGACCCGATATTGCCAGAATGACTTGTCGCATGGATTCACTCCTTTCCACGCGGCAAGTCTCAGCGGACAGGTGTGAATCAAAGCTTGTGACAATCGACGAAAGCCCGTGGTATCCGCCAAAATCGGCGGGCCGGTTCCATCCCGCGATCGGCGGCGTCATAGGAAAAACGCAAATCTGATCGACTTATCGGCTTTCGGGTGCACGCGCTGGCGATGGAACATGCGGTGCGCCGATGCATTTTCTGCTGACAGGAGTTTGCTGATGGCCACACGTTTGCAGCGGCTTGCAGAATTTGATGGCAATGGCGAGCCGTCTCCGGAGGAGACGGTTCAGGTGCTCTGCGAAGACAAGAGCGGGACATATCAACTGCCGTTTGCATGCCGCCGCGTGAACGGCGAATGGCGCAACAGCGAATCCGGCGGCCTTGTGGAAGCGACCGTTGTGGGGTGGCGGCGGACCAGGAATTAGCCCACCGCCTCTCCTGTCCTCTACTTCTTCGCCTTGAACGCCGCGTAGCGTTCCTTGGTTTCGGCGTTCATCGGATAGAGGCCCGGCAGCACCGCGCCGTTGTTGATGACCTCGTTGACGATCCAGCCTTCCATCGCCTCCTGCTCCGGACCTTCCGTCAGGATGAGATCGAGGAATGCCTGCGGGATCAGCACCGCGCCGTCCTGATCGGCCACGATAATGTCGTCCGGGAATACCGCGACCCCGCCGCAGCCGATCGGCTCGCCCCAGTTCACGAATGTCAATCCGGCCACGGACGGCGGCGCCGCCGCGCCGTCGCACCACACCGGCAGGCCGGTGCCGAGCACGCCTTCCACGTCACGCACCACGCCATCGGTCACCAGCGCGGTGACGCCGCGCTTGGCCATGCGCGCGCACAGAATATCGCCGAAGATGCCCGCGTCGGTGATGCCCATGGCATCGACCACGGCGATGCAGCCCTCCGGCATGGCTTCAATGGCGCTGCGGGTCGAAATCGGCTTCGACCACGATTCCGGCGTCGCGAGATCCTCACGCGCGGGAACGAAGCGCAGCGTGAAGGCCGGGCCCACCAGCCGCTCCTGACCCGGGCGCAGCGGGCGCGATCCGCGCAGCCAGACATTGCGAAGCCCCTTCTTGAGAAGGATGGTCGTAATGGTGGCGGTCGTGATCTTCTTGAGCGTTGCGACGGCTTCAGGCGTAAGCGGCATGGGAAACTCCAATAAGAGATGCAAAGCCTTTTTGCGAAAGCGCGCCATCGCGTCAAGGCGACAATCACGTGAGCGGTAACAAGTGTTTATCCGTCGCAATAACGACGGCTTATTTGCCATTTGCGCGAAGGTAGCGGACAAATAGCGCTCCATCACGAGACGCGTCCGGCCTTCGATGACCGCTGCTTCATCCACTGCCCAGCCCCGCATCCTGCTCGCCGGCGATACCGCGCTGGTGGTGGAATTCGGCCGCGACAGCGACCCGCAGTTCAGCCGGCAGGTCCTGAACCTCGACCGCAATGTCGCCCGCGAAGCCATTGCCGGGGTTCTGGAAACCGTTCCGACCTATCGGTCGCTTCTGGTCCATTACGATCCGGTCCAGATCGGCTTTGGGACGCTGTCCGAGCGGCTGCTGGCGCTGGCGCAACTCCCCGTCCCCAAGGAGACCGCGGTGCGGCGCTGGCGCGTGCCGGTGGTCTATGGCGGCCACTACGGCATCGACCTCGACGACGTCGCGCGCGCGCACCAGATCGCGACCGACGAGGTGATCGCGAAACACAGCGGCAGCGAATATCGCGTGGCGATGATCGGTTTCACCCCGGGCTTCGCCTATCTGAGCGGCCTCGATCCGTCCATCGCGACGCCGCGCCGCGAAAGCCCGCGCACCGAGACGCCGCCGGGCACCATCTCCATCGGCGGCGTGCAGGCCTGCGTGCAATGTCTCGCCGCCCCGAGCGGCTGGCATCTGCTGGGCCGCACGCCCGTGCGCACGTTTCATCCGCATCGCGATCCGGTGTTTCTGATGGAGCCCGGCGATGCGGTGACGTTCACGCCCATCAACGCCCGTGAATTTGACGCGCTCGACCGCGCCGCCGAGCGCGGCGAGGTCATTGCCGAACTGGTCGCCTCATGAGCCGGCTTGTCGTCCTGAGCGTAGGGCCTGCGACCTCGGTACAGGATGCCGGACGCTTCGGCGCGCAACGCTACGGCCTCACCACCAGCGGCGCGATGGATCGCGTGGCGCTGGCGATGGCGAACGACCTTGCGGGAAACGCGCCGTTCGCCGCCGCCATCGAGATCGGGCCGTTCGGCGCATCGTTCACGGCCCGTCACGGCGCGATCCGTGTTGCCCTGGCGGGCGCCGCGCGCGTTGCGGACATTGCCGGATCGCCGCTGCTACCGAACGAAACAGGACTGATCGCGGAAGGCGAGACCCTGAAACTCGGACCGGCCCGTAACGGCGTGTTCAGCTATCTTGCGATCGAAGGCGGTATCAACGGCGAGCCGGTATTCGGCAGCCTGTCGGTCAATGCCCGCGCCGGTGTCGGCAGTCCCTTCCCGCGCCCACTGCAGGGCGGCGACACGCTGGACGTCGGCACCGCGCATGTTGCTCCCCATGAGCGCGCGCTGGACACCTTCGACATTCCGCAGGCACCGGTTCGCGTGGTGATGGGACCGCAGGACGACGAATTCGGCGCGGCCTGCGATGTCTTTCTGAATAGCGAATGGCGGGTCTCGACGACCAGCGATCGCATGGGCTACCGGCTCGAAGGGCCCAAGGTGGTGCATTCCGGCGGCCACAACATCGTGTCCGACGGCGCGGTCCATGGCAGCATCCAGGTGCCCGGCAACGGCCAGCCGATCGTGCTGATGGCCGATCACGGCACGACCGGCGGCTACCCGAAGACCGCGACCGTCATCCGCGCCGATCGCGGCCGTCTGGCGCAGATGCCGCCCGGCTCCACCTTCCGCTTCAAGGCGGTCAGCGTGGAAGACGCGCAGGCCGAAGCGCGAAAGCTGGCGGAGTTCATCCACGGCCTGCCCGGCCGCATTCACGCCGCTGGCGGATCGAGCCTCAATCTGGTCGAACTGCAGAAAGCCAATGTCGCCGGCATCGCCGTGAATGCGACCGATGCCGCGACCTGGCAGATCCAGAAAACGAACGAAACCTGACTTCCGCGAGGCACCGTCATGACCATCGATCTCAACAGCGATCTCGGCGAAGGCTTCGGCGCATGGGACATGGGCAACGACGAGGCGATGCTCGGCCTCGCCAGCAGCGTCAACGTCGCCTGCGGCTTCCATGCGGGCGATAGCGACATCATGCTCAAGACCGCGAAGCTCGCGAAGGCGCGTGGCGTCAGCATCGGCGCGCATCCGGGCTACCGCGACCTGCACGGCTTCGGGCGGCGGCCGGTGCCCGGCCTGAAATCATCGGAAATCGAAACCATGGTCGCCTATCAGATCGGCGCGTTGCAGGCGGTGGCTGCGCTGGCCGGTCACAAGGTGACCCATGTGAAAGCCCACGGCGCGCTCTCCCATGTCGGCTGCGCCGCCGACATGACCGCACGCGCCATTGCCGCCGCGATCAAGGCCGTCGATCCGAACCTGTATTTCGTGGTGCTGCCGAACACGGCGCTGGAGCGCGCGGGCGAAGCCGCCGGACTGCCTCTCATCTCCGAAGTGTTCGCCGACCGGGCCTATGAGGACGACGCGCAACTGATGGCGCGCAGCAAGCCCGGCTCGGTGCTGCACGACGCACCGCAGATCGCGGAGCGCGTGGTGCGGATGGTTCAGGACGGCGCGATCACTGCCGCGTCCGGCAAGGTCATCAAGGTGAAGATCGACACCGTCTGCATCCACGGCGACACGCCGGGCGCGGTGGAGATTGCGCGCCATGTGCGCGGCGAACTGGAGCGCAACGGAATCACCGTCGCGCCGTTCGCCAACCGCGCCTGATCAGAACGGGTGATAGGACAGCGTGCCGAACACGACGGCGGCGATCAGCCCGAAGGCGCTGTAGACGGCAAACGTATGGACCCGCGCCGACGCAGGGGCGGCCATGGGCCGGGCCTCGGTCCCTGACACATCCCATCCCGATACAACATCGCGCATTGCCGATCTCCCATCGCTTGTCTGCACGATATTGATGCGCTTCATCAGTGACTTACAAGGAGAGGCGGAAAAAGACGATAAACTTGCCCGAGCGGGCTCCCGGCGGAGAGAACTATCCTTCCGCCATCGCGCTTTGGGAACGAACCATCTCCCCGGACATGCCGGATATATCCTTCGGATTTGGCCATCGCCCCGCCTTCAAAAGCCGCTTAATGCCTTGAAATTATGGGGCATCAAGGATAGCTCCTGCACACTCCCAACAGGTTGGATCACGATGGAACAGGGCGCCGCCCCCAAAGTCAGTTTTGTGTCGCTTGGCTGCCCGAAGGCGCTGGTGGATTCCGAGCGCATCATCACGCGCCTGCGCGCGGAGGGCTATGAGCTGGCGCGCAAGCACGACGGCGCGGACCTCGTGATCGTGAACACCTGCGGCTTCCTCGACAGCGCCAAGAAGGAGTCGCTGGGGGCCATCGGCGAGGCCATGGCCGAGAACGGCAAGGTGATCGTCACCGGCTGCATGGGCGCGGAGCCCGAGCAGATCGAGAAGGCCTACCCCAACGTGCTGTCCATCACCGGCCCGCAGCAATACGAAAGCGTGCTGGAAGCCGTTCACCGCGCGGTGCCGCCGGTTCACAATCCGCACATCGATCTGGTGCCGCCGCAGGGCATCAAGCTGACGCCGCGCCATTACGCTTACTTAAAAATTTCCGAAGGCTGCAACAACCGCTGCACCTTCTGCATCATCCCGAAGCTGCGCGGCGATCTCGTCTCGCGCCCCGCCAACGATGTGCTGCGCGAGGCCGAGAAGCTGGTGGCCGCCGGCGTCAAGGAACTGCTGGTGGTGTCGCAGGACACTTCGGCCTACGGCATCGACCTGAAATACGCGACCAGCCCGTGGAAGGACCGCGAGGTCCGCGCCAAGTTCTACGATCTCGCCAAAGAACTCGGCGAACTCGGCGCGTGGGTGCGGCTGCAGTACGTTTACCCCTACCCGCACGTCGATGAAGTCATCGGCCTGATGACCGAAGGCAAGGTGCTGCCCTATCTCGACATCCCGTTCCAGCATGCCTCGCCGGATGTGCTGAAACAGATGCGCCGCCCGGCGTCGCAGGACAAGACGCTCGCACGCATCCTGAAGTGGCGCGAGGAATGTCCCGACCTGACGCTGCGCTCCACCTTCATCGTCGGATTCCCCGGCGAGACCGACGCGGATTTCCAGTATCTGCTCGACTGGCTGGACGAAGCGCAGATCGACCGTCTCGGCTGCTTCAAGTACGAGCCGGTCGCAGGCGCGACCTCGAACAGCATCGAGAACCCGGTGCCGGAGGAGATCAAGACCGCGCGCTGGAATGCACTGATGGCACGCCAGCAGAAAATTTCCGCGCAGCGGCTGAAACGAAAAGTCGGCACCCGCCAGCAGATCATCATCGATGAAGTCGGGCCGACCGTGGCGAAGGGCCGCTCCAAGGCCGACGCGCCGCAGATCGACGGTTCGGTCTATCTCTCCAGCCGCCGCCCGCTCAAGGTCGGCGAGATCGTCACCGCGAAGATCGACCGTGCGGACCAGTACGACCTGCACGGGACCGTGGCGGGGTTCTAACAGAATTTGTCCCGGACGCGATGCAGCGTGAAACGCTGCTTCGCAGAGCCGGGACCGTAAGGGGCAATGAGGTTTGTAACGGCCCCGGATCAGCAGCGCACCGCTTCGCGCTGCGCAGCATCCGGGGCACGTTCATGCCTACGGCTTCAATATCCCCGAACCCGTCGTGACGCGGCTTTCCAGATCGCGATGCGCTTTCTGCGCGTCTTTCAGCGCATAGGCGTGGTTGATCGGCACATGCAGCGTGCCGCTGATCACGGCGGCAAACAGCGTGTCCGCGCCCTCGATCAGCTCCTTGCGGGTGCCGACATAGTCGTTGAGCTTCGGCCGGGTCGCGAACAGCGAGCCGTGGTTGTTCAGCTCCGCGATGGCGAACGGCGGCACCGGCCCCGACGCATTGCCGAACGACACGAACAGGCCGCGCGGCCTGAGCGACTTCAGCGAGCCCTGGAAGGTGTCCTTGCCGACGCCGTCATAGACCACGTCGCACAGTTCGCCGCGGCTGATCTGCTTGACGCGCTCGGCGAAGTCTTCCTGCTTGTAGAGAATGACGTGGTCGCAGCCGTTGGCGAGCGCCAGCTTGGCCTTCTCCTCGGTGCCGACCGTGCCGATGACATTCGCGCCCAGCGCCTTGGCCCACTGGCACGCCAGAAGACCGATGCCGCCCGCCGCCGCGTGGATCAGCACGCGATGGCCCGGCTCGACCTTGAAGGTCTTGAACAGCAGGTACCAGACCGTCAGGCCCTTGAGCATCAGCACCGCCGCCTGCTCGTAGGAAATGTAGTCCGGCAGTTTCACCAGCCTGACGGCGACAATGTTGCGTTCGGTCGCATAGGCGCCGAGGTTGGTGTAGTAGGCCACGCGGTCGCCGGGATGGAAATTGGTCACGCCCGGACCGACCGACACGATCTCGCCAGCGCCCTCGTTGCCGACAATGGATGGCAGGCCGGGCGCCTTGTAGAGGCCGCTGCGGTAATAGGTGTCGATGAAATTCAGGCCGATGGCGTGCTGGCGGATGCGCACCTCGCCCTGCCCGGGCGCCGGCACCTCGACATCCTCGTAGATCATCACTTCCGGACCACCCACCTGGTGGACGCGCACAGCCTTCGTCATGTTCTCTCCCGAGCCTTCTTGTGAGGGACGTGAGCCGGGAGCCAAATCCATTGGCCGCGAATTGTCAACGCGCACCAGGGTCGCGCCGTTTTCAGCCCTGCTGCGCGCTGCGCTTCCTGCGGTTGCGCCGCGCCAGAATGTTGAAGAACTCGACGGCGCCCGAGAAGCAGATCGCGACATAGATGAAGGCGCGCGGAATGTGGAAATGGAATCCGTCCGCCACCAGCGCGACGCCGATCAGGACCAGAAACGCCAGCGCCAGCATCTTCGTGGTGGGATGCTCCTTCACGAAAGCCGCTACGGGTCCGGACGAGACATACATCACGCCGACCGCGATTACGACGGCGGCGATCATGATTTCAAGCTCCTGCACCATGCCGATGGCGGTGATGATTGAATCGATCGAGAACACGAGATCGATCACGATGATCTGCATGATCACCCAGAAGAAAGCGCTCGGCGTGGCCTTGGCGGACTCCTCGACCTCGTTCGCCTCGACCTCGGCGTGAATTTCGTGGGTCGCCTTGGCGATCAGAAACAGGCCGCCAATAATCAGGATGATGTCGCGCCACGATAGCGCGAATTTTCCGACAGTGAGCACAGGCTCGGTCAGGCCGATCAGCCAGACCAGAATGCTGAGCAGCGCGATACGGAAGATCAGCGCCAGCGCGAGGCCTATCTTGCGCGCCCTTTCCGCCTGCGCTGGCGGGATACGGGACACCAGCACCGACAGAAAGATCACGTTGTCGATGCCGAGAACGATCTCCAGAGCCGTCAATGTCGCGAGGGCCATCCAGGCTTCCGGGCTGGGCAGCAAGTCCATCATGTTCGGTTCAATCCCAGCAGCCGGATCACAACGTCGCTAAAAAGAATATAACCGCCGACAATGCACAGCGCGGCGGCGGTCCATGCGGGGACCTGAAAATTGGCAGCTATCGCGATGATTGCCAAGATCGCCCAGACGCCGAGCAGCACGATATTCAGCGTGCGAAACCGCGTGGTGCGGATCGGGTGCATGACATGGAACGGCACGAAGGTCAGAACCACCAGAACCGCAAGCACCACGCTACCAACCAGCGCCGGAGGCTTCAGCAGGAACAGATAGAACGCCGCACCATTCCAGAGCGCGGGAAAGCCGCGAAAATGATTGTCGTCGGTCTTCATGCGCCGGTCCGCGAAATACAGTGCTCCGGTCACCACGATGGCCGCGCCGAGCAGTGGCGCCGCCAGCGGAAGCAGCAGACCGCTGGCCGTGATCGCGTAAGCCGGAACGAACACATAGGTGAGAAAGTCCACCACCAGATCGAGCGTATCGCCGGACCAGTCCGGCAGCACCTCGTTCACTTTCAGCCGCCGCGCAAGCGGCCCGTCGAGACCGTCCACGAGCAGCGCCAGCCCGAGCCAGCCGAACATCGCGGCCCAGTGCTCTCTCACCGCTTCCAGCATTGCGATCAGCGCGATGGCTCCGCCCAGTGCGGTGAAGATGTGAACGCCGAAGGCCCGCAGGCGGGCTGCGGCGGGAAACAACTGGTGCGGCGGACCGGGCTCACTCATCAATGACGTGACTATCAGGATTCCCGGACGATTGCATATCGTGGCCCGGATTGCCTCAAATACCGCATAAAATGATCCGCAAATCCGATTGTGACACCGGCGGATTCCGACCATAGATAGCGCCATGACCGACCCCAGTCCCTCGAAGCATTATCAGGCCGCTGTTGTCGGCGGCGGTCCCGCCGGCCTCGCCGCCGCCATCGCGCTGGCGCAGGCGGGCGTCGCCACAGCGCTGGTCGCACGGCGCTCGCCCTATGCGGACAACCGGACCACGGCGCTGCTCGGCGGCTCGGTGGTTTTCCTGCAATCGCTGGATGTCTGGCAGCGCTGTGCAGGTGATGCCGCGCCGCTGCGCGTGATGCGGCTGGTGGACGATACCCCTCGCCTGATCCGCTCGCCCGAAGTGACCTTCTCCTCGGACGAGATCGGCATGGAGGCGTTCGGTTATAATATCGAGAACCGCATCCTCATGATTGCGATGGAAGCCCGCGCGGCGGAGCTTCCCAATCTCGAACGGATCGACGACGAAGCGCAGACCGTCATCACCGGCGATGATGTGGTGACGATTACGACAAAGGACGGCCGCTCGCTCACCGCTGCGCTTGTCGCGGGCGCGGACGGGCGGCATTCGCTGTGCCGGGAGGCGGCGGGCATCGGCGTCAAGCGCCGCCCGTTGCAGCAGACCGCGCTGACCCTGAATATCGCGCACACGCGGCCGCACCGCGATTGCTCCAACGAGTTTCACACCGAGTCCGGGCCTTGCGTGTTCGTGCCCCTGCCCGGCCAGCGCTCCAGCATCGTCTGGGTGGTGCGGCCCGACGAAGCCGAACGGCTGAAGGCGCTGAGCGACGATCAACTCGCGCTCGCGCTGGAAAAACAGTCGCACTCCATTCTCGGCAAGCTGACCGTCGCGCCGGGCCGCCATGTGTTTCCGCTGGCGATCGAACATCCGGAGCAGATTGCCGCCAACCGCATCGCACTGGTCGGCGAAGCGGCGCATGTGCTGCCGCCGATCGGCGCGCAGGGCCTCAACATGGGCCTGCGGGATGCGGCGGACCTTGCGCAGATCGTGAGCGACACGCTGCTGATGGGCGGCGACCCCGGATCGGAGACGGTGCAGCAGCGCTATGCGCACGCGCGCCGCGCCGATGTCTCCAGCCGCACCTTCGCGGTGGATATGGCGAACCGCACGCTGCTCAGCGGCCTCCTGCCCGCGCAGACGCTCCGCGCTGCCGGGATGCACCTGCTGGATCGTGTCGGCCCGCTCCGTCGCTTCGCCATGCGCGAGGGACTGTCGCCGTCGTGGCGCGGGCGTTGAAAGCTAGAGCATGACCTGTTCGAATTGAAACGGCTTTTCCTCCGTTCGTCCCCGCGCAAGCGGGGACCCAGAGCCAGTTTCCCTGGATTCCCGCTTGCGCGGGAATGAGCGGGGAGCGCGCGTGCTTCAATCTGAAGAAAATATGCTCTAGCCGTCGAAGCCCACGAACACCGTGGCCTCTTCCACCGATTTTCGTTCGGACACCACTGCGTTTGCCGGGAAGTCGTCATCCGGCCAGCCCAGTGCGATGCTTTTCATGATGACCTGATCGTCGGCAATTCCGGCATGCTCGCGCACCACCGGCGACTGCATGATGCCCTGGCTGTTGATGACGGCGCCCAGCCCGCGCGACCACGCGGCATTAACCAGCGCGGTTGCTACCGCGCCGCAATCGAAGGGGGTGTCGTCGCTGCCGTCGAGCACGCGATCATAGGTCACGATGATGCAGACCGGCGCGTCGAACTGACGGAAGCCGCGCAGAACCCAGTCCTGCCGCATCTCCTTATCATCGCGCGCGATCCCCATCGCAGCAAACAACTGCTTGGCGACGCCGACCTGCCTGTCGCGGTGGGGCCCTGTGAAGGCCTGCCCGGTGCGGAATTCACGCGATTGCGGCACGCCCGCCACCATCCGCTCGGTATTTCCGGCGCGGATGCGATTGAGCGGCTCGCCGGTGATGACGTAGAAATTCCACGGCTGCGTGTTCATCGACGACGGAGCGCGCATCGCTAGAGCGATGATTTCCTCGATCAGAGCTTTGGGGACCGGATCGGGTTTATATCCGCGAATGCTGCGCCGGCCGAGAATAACGTCGTCAAACTGCATAGGCTCGAAATTCCTGGTGATATGAGCGGAATTTCGATCATTGCGTTTCATCAGCCGTCAGGCAAGACGGAGATGTGACGGTGTCGGCGGGAATCCCGTCTTTAACTCACCAGCAAGGCGTCAGCATCCCTTGCAGATGCTCTTAACCTTCTTGTCGACGTCCCTCTCCTGCTTGTCGACCTGAGGATCGCCCGTGCCCGTCGCTGCCGCGCCCGTGGTGCCGGAGCCCGACGGCGCCGCGGTGCCTAACGAATTCGTGCCCGGTGCGCCTGCGCTGCTGCCGAGCGATCCGCCGCTCGCCGCGCCCGGTGAGGCCGCGCTGCCGCCGGATGCGCCGCCGCTACTTCCACCGGACGATTGCGCAAGAGCCGCGGCGCTCAGCACCTGAGCCAGCACCAGAGTGATTGCGATTGTTCTCATGGATGAACCTCCGTCGTTCGTCCGCAAGACAAGCCGCATATGCGCGTGATGTTCCGCAGTGGAACCATTTGGCAAAAAGCCCGTTGATCAGACCGAACAACCTGGGACTTTCACCATGTCGATCCTGAAATGGGCGCTGATCTTCTTTCTGATTTCAATCGTGGCGGCGGTGTTCGGCTTCACCGGCGTCTCGGCAGCATCCGCGGACATCGCGCGCGTGCTGTTCTACATCTTCGGCGTGATCTTCCTGATCCTGCTGATCCTCGGCTTCACGATATTCCGCGCGTGACACTACCAGGGCGCAGGCAGCGCGCCGGTCTTGATCAACCACATCACCGTGGTCAGCGTGACCACGGAGGCGAAGGTGCCGACCAGCACCACCGCCGAGGCCGGTTCGATCCATGTATCGTACTGCCGTGCGATCACGAACACGTTCAGCGCCGGCGGTAATGATGCCAGCAGCAGCGCCGTCGCCGCCCATTCATGCGGGAACGGGCCGAGCAGCGCCAGCATCCCCAGCGCGATCAGGGGATGCAGCACGAGCTTGACCGCGATGATGCCCGGCACCTCCCACGGCACCCGCTCGAACGGACGCAGCGCGACAGTGACGCCGAGCGCAAACAGCGCGACCGGTGCCGCGGCGCTTTGCAGAAATTGAAACGTGTTGTCGAGCGCCACAGGCATCTGCACATGAAACGCCGCGACCAGCGCACCGAGATAGGACGCGACGATCAGGGGATGCAGCAGCACCTGTTTTCCCACCAGAAAGATGGTCGGAAGCAGCGGCCTCCGCTGTCCGTCGGTCAGCACCATCAGCAAAGGCAGCACGGTGAACAGGAAGATGGTGTCGAAGCAGAAGATCAGCGCAACCGGCGCCGCCGCCTTGGTGCCCAGCGTCGCCAGCGCCAGACCGGGGCCCATATAACCGATATTGCCATAGCCGCCGCCGAGGCCCGCCATCGCGGACTCGCGCATCGACAGCTTGGCGATCAATTTCGCGCCGAACATCGAGATGAAGAACGCGCTTGCGGTCGCCAGCGTGGTGGCGATCACGAACGGCGGGTTGTTCAATTCCTCGAATGGCGTCTTTGCAAGCACCCTGAAGAACAATGCTGGCAGCGAAACGTAGAGCAGGAAGAAGTTCAGCCATTCCAGCCCCGCTTCGGGCAGGCGCTTGTACTTGCCGCAGGCGTAGCCGATGAAGATCAGCCCGAAATAGGGCAAGGCAAGATTCAGAATATCGATCATGAGGATACGCTTAGTCTGCAAAGCGGCGCGGGAGAACCGGCTCCTGCGCAGGGGTGCCCAGCAACCGGCACGATTCGTGCTTTATCCCCTAGCATCGGCCACAATCATGGTCTATTCGACGGGTGATGGTTATAGCGCGCACAGCCAAGTTTCAGATCGGACAGATCGTCCGCCACCGGATTTTCTCGTTCCGGGGCGTGATCTATGACATCGATCCGGAGTTCAACAACACCGAGGAATGGTGGCTGTCGATCCCCGAGGACATGCGCCCGCACAAGGACCAGCCGTTCTATCACCTGCTGGCCGAGAATTCGGAATCCGAATACGTCGCCTACGTGTCGGAGCAGAATCTGCTGCCGGATGAGTCCGGCGAGCCGATCCGCCATTCGCAGGTCTCCGAGATTTTCATCAAGGACAAGTCGGGCGGCTACCGTCCGCGCAATCCGTCGCTGAACTGATCAGCTTTTCAAAAACGAATATCCGTTCGTCCCCGCGAAAGCGGGGACCCAGATCTGCGCGCCCTGGATTCCCGCTTTCGCGGGAATGAGCGGAGAGATCACGCCTCACCCGCGCTTGCGCCCGTCCCGCTCCTTGATCAACGCATCGAGTTCATCCGTCTGCTGCGCGATGCGGTCGGCGTTGCGCTCCTCGGTCTGCCCGCCGGAGGCCGCCGCGGCCTGTTCGATCAACTGGCGAAGATTGTCCCGCACGATGGCGATGCGATCCTCAAGTTCGGAAGACGAAAGAGCGCTGTAGTCGGCCATGCTGTGTTGTCTCCTTGAGCGGATATGTCATCGCGGCGCGTGACGCGCCATCGCTGAGGTTACACGGACGCGATATTGCCCCGCTCGATGCAAAACAAAAAGGGCGCGCATTGCTGCGCGCCCTTGATTGTCGGCAGGCCGACGACCGTTACTTCGCGGCGGCCGGAGGCGCGGCGTTTTCCAGCTTCTGGCGGGCTTCCGCCGCGCGCTTCTGCAGTTCTTCCTGCAGCTTCTTCTGGGTTTCCTCGAACACCTTCGGGTCGGTCGGCGGGCCGTCATAGGCCTTGGCGAACTCGGCCAGCGGCAGGGCCAGCGTCAGCGGCGCGCCGTTGGCGTTGATCGCCTGCACGACGAGGTTCTGGCCCTTCTTCATGTTGGCGAGCAGTTCCGGCGTCACTTCGTAGTCCGACATACAGCCGTTGGCGAAGCAGATCACGTATGGGCTCTGCGCCGGCGGGTTCTGGTCGACGATGATGCGGGTGCCGTGAACGAGCTGCATGCCGAGCGGCAGGGTGACGCGCAGAAGCTTCTTCGGCTCGCCTTCCGGCTCGATGATCACGGCGGCGACGACCGGCTGGCCGGATTCGATACGACCGTCCTTGCCGGTGAAGCAGACCTGCTTGGCGTTGGCGTCCTGGCCCTTCATGCAGAACTTGGTCCAGGGCTGATAGATCAGCTGGACCTGCTGCTCGGCGGGCGCCTGCTGCGGCGCTGCAGCAGCCGGAGCCTGCTGGGCGGGAGCCGGAGCTGCCTTGGGAGCGGCCTTCGCCTTCGGAGCGGCCTTCGGAGCCGGGGCCGGGTTCTGGGCCTGAGCGCCGGACACCATCGCGGCAGCCAGAAAGGCACCAGCGGTCATCGCGGCAAAGACCCGGCTGCGCGGCGAGGCCTGCGCGGCCACGATACGGAAATTCATTGCGGAAAACCCTTTCTGAACCTGAACGCCTTGTCCCTCGCGGAGGTGCGAACGCCTGTTTGTTCGGCGGCTGTCTCGGAGCGAATTGAGGCGGATGCGTGACAGATCGCCAAGCCAGCCTCGAATTGCCCGCCTTCAATACAACGGCACGCGAAAAGATCAATGCCGCCAGCGATATTTGCCCGTTCGCCCCCCGCAAAATCGGGGCTGTCGTGGTAAAAAAAACGGTGACCTGCGCCGAATCAAACAGCGCGCTATCCGCGGTGCACCGCAGCGGCAAACGCCGCGCGGGCGGGCTTTTCCGTGCGGTTTTGGCTGCGGCCATCACCCTGACGGCCGCCCTTGCCGCGCCCGCCGGCGCACAGCCTGCGCCTCCGCCGGTGGTTCCTGGGCCAGGCCCGGCGCCGGGTCCGGTTCATGGCATCGCCATGCATGGCCGCCCGGCCCTGCCCGCCAGTTTCGACCACATGCCCTACGCCAATCCGGACGCCCCCAAGGGCGGCCGGATCGTCTTCGGCTTATTGGGCACCTTCGACAGCCTCAATCCCTTCATCGTGAAGGGAATCGCGGTCCAGCAGGTCCGCGGCTACGTCACCGAAAGCCTGATGACACGCGGCAACGACGAGCCGTTCACGCTCTACGGCCTGCTGGCGCAGAGCGTCGAGACCGACGCCGAGCGGACCTATGTGATCTTCCGGCTCAACCCGAAGGCGGCGTTCTCCGACGGCAGGCCGGTGCTGGCCGACGACGTGCTGTTCTCGTGGCAGTTGATGCGGGACAAGGGCCGTCCCAACCATCGGCTCTATTACGCCAAGGTCGAAAAAGCACAGGCGCTGGACGATCGCACCGTGCGGTTCGATTTTCCCGGCGCGAACGACCGCGAACTGCCGCTGATCCTCGGCCTGATGCCGATCTTCCCGAAACACGCCATCGATGTGGCAACCTTCGAGGACACCTCGCTCACCGGCCTTGTCGGCTCCGGCCCCTATCGCGTGACCAATGTCCGCGCCGGCCAGAGCGTGACCCTGACGCGCAATCCGGACTATTGGGGCCGCGACCTGCCGGTCAACCGCGGCTTCTGGAATTTCGACGAAGTGCGACTGGACTACTATCGCGAGGCCAACGGCGCGTTCGAGGCGTTCAAACGCGGCCTCTACGATTTCCGCGTCGAGAGCGAGCCGCTGCGCTGGCACGAGAGCTACAATTTCGCCGCTGTGAAAAGCGGCGAAGTGATCCGCGACACGATCACGCCCGGCACGCCGCGCCCGTCGGAATTTCTCGTCTTCAACACCCGGCGGCCGCTGTTCGCGGACATTCGCGTGCGTCAGGCGCTGACCCTGCTGTTCGACTTCGAATGGATCAACCGCAATTACTTCTTCGGCCTCTACAGCCGCGTGGCGGGCGTGTTCGGAGGCTCCGAACTCTCCGCCTATGCGCGCGCGCCCGACGCAAGGGAGAAGGCGCTGCTTGCGCCCTATACCGATAGCATCCGTCCCGACGTCATGGACGGCAGCTATCGCCTTCCCGTCACCGACGGCTCGGGCCGCGACCGCAACACCTTGCGCGCGGCGCTCACGCTGCTGTCGCAGGCCGGATACGATCTCGACGGCACGGTGTTGCGCCAGCGCGGCAGCCGCGCGCCGCTGACCTTCGAAATTCTCACCACCACGCGCGATCAGGAGCGGATCGCGCTGGCCTATGCGCGGGACCTGAAGCGCGCGGGCATCACCATCTCCGTCCGCGTGGTCGATGCGGTGCAGTTCGACCAGCGCCGCCTCACCTTCGACTTCGACATGATCCAGAACCGCTGGGACCAGTCGCTGTCGCCGGGCAACGAGCAGGCGTTCTACTGGGGCAGCGCCGCCGCCGACAATCAGGGCACGCGCAACTATATGGGCGCGAAATCGCCCGCGGTGGACGCCATGATCGCGGCCATGCTCGAGGCGCGCGAGAGGGCGGATTTCGTGCCTGCCGTGCGGGCGCTGGACCGGGCGCTGATCGCGGGCTTCTACGCCATCCCGGTCTACAACATTCAGCAGCAATGGATCGCGCGATGGAATCGGATAGAACGGCCCAAGGCGACCGCGCTGACCGGCTATCTGCCGGAAACGTGGTGGCAGAAGCCGGATGGGAAAAACCCTCAGGCGAAAAATCCATAGGCGCCAGCACGGTATGAACGAGTCTTTGCAAACCTCGGCAACATCGACCGGCCCCGCGCTGACGCTCGACGACCTGTTTCGCCGCACGGTGGCCCGCCAGCCCGACGAGATCGCGCTGACCGATCCGCCGAACAAGCAGCGCGTCACCGGCCAGCCGCCCGTCCAACTGACATTCGCGCAGGCCGATCAGGCCGTCTCCGCGATCGCCGCGCAATTCACCGAAGCGGGCATTCCGATCGGTTCGGTGATCGCCATGCAGATGCCGAACACCGTGGAGTTCGCGGTGACGGCATTGGGCGCGCTGCGCGCCGGGCTGGTGGTTGCGCTGCTCCCGCAACTGTGGCGGCAGTCGGACCTCACCAATGCGCTGAACCGGGTCGGCGCCCGGGCCATTGTCGGCACCGCCCGCATCGAGATCGTGGACCATGGCGACATCGCGCTGAATGCGGCGGTGGAAGCGTTTTCGATCCGCCATGTGTTCGGCTTCGGCGACAACCTGCCGGAAGGCATGACGCCGCTCGAGATCGTCACCGGCGGCATGGACGGCTGGGTGCCGCCCGCAGTGTCCGATGCACGGCGTCCCGCGATCGTGACCTTCGACGTCACGCCGGAGGGCGTGCGCGCCATTCCGCGCAGTCACCTTCAACTGATCTCGGGCGGCCTCGCCATCTTCCTCGAAAGCGGCCTGCCGCAAGGCGCGAAGCTGCTCGGCACGATGGCCCCCGCCTCGTTCGCCGCCTTCACGTCGCAGGTCGGGGGATCGCTGACGCTGCATCATCCGGCGGATCTCAACGTCCTTGACATGCAAATCGCAGAAAGCAACTGCGACACGCTGATCGCGCCTGCCCTGCTCGCGCAGCGGCTGGCGCAGGGCGACCTGCTCGCACAGACCTCCACGATCAGCCATGTGATCGGCCTGTGGCGCACGCCGGACCGTGTGGCCTCCAGCGACGACTGGCAGCAGCCAAGCGCGTTCACCGACGTTTATCTGTTCGGCGAGGCCGGTCTGTTCGCCGCGCGCAGGCAGGCGGACGGCTCGCCCGCGCCGATCCTGCCGGGACCGTTCGGCGCGCCGCGCACAAGCGCGGGCGCGAAGCCCATCGGCGAGGTCATTATTACGCCCAAGGCGACGCTGGCCCTGCGCGGCGCCATGGTGCCGGTCTCGGCCTATCGCATCCCGCGCGGCGAGATGCTCTCCGAGGCGCCACAGCCCGACTATGTCGATACCGGTTATGCGGCACAGGTGGACCGCGCCAGAGGGACGCTCGCCATTACTGCGCCGCCGGTCGGCGTTGTCGGCGTCGGCGGCTATCGCTTTGTCGCGCAGGAACTCGACGACTGGGCCAAGCGTCTCAATGCGGGCGCCATGCTGACCGCCCTGCCGGATCAACTGAACGGTTTCCGGCTTGCAGGACGCGCCAGCGACAACCGCCGCGCGCGTGAAGCGCTGGGCGAACTGGGGCTTAACCCGCTGATGGTGGAAGCTTTTCGCGAGCGTTCCAGCTAGTCCGGATTTCCGCGATCACATTGACCCGTCATTAAGGCGTGCGGCCTAGATTTGCGGCTTCAGCATTTCGCGAGTCCGCCGCATCATGTCGCAGCAAGGCCCGATCCTCATCGTCTCACATCGGGAAAGCCATGCGCTGGCCGCGCTTGCGGACGTCAAAACCTTTCCGATGATCGAAGCCGGCTGGCCGGAAGCGGCGGACGCGATCGCGCGGCTGAATCCCGCGGCAGTCATCGCAAGCGATATCGGCGGGAATGAATCCGCGCTGAGCGGGCTGGCACAGCAGACTGCGAAGGCCGCGCCTTATCTGCCGCTGATCGCGCTCGATCCCGGCGCCGCGCTGCCGCCGACGGCGCTTCCGTTCACCCGCACCAGCCAGAATCCGCAGCGCCTGGTCAGCCGCCTCAACGCCGCGCTGCGCGTGCGTTCGCTCCATGCCACGCTGCTGCGCCGCCTGCCGAACAATCGCGCCTCCGTATCCATGCCGACGGGCGATCCGCTTGACGATGCGACCATCCTGCTGCTCGGACGCGGCGGATCGTATCCGGCGCTGTCGGTTGCGCTCGGCGAGCGGATGGGCGTGATCGGCGCGCTCAGTATCGAAATCGCCGCCAGGCACCTCAACGCGCGCGAACTCGACGGCATCGTGATCGGCGACGGCTTCACGCCGCGCGTTGTCGATGCGTTTCTCACCGTGCTTTCGGAAGACTCCCGTTTCCGCCATCTTCCCGTCGTGGCGGCCAACGGATCAGGCCTCGCGGCGAATTACGATCTGCCGAACCTTGAAATCGTTGCGGACGATCCGCCTGTGGTCGCCGCCCATGCCTGCCCCCTCATCCGGCAGCAGGCGTTCGAGGCCCGCATCATCCGCGCGCTGAAATCCATCGATGTCGGCGGCCTGCTCGATCCGCGCACCGGGCTGCTGACGCGCGAGGCCTTTGCGCGCGACTTTGAAACCGCCGTAGTTGACACGCAGACGCGCGGCTCCGGACTTTCGGTCGTCCGCATCTTCTTTGCCCGCGGCGAGGTCACCGAACGGATGCGCCTCGATGCCGCGCGCATTCTCAGCCGGCTGATGCGTCGGATGGACTTCGCGACACTGGACGAAACCGGCGCCATCGTCGTGGTGTTTCCCGAGACCGATCTGCGCAATGCGCACGGCATCGGACGCCGCCTCGCCAGCGTGCTCAAGCACACCATGTACAATGCGAAGCGGGAGCAGCGGCTTGATCCGCAGGTCGCGCTGGCCACGCTGATGCCGGGCGACACGGCCTCCAGCGTGATCTCACGTCTGCATAGCGAAGCGCACCGCGCCGCGTCGTAAGCGACCACATCGTCCGCTCATCCCCGCGAACGCGGGGATCCAGGGCAAACCGTTCGGACCATGAAGCGCTGGATTCCCGCGTTCGCGGGAATGAGCGGAGAGTGTGCACGCAGCCGATATCGCGCGGTGCCGTAAGCCTCCGCCGACGTTCACCCGGTCTCAGGAACAAACGCGTCTGTCTCGCATTGGTCAGCCTCTTGTCATTGGAGGTACCCATGAAGAAAATTGCATTGATCGGCTTGTCTCTCGCAGTGCTTGCCGCACCCGCCCTCGCCCAGACCAGCGGCACCGCTCCTGCGGAAGCGAAGTTTTCCACCGTCGCCAAGGACGAGATGTTCAGTTCCAAGCTCAAGGGGCTGAACGTCTACAACCAGAAAGATGAGAAGGTCGGCGAGATCACCGATCTTGCCATCGGCAAAGGCGATCAGGTTCAGGCGATGATCCTGTCGGTCGGCGGCTTCCTCGGGGTCGGCGAGCATTACGTCGCCGTCTCGCCGTCGTCCGTCCGCGTCAGCTACAACAAGGACAAGGACAGCTGGACGGCGCGGATGAACACCACCAAGGACGCGCTCAAGGCCGCGCCGGAATTCAAGTATCCGAAGTAACAACAGCCGCCACGGCCGTCATTGCGAGGAGCGCTAGCGACGAAGCAATTCAGTCTTTCCTAAGAATGGATTGCTTCGCTGACTTGCTTGCAATGATCGCTTTCAAATCATCCGCTCGTCCCCGCGAAAGCGGGGACCCAGCACGCAGAAAAACTGGATTCCCGCGTTCGCGGGAATGAGCGGTTGAGAGAAGCTACGCCGCCTTCTTGCCTTCGGCGAGATTGGCCAGATCGCGCAGGATCGTGGTCGCGCCTTCAACACGTTCCTCCGCGGTTTCCCATTCCTGGAAGAACACCACCTTCATGTCGGGGCGCACCTTCGCAGCCTGTCCGTGCTGGCGGATGAAATGCACCAGCTTCTCGGGCTGGGCGAAGGCGTTGTCGCGGAAGCTGATGACCGCGCCCTTCGGCCCGGCATCGACCTTCTCGACATTGGCGCGGCGGCAATAGGCCTTGACGGCCGCGACCTTGAACAGCCAGCGCACCTCGTCCGGCAGCGGGCCGAAACGGTCGCGCAACTCCGCTCCGAAGTTCTCGATCTCCTCGTCGGTGTCGAGATCGGCCAGACGCCGATAGAGCGACAGCCGGATCGCAAGGTCCGCGACATAATCCTCCGGAATCAGCACCGGCATGCCGAGGGTGATCTGCGGCGACCAGCGGTCCGCGACAGGCTCGGAGATACCAGCCTTGAGCGAGACGATCGCCTCCTCAAGCATCTGTTGGTACAGCTCGAAACCGACTTCCTTGATATGGCCGGACTGTTCCTCGCCGAGCAGATTGCCCGCGCCGCGGATGTCGAGATCGTGCGATGCGAGTTGGAAGCCCGCACCGAGGTTGTCCAGCGACTGTAGCACCTTCAGGCGGCGCTCCGCCTGCGCGGTGATCTTGTGCGTGGACGGCAGGGTGAACAGCGCATAGGCGCGCAGCTTCGAGCGGCCGACGCGCCCGCGCAACTGATAAAGCTGCGCGAGACCGAACATGTCGGCGCGATGCACGATCAGCGTGTTCGCGGACGGAATGTCGAGACCGGATTCCACGATGGTGGTCGACAGCAGCACGTCGTACTTGCCGTCATAGAACGCGGACATGATGTCCTCGATCACGGTCGGCGGCATCTGGCCGTGCGCGACCGCGACCTTCATCTCCGGCACATGCTTGTCGAGAAAATCCTTCACCTCGGCGAGATATTCGATGCGCGGCACGACATAGAACGCCTGTCCGCCACGATAGCGCTCGCGCAGCAGCGCCTCGCGGATCATCAGCGGATCGTGCGGCGCGACGAAGGTGCGCACCGCCAGACGATCGACCGGCGGCGACGCGATGATCGAGAGTTCGCGCACGCCCGTCAGCGCCAGTTGCAATGTGCGCGGGATCGGCGTTGCCGAGAGCGTCAGCACATGGATTTCGGCGCGAAGCTGCTTCAGCCGTTCCTTGTGCGAGACGCCGAAGTGCTGTTCCTCGTCCACGATCAGAAGCCCGAGGTCCTTGAACTTGATGCTCTTGCCGAGCAGCGCATGGGTGCCGACGATGATGTCGATCTTGCCCTCCGCAAGATCCTTCTTTACCAGCGTCATCTGCTTGGGCGCGACCAGACGCGAGGCCTGCGCCACATTCACCGGGAAGCCCTTGAAGCGTTCGGTGAAGGTCTTCGTATGCTGACGCGCCAAGAGCGTGGTCGGCACCACGACCGCCACCTGCTTGCCATCCAGCGCGACCGCGAACGCCGCGCGCAGCGCCACTTCCGTCTTGCCGAAACCGACATCGCCGCAGACCAGCCGATCCATCGGGCGTCCCAGATCGAGGTCATGCAACGCGGCGTTGATCGCGCCGAGCTGGTCCTCGGTCTCGTCATAGGGGAAACGCGCGCAGAATTCGTCGTAGGTGCCCTGATGGATCGGGAATTTCGGCGCCTCGTGGACGTGGCGCTCGGCGGCGATCTTGATCAGTTCGCCCGCGATCTCGCGGATGCGGTTCTTGAGCTTGGCCTTGCGCGCCTGCCATCCGCCGCCCCCTAACCTGTCGAGTTCGACATGGGTCTGGTCGGAGCCGTAGCGCGACAGAAGCTCGATGTTCTCGACCGGCAGGAACAGCTTTGTCTCGTTGGCATAGTGCAGTTCGAGACAGTCATGCGGCGCGCCGCCGACCTGCAGCGTCTGCAACCCGACGAAACGGCCGATGCCGTGCTCGACATGAACGACGATGTCGCCGGTGGCCAGCGACGTCACTTCAGAGATGAAGTTCTCCAGCTTGCGGCTGGCCTTGCGCGGCCGCACCAGCCGATCGCCAAGGATGTCCTGCTCGGTGATGAGTGCGATGCTCTCGGTCTCGAAACCGGACTCGAGGCCGATCACCGCCAGCATGGTTTCGTTGCGCGGCGTCGCCTGCACCGCGCGCCACGAATTCACGCTGGTGATGTTGAGCAGCTTGTGGTCCTTCAGCATCGAGGCCATGCGGTCGCGCGAGCCTTCGCTCCACAGCGCGACGACGACCTTCCGGCGCGCAGCCTGCAGGCCGTTGATATGCGCCACCACGCTCTCGAACACGTTGACCTTGGCGTCGCCGCGTTCCGGCGCGAAGTCGCGGCCCTGCCGCGCATCGATGTCGATCACGCCTTCGCCATCCGGCAGCGCGAATGGCGTCAGCCGCGCCAGCGCGACGTCGGACAGATGCTGCGTCCATTCGCTGTCGGTGAGATACAGCCGGTCGGGCGGCAGCGGCTTGTAGATCGCGCCGCCGCCGGGCGTATCCAGCGCCTCGCGGCGCGCCTCGTAATAGTCGCCGATCTGGGTGAAGCGCTCGCGCGCGGCATCCTCAGCCTGATGCTCCAGCACCACGGGCGAGCCGTCGAGATAATCGAACAGCGTGTCCATCCGCTCCTGGAACAGCGGTAGCCAGTGCTCCATGCCGGGATGGCGGCGGCCTTCGCTCACTGCTTCATAAAGCATGTCGTCGCGGTCCGGCGCGCCGAACTGCGCCACGTATCCCATGCGGAAGCGCTTGATGGTTTCGGTGACAAGCTGGAATTCCGACACCGGGACCAGATCGAGCCCGCGCATGTCCAGCAGCGTGCGCTGGGATTCGGCGTCAAAGGTGCGGATCGATTCCAGCGTGTCACCGAAGAAGTCGAGGCGCACCGGCTGGTCGAGCCCCGCCGGAAACAGATCGAGGATGCCGCCGCGCACGGCATATTCGCCCGGCTCGCGCACGGTCGACGTGCGGTTGTAGCCGTTATGCTCCAGCCATGCCGCGATGTTGTCCATCGGCACGCGGTGGCTGGGGACGAGTGACAGCGCTTGCGCCGCGACCACTTCGCGCGCGGGCACGCGCTGGACGATGGCGTTCACGGTGGTCAGCACGATCAGCGCCTTCTCGCTGCCCTTGAGCCGCGAGAGCTTCGCCAGCGTGGTGAGGCGTTGCGCCAGAATGCCGCCATGGGGCGAGACGCGGTCATAGGGCTGGCAGTCCCATGCCGGAAACTGCAGCACGCCCAAATCGGGCGCAAAGAACTCCAGCGCCCGCGCAAGCTGCGCCATGCGCGGCCCGTCGCGGCATACTACGACGAGGCTGACCGCGGGCGCGTCCTTCTTCGCCGCGACCGCCCGCGCGAGGTCCGAGATCACAAGGCCTTCCGCGCCCTCGGCCACATTGGCGAGGGTCAGCGCGTGGCCGGGCCGCAGCGCCTGCGCCGGAGATTTGGCCGACGTCTTCATGCCCGATGGCCCGAATCCAGAAACTGCTTGATCCGAACAAAAATGCCGTTGGCATAGGCGGGCTCAAGCAGCGCAGCGCCGCTGAAGGCCGCGTAGAGATCCACGTCCTGCAATTCGATCAGGCGTTCGAGATCGGCGACGTCATCCTCGCTCAGATCGGCAATGCTCGCATCCGCGAAGCCGCCGAGGATCATGTCCATCTCGCGCGTGCCGCGATGCCAGCAGCGAAACAGCAGGCGTTTGCGCCGGTCATCGAGTCCATCGCTCGATCGTGTTGTTCCCGTCATGTCCGGCGCCCTTTCCAACGCAAAAAGCCCGGACGCTGCCGGGAAGGCTGATATAGCCATCGCGAGGGTGGATGTCAGCATTTCTCTCGCCTTGCATTCGGGATATGCAAAAGCGGCGACAAGGTTGCCATTTGAGTCGATCAGAATGCGTCCGCCCCTGCTCAATCCGCTGTTCGCACCCGTTACGAGCCTCGCCGGCGTCGGGCCGAAACAGGACAAGCTGTTCCGCTATCTGCTCGACCGCAGCGAAACGCCGCGGCTGGTGGGCCTGCTGCTGCATCTGCCGACCAATGTGATCGATCGCCGCGCGCGGCCGACAGTCCGCGAGGCCATGGAGCTGATCGGACAGGTGGTGACGCTGGAAGTCACCATCGACCGGCATCGGCCCGCGCCGCCCGGACGGTCCCGCGCGCCCTATCTGGTCTATGCAAGCGACGAGACCGGCGATGTGATCCTGACCTTCTTCCGCGCCAAGAAGGACTACATCGAAAAGCTGCTGCCGGTGGGCGAGACGCGTTTCGTCTCCGGCACCGCGCAGATCTTCGACGGCACCTTGCAGATCGTGCATCCGGATCGTGTGGTCGATGCCGAAGGCCTCGCCAAGCTGCCGCAGATCGATACGGTCTATCCGCTCACCGAAGGCCTCGCCATCGGCGCGATCCGCCGCGCCATGACGCAGGCGCTTGCCAAGCTGCCCGGCCTGCCGGAATGGATCAGTCCCGAAGTGCTGCGGCGCTGTTCGTTTCCGCCGGTTGCCGAAGCGCTGCATCGTGTTCACGAGCCGCGCGAACTCACCGACATCCTGCCGCAGAACCCGTTCTGGTCGCGCCTCGCCTTCGACGAACTCTTGGCTGGGCAACTGGCGCTGGCGCTGGTGCGCGCGCAGCTCCGCCGCCCGGCGGGTGAGCGCAATGCGGGCGACGGACATTTGCGTCACAAGATCATCGACGCGCTGCCCTACGCACTGACGCCATCGCAGCAGCAGGCCGCGAAAGCCATCGCCGACGACCTCAACCAGCCGCTGCGGATGCTGCGCCTGCTGCAGGGCGACGTCGGCTCCGGCAAGACCGTGGTGGCGCTGCTCGCTGCGGCCGCCGTCGCGGAAACCGGCAAGCAGGCGGCCTTGATGGCGCCGACCGAAATCCTCGCCCGCCAGCACATCAAGACGATTGCGCCGCTGGCAGAACGTGCCGGGATGCAGGTCGCGATCTTGACCGGCCGCGAGAAAGGCAAGGAACGCCGCGAAATTGTCGAAAAGCTCGCAAACGGCGAGATCGATCTTCTGGTCGGCACCCATGCGCTGATCCAGGACGATGTGGTGTTCAAGGCGCTCGCGCTGGCCATCGTCGACGAACAGCACCGCTTCGGCGTGCGCGAACGCCTTGCGCTGACCGAGAAAGGCGATGCGGTGGACGTGCTGGTGCTGAGCGCCACGCCGATCCCGCGCACGCTGGTGCTCACTTACTTTGGCGACATGGACATTTCCGAACTGCGCGAGAAGCCCGCGGGCCGCCAGCCGATCGACACCCGCGCCGTACCCAAGAGCCGCATCGGAGAGATCGTGGACGGCCTCACGCGGGCGCTCGACGCAGGCAAGCGCGCTTACTGGATCTGCCCTCTGGTGGAAGAAACCGACTCTGAGGATCACGCCCATCTTACCAACGCGACCAAGCGCTTCGAGACGCTGCAAAGGCGCTTCGGCGAGCGGGTCGGCCTGGTCCATGGCCAGATGAAGGGCGCGGAGAAGGATCGCGTCATGGCGCAGTTCGCCGCGGGCGAGATTCAGTTGCTGGTGGCGACGACGGTGGTGGAAGTCGGCGTCGATGTCCCGCAGGCCACCATCATGGTGATCGAGAATGCCGAGCGGTTCGGCCTTGCGCAATTACACCAGCTGCGCGGCCGCATCGGGCGCGGCTCGGAGGCTTCAACCTGTCTCCTGCTCTATCATGAACCGCTGGGCGAAATGTCCGCAGCGCGGCTGAAGGTGATCCGCGAGACCACGGACGGCTTCCGCATTGCGGAGGAAGACCTGCGGCTGCGCGGCGAAGGCGAAGTGCTCGGCACCCGTCAGAGCGGCCTGCCCGGCTATCGCATCGCGCGGCCCGAGGTGCATGCGCAACTGATCGCGCAGGCCCGAGACGAGGCGGTGCGGATCATGCAGGACAATCCGAAACTGAAGGGCGAGCGCGGCGACGCGCTGCGCTGCCTGCTGTATCTCTATGAGCGGGACGAAGCCATCCCGCTGATTGGGGCGGGATAAGATATTCCAGCCTAGGCTGCCGCCGAGATGACGTGCGCCTGAATTTTGGCAGAAACCTTCCCGCTCCCGTGCTTGCTCGCAATCGCAGCTTCGGCGCGGTCTGTCGCTGTTCCTAGCTTGCCAGCGTCTCTGGTCTGAATTTCGTCGCGCAAAAGCGTTCCCTGGCAATAAGCAACAGCCGGAATGCGCGGCGAAGAAGCATGGCTCTGTTCAGCCTTCGTCTCAATCGCCACACGGGAAAAACCCGCCTTCGCCAGATCGCCGCGGATCAGCACCGGATCGTGATAGCCGTGCGGCGTGCGCGCCAGAAACCGCGGTGGATCATCCGGAAACATCTGTGCGAGCGTGTTCGTCACATCATCTGCAAACACATTCTCTTCGATGCAATCCCACACGCTGAACAGAAAGTATCCTTCGGGTTTGAGAACCCTTTTGGCTTCGCGATAGGCCGATGGGCGATCGGGAAAAAACATCGCGCCGAACTGGCAACAGATAACATCGAAGCTCGCATCCTCGAACGGCAGTTTCATCGCATCAGCCTGGCGCCATGTGATGCGGCTGTTGGGAGGTTGCCGGGACGCTGCGTAGTCGAGCATCGGCTGATTGAGGTCGGTCACGACATAGCGCGCGTTGGACAGGAGGAGCGGCGCCAATGCACGGGTCACGACGCCGGTGCCCGCAGCGATTTCCAGAACGGCGACCGGCGACAAGGCAGCGACCCGCTGCGCGAGATCGGCGGCGTAAGGTTCAAAAATCAGCGGGACCATATAGTGGTCGTAATTTTCCGGAACTGAGCCGGCGAACACCCTGTCGGAATCCAGCATCGACACCTCCGCAGCCTGTTACGGCCGTGAGGCTAGCACGTCGCTTAGCGCCATGGACCATTTTTGGCCGCAAGGACGTCACACGTATTCGTGTCGGGCTCAGTCCACCTTCGCGTTATCCTGCGCTTGCGGGGCACCCGCCCCGCGCGCGGCATTGGCCATTTCGGCCAGCGCATTCGCTTTCTTCTGCGCATCGCCGCCGGGCTGCACCACACCCGCCGACATGATTAGCGTCGCGGCTTCCTCGGCGTTCATGTCGATCTCGATGATCTTCGATTTCGGCACGTAGAAGAAAAAGCCCGTGGTCGGATTCGGCGCGCACGGCAGGAACACCGAGATGAACTCCTCCTCGCCCGGCAGCTTGGTCGCGACCTCGACGTTCGGCGGCTGGGAGATCAGCACGATCGACCACATGCCGGGCGAAGGAAACTCGACAAGGCCGACGCGGCGGAAGCTGGAGCCGTTGCCCGAGAACAGCGTCTCGAACACCTGCTTGAGGCCGCGATAGATCGCGCGCACCACCGGCATCCGGCCAAGCAGCGCCTCGCCGAGTTCGACCAGCGTCCGTCCGATCAGGTTGGCGGCGAGGAAGCCGAGGAAGGTCAGCGCGAACACCGCGACGATCAGGCCGGAGCCCGGCAGTCCGAACGGCAGATAGGTTTCCGGACGATAGGCGATCGGCACGAACGGCCGCACGATGCCGTCCACCCAGGTCACGAACCACCATGTCAGGTAGATCGTAATCGCGATGGGGCCTGCGATAATTAGCCCGGTCAGGAAATAGTTGCGCAGCCGCGCCATCAGGCCGCGCGGCGGATCGGGCGGCAAAGGCGGCAAGCCGGCGGGGCTCAGATTGGGCGTGATCTCATTCATCGGGAAAGCGGGCCGTCCTCAAGCGGAATGTGCGAATACTATCGCAAATCGTTGCGACATCACTGTATCAGACTTTTCCGGACGTGAGCGACCCCCGCTGCGACCGATTGTCAGTTCGGCTGTTTATTCGACGGTCACGGACTTTGCGAGGTTCCGCGGCTGGTCCACGTCCGTGCCCATCACCACGGCCGTATGATAGGCCAGAAGCTGGACCGGAATGGCGTAAACCAGTGGCGTCACGGTGGCCGGCATGTCGGGCAGCGTAATCGTCACAAGGGATTCGACGGTGGCGTCCTTCGCCCCCTGCGCGTCGGTCATCAGGATGATCCGCCCGCCCCGCGCCGCCACTTCCTGCATGTTGGAGACGGTCTTCTCGAACACGCGGTCGTAGGGCGCGATCACCACCACCGGCATCTTCTCGTCGATCAGCGCAATGGGGCCGTGCTTGAGTTCGCCGGCGGCATAGGCTTCCGCGTGGATGTAGGAGATTTCCTTGAGCTTGAGCGCGCCTTCCAGGGCCAACGGGAAATTGGTGCCACGGCCGAGATAAAGCACGTCCGTGCTCTTGGCGATGTCGCGCGCCAGCTTTTCGATCTGCGGCTCCAGCGCCAGCGCCTCGGTCATCAGGCGTGGCACCTCGATCAGCGCATGGACGAGCTTGGATTCGTCCTCCTGCGAGAGCTCGCCGCGCGCCCGGCCCGCCGCAACCACCAGCGCGGCCAGCGTCGTCAACTGGCAGGTGAATGCCTTGGTCGAAGCGACGCCGATCTCGGGACCCGCCAGCGTCGGCAGCACCGTCTCGCTTTCGCGCGCGATGGTGGACGTCGGCACGTTGACGACCGCAACGGTGTGCAGGCCCTGCGATTTGGCATAGCGCAACGCCGCCAGCGTGTCGGCAGTCTCGCCCGACTGCGAGATGACGATGGCCAAATCGCCCTTACGCAGCGGCGCTTCGCGGTAACGGAATTCGGACGCGACATCGAGTTCGACCGGCAGCCGCGCCAGCCGCTCGAACCAGTACTTCGCGACAAAGCCCGCATAGCTCGCTGTGCCGCAGGCGGTGATCGAGACGCGCTGAATGTCCTTGAAGTCGAACGGCAGCTTCACCGGCATCGCCACCTTCTCGGTGGCCATGTCGACATAATGCGCCAGCGTATGGCCGACGACTTCGGGCTGCTCGTGAATTTCCTTCGCCATGAAGTGGCGGTAGTTGGCCTTGTCGACCAGCGCGCTTGCGGTGCTGTGCCGGACGATCTCGCGTTCAACGACGGCGTTCTTGTCGTCGTACACCGTGGCGTCGCTGCGCGACAGCACAACCCAGTCGCCGTCATCGAGATAGCTGATCGTATCGGTGAATGGCCCGAGCGCTATGGCGTCCGAGCCGAGATACATCTCGCCTTCGCCGTAGCCGACCGCGAGCGGCGAGCCTTTACGCGCGCCGATCATCAGGTTGTCTTCGCCCTCGAAGATGAAAGCCAGCGCGAACGCACCGTGCAGCAGCGGCAGCGTCGCCTTCACCGCATCGACCGGCTTCATGCCCTTGGCGAGAAACGAATTGACCAGATGCGCGACCACCTCGGTATCGGTTTCGCTGGAAAACGTCGCGCCTTCCGATTCAAGCTTCGCGCGCAGTTCGCGGAAATTCTCGATGATGCCGTTATGCACCACAGCCACGCGATCGGTCGCATGGGGATGCGCATTTGTTTCGGTCGGCTTGCCGTGGGTGGCCCAGCGCGTGTGACCGATGCCGATGTGACCTTCCAGCGGCGACGTCTTCAGCACCGCTTCCAGATTCTTCAGCTTGCCCTTGGCACGGCGGCGGTCGAGCTGCACGCCTTCCAACGGGGCGACGCCGGCGGAGTCGTATCCGCGATATTCAAGCCGCTTGAGGGAGTCGACCAGTTGCTCCGCAACCGGGCCTTTCCCAAGAATTCCGACAATTCCGCACATGCGGTTCGCTATCTCCAGTCCGCCCCAATGCGGCCTTATGTAACCAGTGTGGTGGTTCGCAAGGCCGCAGCCTGCTTGCAGCACATGCCGTTGCGGCCTTGCGAACCAAAACCACACTGGAATTATATTTGCCAGTGTCCTTTTGAATCCGAAGTTCGCTACGGAGCGTGCTGCAAAATGACGCGAACTTCGGATTCAGGACACTGGGAATAACACAATCCCGCCTCAACAATTGTTGCGGATTGAAACAGGGTAAAGCGTTAACGAATTCAGGCTGATAGGCGAAGGTGCCTTACTTCGGCCCTTTGGGTTTCCGGTTGAGCATTTTCATCTCGCGGAATCGCCTGGCCCAGCCTTCGCGAAGCGACACGGGACTGCGCTCCACCACGAGCGCATCGTCGGGCACGTCCTTGCTGATCACCGACCCCGAGCCGACATAAGCCCCTGCGCCGATCTTCACCGGCGCGACCAGCGACGAGTTCGATCCGACGAACGCGCCCGCGCCGATCTCGGTGCGGTGCTTGTCGAAGCCGTCGTAGTTGCAGGTGATGGTGCCCGCGCCGATGTTCGCATTCGCGCCGATATGCGTATCGCCGATATAAGTCAGGTGATTGACCTTCACGCCCGTTTCGAGATCCGCCGCTTTGGTTTCGACGAAATTGCCGATGCGCACGCCCTCGCCCAGCACCGTGCCCGGCCGCAGCCGTGCGTATGGACCGATGGATGCGTTCTTGCCGATGCGCGCTCCGACAATGTTCGAGAACGAATGAATCACCGCACCATCCTCGATCGCAACGCCCACGCCGATCACCACGAATGGTTCGATGGTCACGTCCTTGCCGAAGATCGTGTCAGCGGAAAGGAAAACCGTTTCCGGCGCAATCAATGTGACGCCTGCATCAAGCGCCGCCTGCCGCAGCCTGCGCTGCATCACCTGTTCGGCTTCGGCCAGTTGCGCCTTTGTGTTGATCCCGCGCACTTCATCCTCGTCGGTTTCGATCACGGCCGCGCGCAACCCCAGTTCATGCACAATCGCGACGGCATCTGTCAGATAGTACTCGCCCTTGCTGTTGCCATTGCCGATGCGGTCGAGAATTTTCAGCGCGGCCTTTCCGGCGAAGGCCATCACGCCTGCGTTGCAGAGCGTGACGGCACGTTCCGCTTCGCTGGCGTCGGCCTGTTCGCGAATGGCCACAAGCTGGTCCTTTTCCACCAGCAAGCGGCCGTAGCCTGTGGGATCAGCGGCGCGGAATCCCAGAACCGCCAGCGCCGCGCCATCCTTCAGCGCCGCACGCAAACGCGTGAAGGTATCCGCATTGATCAAGGGCGTATCGCCGAACGCGATCAGGATGTCGTCAGCGCCGGCTTCAATGGCTTCGCGCGCCGCGAGCACCGCATGCGCCGTACCAAGCCGTTCCCGCTGCACGTAAGTCTTCGTGCCAGGTCGCACACGCGCGATCTCGTCGACCACCGGCTGATGGTCCGGTCCCACCACCACCGCCACGGAATCGTTCGCGCCATCGGGCGCCGCCGCCAATACGTGCGCGACCAGCGGCCGGCCCGCGACGGGATGCAGCACCTTCGGCAAGCTTGAACGCATGCGCGTGCCTTCACCGGCCGCAAGTACGATCGTAAGGGTTGATCTAATGCTCATGTTGATCCCGATGCCGAAACGCGGCGTTTCTTTACCCGAGTGCGCCGGAGGACAAAAGCGTTTTGCCGCCCTCACCGGCGCGCACGGAACCGTGCTTCTGCTAATCTTTACACAATGATTCGCTGGGCTGCGGGAGGGCCCGACTGCCGGATGACCAAGGACCACAACCAGTTTCGCGATGATCTGCCGGATGATGGAGCCGGCTGGATCAACCGTTTTCTCGCGGACGAAGACCAGATGGACGGGCGCATGATGTGGCGCCTTGCATCCTGGGGTTTGGGATCGGTCGCTGCGCTGGTTGTCGCCATCCTCGCCACACGCAGCCCGGCTGCGATCAACCGCGATCAGGTGGCCGCCGCAGAACTCACGCGGCAGTCCCAGCAGGTTCAGTGGATCGCCAAGGAGAGCCAGAACAAGGCGCGCGAACTTGCCGCCGCCGTCGATGTGCTGAATTCCGATCGGGACCGTCTCTACGCCCGCGTCACCGTGCTGGAGCAGGGACTGGATTCCGTCACCGGCGCATTGTCGAAGCCGCCGGTGCCTGTTGCCCAGACGCAACCGGCCCCCATGACGGAAGTTTCTCCGCCGGTGGCTGAAACAACAACCGCTGATCTCATTGGTCCGGTTCGTCCCGCGGAAACTCCCGCTGAGGCGAAGACCGAACCGCCTGCAACGCTTCCCAAAATTGCACCGGTTGCAACCGTTGCACCTGCAGCGGCGGCGCCAGCCGCCAAGCCCGCAGAACAGAAGCCGGAAACACCGCCAACCGATCAGGCGACGGCTCCGGCCGTAACCGCGTCTCTTCCTGCGGCGGAAACGACCGCTCCAATCGAAGGGCCCTCCGCAGAGGCCGTCCAACGCACCGCGTTCGGTGTCGATCTCAGCACCGCCAAGTCGATCGAAGGCCTGCGCGCGGTCTGGCGCGGCGCAATCAAGGGCAATGCGCAACAGCTTGCATCGTTGCAGCCGATCATTGTGGTGAAGGAACGCCACGACGGTTTCGGGATGCAGTTGCGTCTTGTCGCCGGGCCGCTGGCCGATGCTGCAGAAGCTGCGAAGGTTTGCGCGAGCGTGCTTACCGAGAGCAATCGCCCTTGCGAAACCACGGTTTACGAAGGGCAACGGCTGAGCATGACCAGCAAAACTGCCCCGGAAAAAGCGACCCCAAAATCTGCTGAAGACCATCCGGCTCAGCGGACAAAACGGCGAGGCAAACCGCGCAGCCCCAGTGTCAGCGCACCTCCCGAGGAAAAGCCGAAAACCTCCTCGTTCAGTTCGTTCTTTGGTGGACGATAGCCGCGGGTGCTGACGACGGGCCGCCGGTCAGGTTTGGGTTGTAACGCGCTGCGATCCGAACCATATTCGCCGCATGAAAAAGCAGCCCTTCAGACTGACGCCCTATCAGGTCCAGTGGATTCTGATCGTGGGCTTTCTCACCATCGGATACGCACTCTATCTGCGTTACATGGCCGTCGAGTTCGCCCAAGTGCGGCTTGAATGCGAGGCGGGATTGCAGACGATGCTGTGCAAGACCCGGCTGCTGATGACTTACCTGTTCAAGCATTACGTGTTCGGAGCCGCCGCCCTGGTGATCGCAGTGCTGCACCTGATCCGGCCTTCGATCGTCACCCTGACTGCAGGGTTGATCGCGGCATGCTTCGGGATCGTGCTCTACAATATCGGCCTGTCAGGCGTCGCGATCGCGCTGCTTATTCTGGGCTTTGCGCGACCCGCGCCCGCGACAGCGTAAGCGCCAGCAGCAGGTAGAGGCCGCAGGTCCAGAGCGACTGCCAGTTCGCCGGGCCTTCGTTGAAGCCGATATAGATCGCGGACAGCGCCAGCGTTCCGGCAAAGACCGACTCGGTGATCGGACGCTTGCCGCTCGCCGGACGGTTGAGCGCCGTCAGCAGCAGCAGCGGCACGATCGCCATTGTCAGCGCGGCGAACTGGAAGTCCCGATAGCGCGGATCGAACACGAAGCCGAGCGCGGTCTGCGTGGCGATCGCCGTCGTCACCAGCAGCACGATTCCGAGAATCCTCTGCATGCGCGAGTTGGTCCGATAGTCACCCGGTCCGAGAAGTTCGAGGAAGGTCGGGAGGCTGCGCCCGTACATTACGGTATTGGCGATCACCAGCGGCGACAGCAGGGCCACCCCGAACAGCAGGATATTGACGGTCCAGCCGCCGATGCCGAGGCTTTCCACCAGCATCTTGTCGAGGGCCACGCCGAACAGCGAGCCGCCTGCGGTGGCGCAGATCGCAACTGCCACCCACGAACTGAGCCGCGGCGACCATGGCCGGTGGCGCAACGTCAGCAATGCGATGCCGAAGACCAAAATCGAGAACACCATGCCGGCAGCGGCATAGATTTTGGCGTTCGGGAAATTGGTGATGGGCTCGCCCGCGGGATATTTCAGATCGCGCGTTCCAGCGGCATCGAACAGGCCCCAGTGACCGCCGACGGTGCCTTCCCACATCCGCTTCCACGGCTGGTCATAAGCCTCGATCAGATTGACGCGGAATTTTTCCTGCCGCGCAAGCTGGAGGATTTCGGACACGACCCGCGCCTGATTGGCTCGCGACGGCAGCGCCCCCTCGCGCATGCGTCCCGCGCTCGGCCAGCCCGTCTCGCCGATCAGGATTTCCTTGGCCGGGAATGCGACCGCCATGCGCTTACGGATCGAATCGACATGGTTGGCCGCGTACCGCGCACGAATCGGGAAATCTTCCCAGTACGGCAGGATATGGATCGTGACGAAATCCACCGCGTCATAGACGTCGCGATTCTTCAGCCAGAATTCCCAAACGTCGGCATAGGTGACCTGAAGCGCACCGACCTTGGACTTCACGTAGCGGATATTAGCCACGAGGTCGGCGGCAGTCATTTCACCGCGCAGCAGAACCTCGTTACCGACGATAAAGGCGCTCACCGTGCCGGGATAGTTCTTAGCCAGCGCGATACCCGTATCCATCTGGGTCTTGTTGTCGTTGCGGTTGGTGCCGATCCAGACGCCGAGCATCACCTTCAGGCCGGCTTTTTCCGCCAGTTCCGGAACGCGGTCGAGACCGTTCCCGACCGAGTAGGTCCGAATGCAACCGGTGACTTTGGCAAGCTGCGCCAGATCCTGGGCCATCTGCTCCGGAGCGATGACCAGGCCGGGTTCCAGAGGATTTTGCGTACCCCGGAATGGGGCATACGACACGCATTCGAGCTTTGCGGCCGGATCGATCGGCGCACGGGCCAAGGTGATCGGTGTGGCCAGCCACCACCAAACCGCGGCAATCGAAATCAGGGAAAGGATGAGAAGGGCCAGCGGCGTGCGAAGGGAAATTGGTCGGTCCTCCAAAGAGGCACGTCGATAACCGGTCCCCGCCCCTCTGCCAAGACCCTGCGGGTCACGAATCCCGGTGTTCTTCGTCGCAGACTGCCCCGGGGCGATGTCAAACTGACGCTTTACTGGACAAAAACGCAAATGTCCTTCATGGAAATCAGCCAGTTGCGGCGAGGCAATCTTCCGCCGCAATGGGAAAGCATCTATGTGGCAGCCTGTTGCCGGGCGGTTCACAAGCGATCGGGGATTACATGCGTCGTACCGGGTTTCGAGTTGCAGTCGTTCAGCGCGTCGCCGTTCCGGCTCTGGCTCTGTTGATCGGAATCGGGGCTGCCGCAGCCCAGAGCGGCGACAGCCGCGCCCAGGAAAACGCGCCGAAACAGCCTGCCGCCACAGATGCTCCCGCGAACAAGGACAGCCAGCGCAAGGCCGATGAGTTCGTGGAAGCCGCACAGGCCATCAACGGCCCCGCAGGCAACCCGGAATGCGTCTGGCTCGGCCGCCGCGTGGTCGGCCTGATGTGGCGCGACGACCTCGATACCGCCTTCCGCCATCTCGATCTTTATGAGCGGTTTGGCTGCCCCGGCGGCCACATCCAGGCAACGTTCCGCTGCGTGGTCCGCTTCGGCGCCACGATCGATCCGAAGGTTGCGGAAACCCTCAACGGCCGCGTCCACGCATGCTGGATCAATCCATCGGCCCAGCCACAGGCCGCCGCAGCGCCTGCTCCGGCCCCCGCGCCTGCGGCGTCGCCCGCTCCGGCCGCGGCACCGGCTCCGGCCGCACCTGCGAAATAAGATTCCTCAGGTTTTCCAATCAGGAACGAATCGGCGTTATTCTCATTGACGTTGCGCCTGCGCCCTCAAAAGGCCATGTCGCCATATGAGTTGTGAAGCTCCGCAGCCTCGCTAAGCTGCCCGCTTCTGACGCTGGCCGAACCCTGGGGACAGGTTCGCGACTGCCACGTTTGGCCCCGTATGGTTTTGATTGATGCGCGCCATCGTAGCTGTTTTGCTGTGCGTAACTGCCGTCCATGCCGCCCTGTGGGGGCTTCTGCGGGACGAGCAGAAAGCGCCTGACTTCAATGGAATGCTGCCGAGCGTGTCCTATGCTCCGTTCGAGGGCACCGGCCATCCGGACGTCGACAACATTCCAAGTTCCGAGAAGATCCGCGCCGACCTCAAGAAACTGGTTCCGCTGACCAAGGCCATCCGCCTGTATTCCTCGACAGGCGGCGTCGAACTGGTTCCTCCGATCGCGAACGAACTGGGCCTCAAGGTCACCGTCGGCGCATGGATCGACAAGAATGCGGAGCGCAACGAGCGTGAAATCGCCTCCGCGCTCGATCTCGCTAAGCACAACAGCAATGTCATCGGCATCGTCGTCGGCAACGAAACCATTTACCGCGGCGAGCAGAAGGTCGAAGACCTCATCGAGCTGATCCAGCGCGTCAAGAAGCAGACCAATGTCCCCGTCACCACGGGCGAAATCTGGAACATCTGGCGCGACTATCCGCAGCTCGCGTCGTCGGTCGATTTCATCGCCGCGCATATCCTGCCGTATTGGGAAAACTTCACCGACAAGCAGGCTGTCGATCAGGCCATGTACATCTACGGCCACCTGCGGGAGATCTTTCCCGGCAAGCGCATCGTGATCGCCGAATTCGGCTGGCCCAGCGCCGGCTATAACCTCAAGAACGCCAATCCGGGCCCCTTCGAGCAGGCCACCGTGCTGCGGAATTTCGTGACCCGCGCCGAAGCGAGCGGGATGGACTACAACATCGTCGAAGCCATCGATCAGCCGTGGAAGTTTTTCGAAGGTGGCGTTGGACCTTACTGGGGCATTCTGAATGCCGCGCGCGAGCCGAAATTCGCGTGGACCGGTCCCATCGTCGATCAGGACTACTGGAAGGTCGCTGGCATAGCCCTGCTGGTCGGCGTGCTGCTGTCGCTTCCAATCTTCCGCCTCGCCAATCCCACCATCCTGCAATCGACCGTCCTTGCGGCCACCGCGTGCGGCGTCGGCGCATGGGCCGCGACGATCTTCGCTTACTGGAACACGCATTACTTCGTGTTCGGCTCAGCCTTCGCGCTGACGCTGGGCATTATCCTGCTGGTGCCGCTGGTGCTGATCGCGATGGCGCGCATCGAGGAAATCGCGACCATCGCCTTCGGCCACAAGCCGGTCCGTCTGCTCAATGCTTCGCCGAAGCCCGCGCTCGAGGACTACTTCCCGAAAGTCTCGATTCACATTCCGGCTTACTTCGAGCCGCCGGAGATGCTGAAGCTGACACTGGATGCCGTGGCGCGGCTGGACTATCCCAATTTCGAATGCGTGGTCATCATCAACAACACGCCTGACCCGACATTCTGGCAGCCGATTCAGGATCACTGCCGCGCACTTGGCGAGCGCTTCATCTTCATCAACGCCGAGAAGGTCAAAGGCTTCAAGGCGGGCGCGCTGCGGATCGCCATGGAGCGCACTGCGCCTGATGCCGAGATCATCGGCGTCATCGATGCCGATTACGTGGTCACGCCGGACTGGCTTAAGGATCTCGTCCCCGCTTTCGCCGATCCCTATGTCGGCCTTGTGCAGGCGCCGCAGGATCATCGCGACGGCGACCGTTCGGTGATGCACTACGCCATGAACGGCGAATATGCCGGCTTCTTCGACATCGGCATGGTGCAGCGGAACGAAGCCAATGCCATCATCGTTCACGGCACCATGTGCCTGATCCGCCGTTCCGCAATGGACATGGGCGGCGGCTGGGCCGGCGATACGATCTGCGAAGATACCGACCTCGGTCTCGGCATCATCGAAAACGGCTGGCTGACCCACTACACCAGCAAGCGTTACGGCTACGGCCTGCTGCCGGACACCTATGAGGCGTTCAAGAAACAGCGACATCGCTGGGCCTATGGCGGCTTCCAGATCGTCAAGAAACACTGGCGCCGCTTCCTGCCAAACGCCAGCCGGCTTTCGCCCGACCAGAAGCGCGAGTTCGCGCTCGGCTGGCTGAACTGGCTTGGCGCGGAAAGCCTGGGCGTGGTGGTCGCGATCCTCAACCTGATCTGGGTGCCGGTGGTGTCATTCGCCGACATCGCCATTCCGGACAAGATCCTCACGCTGCCGATCATCGCGGCATTTGTCGTGTCGCTCTCGCACTTCCTGATTCTTTACTGGCTGCGGGTGCCCGTGAAGACCGGCCAGATGCTGGGGGCGATGATCGCCGCCATGTCCGTGCAGTGGACCGTGTCGCGCGCCGTGGCGAACGGCTTGATTACCGACCATCTTCCCTTCGCGCGCACGTCCAAGGGCGGTCTGTCGCGCATGTCGGTGGAGTTTCAGGCGTTCTGGGAAGCCGTGATCGGCGTCCTCCTGATTATCGGCGCGATCGTGCTGGTGGCTTTCAACGTGAAGGAAGTGCGCGAGATCAACATCTTCGCAGGCGTGCTTGTGCTCCAGAGCCTGCCCTTCCTGTCGGCGGTGGCCATTGCCATCCTTGAGAACTCGCGGATCAACGATTTCGCTTTCTGGCGAAACTCGGCGGTGCGCACCGCTGAACTGATCGGCCTTCGCCGCGAGGCAACGCCGACCACCGTTCCAGCCCAGCAGCCTGCCACGTCCGACATTCGTCAGGACACGAACTGAACCGAAAGATTCGCGCGCTCGCCGGTTCCTCAAACGAGACCGGCGTCACGCTTATTCAAACGAAATGCGCCCGATCATCGTCTCAAGCCGGACCCGTTCCTCCGGCTTGCAGATATCAGCCCGGAGGCGCGCCTGACCGCTCGCTGAGAAGTGCCCGAACGTCTCGCGGCGCGCTTCGGCGATACGGGCGCGCATGTCTTTCTGCTGGCCCGCGCTAAGCTGCAGAGCCTTTGCGCCGTCCTGAAGCAGCCTGTCGACCTTGCCGGAGAAATTCCAGTCGCACAGGTCTCCCATGGCCAGAACCTCGCCAACGGCGGCGACGGCTGTCTCGATCATACCGTCGGTCTCGTCGTCGGCCCGGACGGGCATCGGATTCGATATGCAGGCGGCGAACAGGACCACAGCCGCTGCACAGGAAAATGTTCGTCTTTCGTTCATGCCTCAGGCGTCCAATCCGGCTTTATGCACAGATGCCACATACCGCTCGCGGAGCGGGCAAGGCAACTCATTCGATTTCCGACAGTTTCATCTGTTATTTCAATGGCAGGCTGCACTTGACCCGCATCCGCCCGCCACCTACACACCCCCAACGTGAGCGCGTAGCTCAGGCGGTAGAGCACGTGACTTTTAATCATGGGGTCGAGGGTTCGAGTCCCTCCGCGCTCACCATGAAACCAACTAGTTTGCCCGTTCCTTCATTCGTGCCAAAGTTTTCAGGTGCGACGCACGTGAACATCACATCTACGGATTGAGGGCCTAGAAAACCCTCGGCGAACAGCTGGATTTCCAAATCAGATATTTAAAAAGAGGGATCGTATCGGAGTCCGATGCTGCAGGAACCGCGTTGATCTTTGCTTCAGATGCCGGGGCGGCACACGCATCGTACGCCTCGGCCAATTGAGTGTATTCGTCTCGTTCGAACGGATGACCTAGCGCCCGAATCCAACCAAAAGTCGAGCAACCGACACCAGCACCACGATAGCGCCCAAAAACATCAGAGGCGTCGTCGAAAGCCGGCCTGGTTTCCAATTGCGTAATCGGCGTCTCTCTACGACGTTAACATAGCAGACAAGAGCCACTCCGACGCAGCCCGCCAACATGGTAACATAGAAGTCCATCTGGAATTTCCCAAAACACTTCGATCAAAATATCAGGACTTCAATCGGAATGGTTATGCAGACAGTCGTTATTGTGAGCGCCACCCGCTACAACAAAACGGACTTCTATTCAAAGTCTGGTCTTGGGCGATCAATTTCACAGTCATACTCACAATTTCCAATACGAAGTAAAATATACTTCAGCAATACCCGATCCCTCTCGGTTTGCTATAATGACGCAATTTCAACCTCTTCAGTGGACGACATTCTCATCTTCGTGCACGACGACGTCCTTCTCATCGACTTCTTCTGGCTCGACAAGATTTATTGGGGATTTCAACAATTCGATATTTTGGGCCTCGCGGGAAACAAACGACGAGTCCCCAAACAACCGGCATGGGCATTCATTGACGACAAATTCACTTGGGATGATCGGTCAAATCTCAGTGGCGTCGTCGGGCATGGAAAGCAATTTCCTTGCACGATCGCCGGCTTCGGCCCTCCCGGCCAACCGTGCAAACTTATGGATGGCGTTTTCCTCGCGGCAAAAAATTCGATCTTGCGAAAGCATGAAATCCAATTCGACGAAAGATTCGATTTCCACTTTTACGATCTCGACTTTTGCCGACAAGCTGAGAGGAAGAACCTTCGCATGGGAACCATCCCGCTTGGATTGATTCATGAGAGCGGGGGAAACTTTTCTTCCAGTGAATGGAAGGCCGGTTACGCTCGCTACCTGGACAAGTGGAAAGAATAAACCAGCGCCCTGGGAGGCTGCGAAAAGCACCGCCTCGATGTAAACATCCCTCGGATTTTCTCTCACCATAAAATCCCGCAATGCCTTGGAAGTGCCGACGGCGGGTCGCAACACCGTGTGTACATTGGTGGGACGACAAGCATCCTCAGCGTCGCCGGTCTTCCTGCTCCTTCAGTTCGTCTTCGCTGAGATCGTTGCGCGGCGTAGCGAAGTCGTCGCTTTCGGGATCCACCTTGAACGGCGCCCCATCGGTCGGATCCTTCGAGGACTTCGGCTTGCCGTTCTTGGGCCTATCTTTCGTCTTCGGTCCCGTCATCGGGTGAATGTCCTTACCCTCATGCCGGAATGGCCGGCATTCCGTCCTTGAATATGGCTGAGCTGACCCGCATCTGCTACGGCTGTTTCAACAAATTCGGAACCATAAACCATGACGGATTCGCAAACCTCGCCCGATGCCCCCCGCGACTTCGACGTGCCCGTTCCTTATATGCAGCGCACGCGCGATTACTATCTCGCCATCGGCTACGACACGCCCTATCGCTGGGCTCACAATATCGAAGCGCCCTTTCAGCCGCTGACCAAACCCCTTTCAAAGTCGCGCGTGGCGATCATCACGACCGCGGCGCGCTTCGATCCCACAAAAGGCGATCAGGGACCGGGCGCGCTCTACAACGGCAGCGCCAAGTTCTATCAGGTCTACGACGGCGATACGGCGCAGCCGCATGATCTGCGCATCTCCCACATCGCCTACGACCGCGCCCACACCACCGCGACCGACATGAATACCTGGTTTCCGCTGGCGCAGATTCATCGCCTCGCGGCCGAAGGGCGCATCGGCGAAGTCGCGCCGCGTTTCTTCGGCGCACCGACCAACCGCAGCCATCGCGTTACCATCGAGACGGATGCGCCGGAGATTCTGACGCGCTGCAAGGCCGACAATGTCGATGCCGCAGTGCTCGTACCGAACTGCCCGGTGTGCCATCAGACCGTCGCGCTGACGGCGCGGCATCTTGAAGCCAACGGGATTGCCACCGTCGTCATGGGATGCGCCAAGGACATTGTGGAACATGCCGCAGTGCCCCGCTTCCTGTTCAGCGATTTTCCGCTCGGCAACTCCGCCGGCAAGCCTCATGACGTCGCCTCGCAGGCTTTCACGCTCGAGCTGGCGCTAAAGGTGCTGGAGAGCGCGCCGGGACCGCAGACGACCGTCCAGTCGCCGCTGCGCTGGAACGCCGATGCGTCGTGGAAGCTCGATTACAACAACGTGGAGCGCATGTCGCCGGACGATCTTGCCCGTCGCCGCCGTGACTTCGACGCCCAGAAGGAAGCGGCCCGCGCCAACCGCGTGGCCTGAAACTAACTCTTTCCGGCCGCCTTACGCAGCGCTGCATTGATGCGATCCTGCCAACCGGGACCGCCCTCCTGAAAATGCTCCAACACGTCCTGATCGATCCGGAGCGAGACGAGTTCCTTCACCCCGGGAATGGCCATCTTCTTCGGCACGGCCTCCGGCTCCTTCTTGGTGACGGCCTTGAAGGCGGCTTCGGCTTCCGTCTTGGCATCACTGAGCGTGCGCGGCCGGCGCGGAGGTGACGACATGCTCAGATTCCTTCAAACAGCGCGGTCGACAGGTAGCGCTCTGAGAACGACGGAACGATTGCAAGGATGGTCTTGCCCGCATTCTCGGGCCGCTTGCCAAGCTCCAGCGCAGCGGCAATAGCCGCACCCGACGAGATCCCGCCGGGAATACCTTCGGTCCGGGCCATCGCACGGGACGTCGCGATAGCTGTCGCGCTGTCGACCTGGATGATCTCGTCGATCACCGCACGATCCAGAATATCCGGCACAAAGCCTGCGCCGATGCCCTGAATCTTGTGCGGCGAGTGCTGGCCACCCGACAGCACCGCACTCTCCACCGGCTCGACAGCCACCACGCGCAAGGATGGCTTGCGTGGCTTCAATACCTGGCCGACGCCGGTGATGGTGCCGCCCGTGCCGACACCTGCAACGAAAATATCGATGTTGCCCTGCGTGTCGTTCCAGATTTCCTCGGCGGTGGTGCGGCGATGCACCTCCGGATTGGCGAGGTTCTTGAACTGCTGCGGCATTACGGAATTCGGCGTGGTGCGGATCAATTCCTCCGCCGTGGCGATCGCGCCTTTCATGCCCTGCGCCGCAGGCGTCAAGACGATTTCCGCGCCAAGGAAAGCCAGCATCTTGCGCCGCTCGATCGACATCGACTCCGGCATTACAAGCTTCAGGCGGTAGCCGCGCGAAGCAGCCACGAAAGCCAGCGCAATGCCGGTATTGCCCGACGTCGGTTCGATCAGAACGGTGTCCTGATTGATGATGCCGGCCTTCTCCATGGCGATGACCATTGCGGCACCGATGCGGTCCTTCACGCTGGCAGCCGGATTGAAATATTCAAGTTTGGCGAGAATTGTCGCCTTCACACCGTTCTGCTCCGGCAGACGGCGCAGCCGGACGGTCGGCGTATTGCCGAATGCATCAACGATGCTGTCGTAAACTCGACCGCGTCCTGCCTGCGATGCGATGGAATCCGATTTGGTATCCATGGTGTTTCTCCGAAACCAAGCTGTCGAACAGCGTTCAAGAAAATGCGCTTAAAACGCGCGCTTTCCGCCATTAAGAGCGCACACTGCGACGGAGGCAAGCGTCAATCCGCCATCTTCCACCGCTGCATCGCAAAACCGATTTCGCAAAACAAACGCATTTGTGTTGCGACAACTTCACGGTCTTGAGTCTATAGTTCTTGCGAGCTTCAGTTTCGAACGGAGGTCACGATGCCAGCACTTGCTGAATTCCTGTCGACCACACCGTCACGGCTTCCTCCGCGTGTGGCGGATCGCCCTGTCTGCGCCGTGTGCGCGGACTCCATGATCGCAGCCGAAGCCTCGGCTTTTCTGGCTGACGACGTGATCAGTTACCTGTGGACCTGCGACAATTGCGGTTACGGTTTCGTGACCAAGCACTCGACGCGCATTGTCTGCAACTAAACCCTAGCGCGGCGGAATATCGCCCTTTGCCCAGCCTTCACGCGTTGCGTCACGGAACGCATTGAATGTTCCCGCTGCGATGGCTGCGCGCGCACCCTGCATCAGGGTCTGATAGTAGGCGATGTTGATCTCCGACAGCAGCATCGCGCCGAGCGCTTCGTCGGATTTGACCAGATGATGCAGATAGGCTCGCGAATAGCCGCTGGTAGAACGCCACGGGCTTTCCTCATCCAGCGGCCGCGGGTCATCGGCATGACGGGCATTGCGCAGGTTGAGCACGCCATGGCGTGTGAAGGCATGGCCGTGGCGGCCATTCCGCGTCGGCATCACGCAGTCGAACATGTCGATGCCGCGCGCGATGGCTTCCAGCATGTCGTCAGGCGTACCGACACCCATCAGGTAGCGCGGCCGATCCTGCGGCAGTAGCGGCGCAACCTCCTCGATCATCGCCAGCATCACGTCCTGCGGTTCGCCGACGGCGAGGCCGCCGACCGCATAGCCGTGAAAACCGATGTCGATCAGCGCGCGCGCGCTGTCGCGGCGAAGATCAGGAATATCCCCGCCCTGCACGATGCCGAACAGCATGTATCCGGCAGGCGCGGTCTCGAAGGCACGCTTGCTGCGCTCCGCCCAGCGGATCGAAAGCTGCATCGCCCGATCGATTTCCGCACGATCCGCCGGCAGCCGCACGCATTCGTCGAGTTGCATGGCGATGTCGGAGCCAAGCAGCCGCTGCACCTCGATGGATCGCTCGGGCGACAATTCCACCTTGGCGCCGTCGATGTGCGAACTGAACGTCACCGCATGCTCGGTTACCTTGCGCAGCTTGGCGAGCGACATGACCTGAAAGCCGCCGGAGTCGGTCAGCATCGGGCCATTCCATGTGGTGAATTTTTGCAAACCGCCGAGCGCCGCGACCCGCTCCGCACCGGGCCGCAGCATCAGGTGATAGGTGTTGCCAAGCACGATATCCGCGCCGGTCTCGCGAATGTCGCGCCAGTGAATGCCCTTCATGGCACCTGCTGTTCCAACCGGCATGAAGGCGGGCGTGCGCACCACGCCATGCGGCGTCACGAGTTCGCCAGTGCGGGCGTCGCCGTCACGGCCGTGCAGCGTAAAGTGATTGGGAACGCTCATCCGTTTCTTGACCCGCGAAACAACAGCGATGCGTCGCCATACGAATAAAAGCGATAGCCCTGCGCGATGGCGTGGGCATAGGCCTGCTGCATCGTTTCAAGACCGCTGAAGGCCGACACCAGCATGAACAGCGTCGAGCGCGGCAGATGGAAGTTGGTCATCAGGATATCGACCGCCCTGAACTGATACCCGGGCGTAATGAAGATCGACGTTTCTCCGGTAAACGGTTGGATCACGCCGTTCCCGGCGGCGGCGCTTTCCAGCAGGCGCAGCGAGGTCGTCCCCACGGCCACCACGCGGCCGCCATCGGCACGCGCCGCGTTGAGCGCATCGGCCGTGGCAGCAGACACCGTGCCCCACTCCGCATGCATCTTGTGGCTGGACGTATCTTCCGCCTTCACCGGCAGGAAGGTCCCCGCTCCGACATGCAGCGTCAGACGATGCAGGCCGATGCCTTGCTCGCGCAGCGCCGTCTCAAGTTCCGAGGTGAAGTGCAGCCCCGCCGTCGGCGCGGCGACCGCGCCTTCATTGACCGCGAACATCGTCTGATAGTCGGCGGAGTCCTGCTCATCGGCCGTCCGGCGGGACGCGATGTAAGGCGGCAGCGGCGGCGCACCGACATCGGCGATAGCCTGATCCAGCACTGGGCCATGAAAAGCGAATGACAGCGTCACTTCGCCGTTCTCGCCCTTGTGCTCGACCTGCGCATCGAGATTGCCGAGCAGGCACACCCGGCCTTCATTCCCGAAACGGATGGCGTCGCCGACGGCCAGTTTCTTCGCGGGGCGCACCAGCGCCTGCCAGCGGGAGCCGTCCAGACGCTTGATCAGCGTCGCGTCGATCTTCGGCTCGGTCTCGCGGCCAATACGGCGGCCGGACAATTGTGCCGGGATCACTTTAGTGTCGTTGACCACGAGTTGATCGCCGGCCCGGAGATAGCCCGGCAGATCGCGCACAGCGGCATCGACGAGTTGTTCGCCCGGCTTCACCACAAGCATGCGCGCGGCATCGCGCGGGCTGACAGGCCTCAGCGCGATATTGCCTTCCGGAAGATCGAAATCGAACAGGTCAGTCCGCATGATGCTCAAATGTCGATGGCCGGGACATCAGCCCGGCCATCTGTTCTCAAAGACAGATTATAACGCCGTTCAGGCTGCGTCAGCCGCGATATGCGCCTTGACGATCTTGTCGGGGTTCTGAACCGGCTCGCCGCGCTTGATCTTGTCCACGTTCTCCATGCCGGACGTCACCTTGCCCCACACGGTATACTGCTTGTCGAGGAAGCGGGCGTCGTCGAAGCAGATAAAGAACTGCGAATTGGCCGAATCCGGATTGGCCGCGCGCGCCATGGACGCGGTGCCGCGCACATGCGGCTCGCTATTGAACTCGGCCTTGAGGTTCGGGTAGCTCGAGCCGCCGGTGCCGGTGCCGTGCGGACAGCCGGTCTGCGCCATGAAACCTTCAATCACGCGATGAAAAACGGTGCCGGGACGGACGCCCTCGCGGACCAGCTCGTTGATGTGCTCGCCAGGGCCCGGCGCGAG
>Ga0066256_1000930_pt1 | contig 49391 bp, 46 predicted proteins | sample ThiBio_1000_biof_FD_87107 | JGI IMG/M metagenome (GOLD analysis project Ga0066256, IMG submission 87107) | Wastewater bioreactor microbial communities from Cape Town, South Africa - Thiocy_expt_1000_biof (version 2) | ecosystem: Engineered > Bioreactor > Thiocyanate-remediating >... | reverse complement strand
CCTCCCGTAGGAGTCTGGGCCGTGTCTCAGTCCCAGTGTGGCCGGTCACCCTCTCAGGCCGGCTACCCGTCGACGCCTTGGTGAGCCATTACCTCACCAACAAGCTGATAGGCCGCGAGCCCATCCCCAACCGAAAAATCTTTCCACCCACACACCATGCGGTGATGGGACATATCCAGTATTAGACGCCGTTTCCAGCGCTTATCCCAGAGTCAGGGGCAGGTTGCTCACGTGTTACTCACCCGTTCGCCACTAATCCACCCAGCAAGCTGGGCTTCATCGTTCGACTTGCATGTGTTAAGCACGCCGCCAGCGTTCATCCTGAGCCAGGATCAAACTCTCCGTAAAAAACAGATGCATACCAACCACCGGGAAAACGGCAAGAAGGCAGCGAGTTCAATCATGACCAAAAGAGACGAACATCATTGCTGACATTCATATAAATTGATCCAAAGGAATTCTCAACCAACCCCACAGGGCTGGACGAGGATAATTTGGCATTTGACAAGTGCACGCTGTTGAGTTCTCAAGGATCGGACGCACCCACACACCCACCAACCAAGGCGAGAAGCGCAGGGCAACTTCACAATCATACCCGGCGGATCCAGGACTGTTGACCAGTCGTTCCGGAGCCGGAACCTCTACCCTACACCAGCGAAGCCGCCAGTGGAAGTTGAGGATTTGTGTTCGCTGCTTGGAGGGGAGCCAGGCCTTCAGGCCTTCCGCTCAACCGCTTGGGGCGAACAAGTAATAGTTTACGTGGATCCCGGGCATCCGGCAAATCAGCCTCGTATCCCGGGCGTGTCGCGCCTCCGGCCGACGTAGTCTCGCGTCATGGGACCCACCAGTGACACCCCACTCCGGCCGCAGGATTCCGGGCTCCTCGCCCGCGTGCTGGCGGAGCTGGGGCTGCGCGCCGACGCTCTCACGCTCCCCGCCGGCGCGGCGTCGGCCGTACCGCTCCCCTCCCATCTCGCCGTGGGCGAGCTCGCCTGGACCAGCATCGGGGCCGCCGCGGCCGTGATCGCGATCGCGGCGGCCGAGGGCGGACATCCGCTCCTCCCCGATCCCGACCTCGTGGCCTCCGCGTACCGAAGCGATCGGTACCTGCGCGTCGACGGCGAGGCGATCGAGGGGTTCGCTCCGCTCTCCGGCTTCTGGCGCACCGCCGACGGCTGGGTGCGCACGCACGGCAACTACCCGCACCATGCGGCCGCCCTCCGCACCGGCCTCCGCCTTCGGGACGGCGCCTCCCCGGACGAGGTCGCCTGGGTGCTGCGCACGATGACGTCCGTGCAGGCGACGACTGCGGTCCAGGCGCATGGCGGCCTCTGCGTTCCCGTGCGGCAGGAGCACCAGCACGAGGATGCCGTGCTGCGGACCACCCCGCTGATCCAGGTGTCCCGGCTCGGCGACTCCCGACCGCGCGCACTCCCCCGTCCCACAACGGACTCGCCTCTGTCCGGCATCCGCGTGCTCGACCTCACCCGGGTGATCGCCGGTCCCGTCGCGACGCGCACCCTGGCGTTCGCCGGCGCCGAGGTGCTGCGAATCGACCCTCCGCTGCGGGAGGAGATCAGCTGGCAGCACTTCGACACCGGTCATGGCAAGCGGACGGCCCTCCTGGACATCGTCGCGGACCGGGAGCGCTTCGATGCGCTGCTCGCCGACGCCGACGTGATCGTGCTCGGCTACCGTCCGGACGGACTGCGCAGGCTCGGCCTGGATCCTCGATCACTGGCCGCTCGGCATCCGCAGCTCGTCGTCGCGCAGCTGAGCGCCTGGCCCGGCGAGGACTCCGCCCGAGGGTTCGACAGCATCGTGCAGGCGGACTGCGGCATCTCCTGGGCGGACTCGGACGACGGGCACGTCCCCGGCGCGCTGCCCGCCCAGGCGCTGGACCATTCTGCCGGGTACCTTCTCGCCGCGGGGATCACCATGGCCCTGTGCCGACGTGCGGAGTCCGGCGGCTCCTGGTACGTGCGCACCTCGCTGCGGCGGGTGGCCGCCGAACTGCTCGGGATGCCCCGGGGAGAGCCGCGCCGGGCACCGGAGCACGAGGTCCGGACGCAGGAGTTCGAGGTCGGCGGGCACCGCGTCACGACCGTCGTGCCCGCCGTGCGCTGGGCAGGTGGACCGGTCCAGTTCGCCGCTCCTCGTCCCTGGGGAGCCGACGCACCAGAGTGGTGATCAGGCGGAGTGGTGATCAGGCGGAGTGGTGATCAGGCGGAGTGGTGATCAGGCGGGCGTCGGCGGGCGGAGAGCAGCACGACCCCCACGCCCAGCGCGGCCGTCATCAGCCCCCACAGGCCCGATGCGAGCGGCAGCGTCCGGTAGGCCAGCTGCTGCACGCTGAGCGCGGGTCCGAGCGGGCCGTGGACGGACAGCCCGATGAGCCACCCCGCCACCAGGAACACCGGGAGAGTGAGGTACCAGCTCCAGCGCACCCAGACGGGCAGCATCCGCGGTCGGCGCACGATGCCGCGACGACGCAGCCACAGCACCGCGCACGCACCGAGGAGCAGCAGGCCGACGGCGCTCGAACCGTGCTGCAGCCACTTGTATCCGGGCATCGGCCCCCAGGACTGCCGCAGCGCGGGGATCGTCTCGACGCCCCAGCGGCCCTCGTGCGTGAACAGATCCCAGGCGATGTGCGAGAGCACCCCGATCAGCAGAGAGACGACCAGCAGGAGCGGGTAGCCCGGCTTCTCGCGGGATGCGAACAGCTCGAGCGCCGCGCCACGACCCGTCCGCCGCCAGGCATCCGGAAGACGCGCAGCGACGGCATCCGGGGCGAGATGCACCAGCGCCGGCCGCAGCACCAGCCGCCACACGGCCAGCAGGCCGAGGGCGATCAGCGCCGTCCAGACGATGTTCGTCGTGGAATGCGTGAAACCGTACGACGGACCGAGCCCGCGCAGGAAGAGCGGCAGGTCCGGTGTCATCGCCCCGACCGCGATCGCCGCGGGCACCAACGGCGTGCGCACGAAGGGCAGCGCGACGATCGCGTGGCTGGGCGTGAAGGGCATCGATCCGCCGGGTCAGCCGAGGAACACGCCCGCGAGCGTCTTCTTGCCGCGGCGCAGCACGGAAACACCGCCGGGGAGGGACCCCTGCACGGTCGCCATGTCATCGGCCACCCGCTCGCCGTCCAGCGAGACCCCGCCCTGCGAGATCGCACGCCGCGCCTCGGAGACGCTGGAGACCAGCCCCGTGGCGACGAGCGCCTCGGTGACCGGCGTGCCGGCGGCGACCGTCGCGTTCGGGAGCTCCTCGAGGGCGGTGCGCAGCGTGGCCGCGTCGAGCGCGGACAGGTCGCCCTGCCCGAACAGCGCCTCGGACGCCGCGATCACGGCGGCCGTCGCCTCCGCACCGTGCACCGTCACGCACACCTCGAGCGCGAGACGCTTCTGCGCGGCACGACGGAACGGCTCGGACTCGACCAGGGCCGCGTACTCCTCGATCTCGGCGCGAGTCAGGAACGTGAAGACCTTCAGCCGGTCGACGACATCGGCATCCGTCGTCCCGAGCCAGAACTGGTACATCCGGTACGGGCTGCACATCTCGGCGTCCAGCCAGATCGCGTTGCCCTCGCTCTTGCCGAACTTGGTGCCGTCGCTGTTCGTGATCAGCGGCGTTCCGATCGCGTGCGCGGACACCCCCTCGACGCGGTGGATCAGGTCGGTGCCGCTGGTGAGGTTGCCCCACTGGTCGGAGCCGCCCGTCTGCAGCACGCAGCCGTACAGGCGGTACAGCTCGAGGAAGTCCATGCCCTGCAGGATCTGATAGCTGAACTCGGTGTAGCTGATGCCGGCGTCCGAGTTCAGGCGCGCTGCGACCGCGTCCTTCTTCAGCATCGTGCCGACGCGGTAGTGCTTGCCGATCTCGCGCAGGAAGTCGATCGCGCTCATCGGAGCGGTCCAGTCGAGGTTGTTGACCATGCGGGCGGCGTTGTCGCCCTCGAAGCTGAGGAAGCGCTCGACCTGGGCGCGCAGCCGGCCCACCCACTCCTCGACCGTCTCGCGCGTGTTCAGCGTGCGCTCCGCGGTCGGGCGGGGGTCGCCGATCAGGCCCGTGGAACCGCCGACGAGCCCGAGGGGCTTGTGCCCGGCCAGCTGCAGGCGGCGCAGCAGGAGCAGCTGCACGAGGTTGCCGAGGTGCAGGCTGGGAGCCGTGGGGTCGAAGCCGCAGTAATACGTGATCGGGTCCCCGGCGAGAAGGGCGCGCAGCGCCTCCTGATCGGTGGACACGTGGACGAGGCCGCGCCACAGCAGCTCGTCCCACACGTTCTCGAACGTGGGATCGAGCGCCACGGAGGCGGTCGTCAGAGCGGGATTCGACACGCGTTCCAGGCTATCAGCGCGGATCGCGCGCTCCGCTCCCGCGTGACGTCGGATGCCCGTGCCATGCTGGCGGCATGCCGCCCCTGGACCCCTTCGCCTCCGCAGTGCTGGCCTCAGCGATCGTCGTGGTGCTGCTGGCGGTGCTCGCGCTGTCGCTCGTGGGGCTGCGCCGGCCGTCGACCGTCCTGGCCGCCGTCGGCGGTGCGCTCGTGGCGGCCGCGCTGACGATCGTCGTAGTCCTGCCCCCGGCGGCGACGCCCCTGCTGGGCGTCCCGATCACCGTGCTGGGGTTCGCCGCCGCGACGGTCGGCGGCAATCCGTTCACCCGGCGCGCGCTCGACATCGCCGCGGGCGACCGGGTGCGCGAGACCGAGGACGGCGGCATCGTGATCCTCGCCTCGCACGACGCCGACCCGGCGCACGCGCGGACCCTCATGCGCGGCGGAACCGTGATCGGCTACCTGGAGCGCATCTGCACCGTGGTGGCGATCGCGGTGGGTTTCCCCGAGGCGATCGCGGCGATCATCGCGGTGAAGGGCATCGGCCGGTTCCCGGAGCTCGCCGAGGCCGAGGCCAGGGAGCGCTTCATCATCGGCACCCTGGGCAGTCTGCTCTGGGCCGGTGCGGTCGGCACGGTCGTCCGTCTCGCGCTCGTCTGACTCCTGGTCGTCCGGGCAGGCACCGTTCAGGTCAGCTCGAACATTTGCAGCCCCTCCAAGAGGCTGCTCGCGCCCGCGGACGACAGCGCTTGCGACACCGCCGACTGCGTGATCCCCTCGGATCTTGCGAGGTCAGCCTGAGTACGGGACAGGAAGCGGCCGTAAACCAGACGACGCGTGCGGTCGCTCATGGCTGCAACGAGCTCATCTCTGGCGAGCAGATACGCGTTGGCCCAGCGCACGGCATCCGCTGTCACCTCGTTCGCGCTCTCGTGTGCGACCACCCATGTCCGCGCCCGCGGAATGGTGCGATCCTGCAGGGCATGCACCCGATCTATGGCCGCGCGCGCCGCCCACCACGCGGGCCCGTCAGGGATGCTCACGTCTCGCGTCGGGATCCGCGTCACGGCTCCGATACCCACGCCGAAGCGGCAGTCCACCTCGTTCGGGAGGATCAGTCGCAGCAGGAGGATCGATGTCAATGCCGACGCGATCGTCGGGTACACCGCCTGCTGCTCATCTCCCACGGTGGGGCGAAACGGCTGCAGGGCGAGGCCGGAGTCCGCGGTGACCCGATCGATGGCAGCATCCAGGATCTGCTGAGCGCCGTGGCGGTCATGATGACGCCGGGAGCCGACGATATCGGCGATGACCGCAACGACCGATTCACCGACGCCGGGGCGCGGACCGAGCAGTGGTTCGTCGATCACGGCGTTCCCGCGGGGAAGAAGACAACTGCAGCACTCAGCGCGACTCCTGCACCGGCCCCCAGGAGCAGGGACACCCGGATCCACCGGTACTTCCTGAGCACGATCCGTGAGAGGCTCCACAGCTGATGCAGAACGCGCTCACGGGCCCTCGCGTCGGTGTCCGTCTTCGCCAGCGCGGTGCCAAGCCGGTACGGATCCTTGAACGCGGCGACATGACCCCAGTACGTGACGCCGTATCGGGGCATCGTCTCCAGCCGATAGCGCGGCCACACCGCGACGGCCGCTGCTGTGACGCACGCGACGGCCAAGGCGATCCCGAACCCCCAGAGAATCTGTCCGGGCATCGATAGCACCGTGTCGGCGCGCCAATCAGAAGACATCTGGCCGCTGATGATGACCCCGAAGCCGACGCCTGCTGCGGCGAGCAGCAGAGAGGCCTTCTGATCGGCGTGCTGAACATCGTCGCGGGCCTCCTGCAGCATCTGTGCCGCTGTGCCGCTGGAGCCTGTCTTCACCCCTGAATACTATCGACGGGAAGTACCGGAGCATTCAAAGCTTAACTCGGGAGATATAAGCCTGTAGCCTTATCGTATGTTCGTATTGACGGTGGACCAGAAGTCGAGCAGAACGAGCTCAGACCTTGTTCCCGAGGCACTGGCCCAGCTCCGCAGCCGTGACGACCACGGTATCCTGCTCGGCCCAGAACGCACCGTCGGTGATGAGTTCCAGCTCATCACCGCCCATGCCGACAAGGCGTTGACGCTGATCCTCCACCTCACTCGCGGACGCTCCTGGAGTGTCGGTGTCGGGATCGGTTCCGTGGAACAGCCGGTCCCCGCGAGCATCAGGGAAGCTCGAGGGTCGGCCTTCATCAACGCACGCGAAGCGGTCGAGTCCGCGAAGAGCGACCCGACTCGTCTGGCGATCGTGAACGACGCACACAGCGACGAGGCGCAGGCCCTCGTTCGGCTGCTGATCGCGCTCCGCGACCGACGCACGGACAAGGGATGGGAGATCTACGACGCGCTGAACGAGCACCTCACACAGCGCCAGGCGGCCCATCAACTCGGCATCACGCCCGCGGCCGCCAGCCTCCGAGCAACCGCCGCTGGGCTGCGCGTCGAGGAACAAGCTCTGCCAGCACTCGTCGGCGTGCTGAATCGTTTGAACGTCGCTGACTCGGAGAAGTGACGACACGGGACTCCCGCATCGTATGTTCCGTGAATATCAGAGACCCAGCGCGTGCGCCGCCGCCTGCGTGCGAGCGACGAGCTCAGCCCGCTGCTCGGCCACCCGCACGGGAGCCGTTCCTCCGGCGCCGGTCCGGGATGCCACCGAGCCCTCGATCGAGAGCACGTCGCGAACGGCCGGAGTCAGGTGCTCGGACACCGAGCGCAGCAGCTCGTCATCGGCATCCTCCAGCCTGATCCCGCGCTCCTCGCAGGCGCGCACCAGCGCACCCGAGATCTCGTGCGCATCGCGGAACGGCACGCGCTGCTTGACCAGCCACTCGGCGACGTCGGTCGCCAGCGAGAAGCCCTGCGGTGCGAGCTCGGCCATGCGCGCCGTGTCGAAGCGCAGCGTGGCGATCATGCCCGCGAACGCCGGCAGCACCACCTCGAGAGTGCGGACCGAGTCGAAGACCGGCTCCTTGTCCTCCTGCAGGTCGCGGTTGTACGCGAGCGGAAGGCCCTTGAGCGTGGCGAGCAGCCCGGTCAGGTTGCCGATCAGGCGGCCCGACTTGCCGCGCGCGAGCTCGGCGATGTCGGGGTTCTTCTTCTGCGGCATGATGCTGGACCCGGTGGAGTACGCGTCGTCGAGCGTGACGAAGCCGAACTCGCGGGTGTTCCAGAGGATGATCTCCTCCGACAGCCGGGACAGGTCGATGCCCGTCATCGCGGCGATGAAGGCGAACTCCGCGACCACGTCGCGAGCGGCGGTGCCATCCAGAGAGTTCTCCGCGGGACGGTCCAGCCCCAGCTCGCGAGCCACGAGCGCCGGGTCGAGACCGAGAGTGGAACCGGCCAGCGCTCCCCCGCCGTAGGGCGAGAAGCCGGCGCGGCGACGCCAGTCGACCAGGCGCTCCAGCTCGCGCACCAGGGGCCAGGCATGCGCCTGCAGGTGGTGTGCGAGCAGCACCGGCTGGGCGTGCTGCAGGTGCGTACGGCCCGGGAGGATGGCATCCGGGTGCGCCTCGGCCTGCGCGACCAGGGCATCGATGACGCGCAGCAGGTCGCGGGCGATCACCTGGGCGTGATCGATCAGGTACATGCGCACGAGCGTCGCGATCTGATCGTTGCGGCTGCGGCCGGCGCGCAGGCGCCCGCCCACCTCGGGACCGATCTCGGCGATCAGCGCCTTCTCCAGCGCGCCGTGCACATCCTCGTCGCCCGGGTCGGGCAGCAGCGTGCCGTCCGCGATCCTCGCGGCGAGGGCGTCGAGGCCGGCGTGCATGATGCGCGCCTCCTCCGCCTCCAGGTATCCCGCGGCCTCGAGAGCCGTGGCGTGCGCGTGGGATCCCGCGATGTCGTACGGGGCGAGGATCCAGTCGAAGTGCGTGGAGCGGCTCAGCTCGGCGAGCTCGGGCGACGGACCGCCCGCGAACCGCGCTCCCCAGAGCGCGCCCTCGTTCGTGCCGTGCGCTTCGCTCACGCTGCCGCCTCCTGCTTGCCCAGGAGCCACACCAGCAGCGCCTTCTGCGCGTGCAGGCGGTTCTCGGCCTCGTCCCAGACCACGCTCCGCGGCCCGTCGATGACCTCGGAGTCCACCTCGTAGCCGCGGTCGGCGGGCAGGCAGTGGATGAAGATGGCCTCGGGGTCGGCGAGGTCCATGATCTCGGTGGTGACCTTGTAGCCGCCCAGATCGCGGAGCCGCTCGATCTTCTCCTCCTCCTTGCCCATCGACACCCAGGTGTCGGTCACCACGATGTCGGCGCCGAGCGCCGCCTCGCGGGGGTCGGTGAGCAGGGAGACGGATCCGCCGGTCTCCGCGGCGCGCTTCTCAGCGGCGACGACCACATCCGGGCGGGGCGCGTACGCATCCGGCGCGGCGATGCGCACGTGCATTCCGGCGGTGACGCAGGCGAGCAGGTAGGAGTGCGCCATGTTGCTGCGGCCGTCGCCGTAGAACGACAGCGTGAGTCCCTTGAGCTCGCCCTTGTGCTCGCGGATCGTGAGCAGGTCGGCCAGCAGCTGGCAGGGGTGGAAGTCGTCCGAGAGCGCGTTGACGACGGGCACGCGCGTGCCGCGCGCCATCTCCTCGAGACCGGACTGCGCGTAGGTGCGCCACACGATCGCCGCCACCTGGCGCTCCAGCACGCGGGCCGTGTCGGACGGCGTCTCCTTGCCGCCGAGCTGGCTGTTGGCGGTGGAGATGATCAGCGGCGAGCCGCCGAGGTCAGCGATGCCGACGGCGAACGACACCCGGGTGCGGGTGGAGGACTTGTCGAAGATCACGGCCACCGTCTGCGGGCCGGCGAGGGCCTTGTTGGACCAGCGGTCCTTCTTCAGCTCGATCGCGAGGTCGAGCACCTCGCTCTGCTCGGCGGGGGTCAGGTCGTCATCGCGAAGCAGGTGGCGGGTCATGCGGGGGTCTCCATGGTCGGGTGTGCGGATGCGACGGCGTCGAGCGCCGCGCTGAAGAGGGTGAGGAACTCCGCCACCTCGGCGTCGCCGATCGTGTACGCGGGCGCGATGCGGATGATGTCCTCGGTGGGGGCGTTGATGATCAGGCCGCGTTCGTGGGCGGCCGCGCGCACCTCGGCTGCGACGGGCGCGGAGAGGCGGATGCCGATGAGCAGCCCCGCCCCGGTGGTGCCGGTCACGAACGGGAGGTCCGCGACCGCCGCACGCAGCTGAGCGCCACGGGCGTCGACGTTGTCCAGCAGACCGGTCTCCTCGATGAAGCCGAGCGTGGCGTTGGCCACCGCGGCGGCCAGCGGATTGCCGCCGAACGTCGAGTTGTGGGTGCCGGGGTAGAACAGCTCGCTGGCCGCGCCGAACGTGATGAGGGCGCTCAGCGGGAAGCCCGCGCCGATGCTCTTGGCCATCGTCACGGCATCCGGGACGATGCCCTCGCGCTGGAACGCGAACCACGCGCCGGTGCGCCCGGAACCGGTCTGCACCTCATCGAGGATGAGCAGCGCGTCGTGCTCGGTCGTCAGCTCCCTGGCTCGGGCGAGGAAGCCCTCGGGGAGTTCGACGACGCCCGCCTCGCCCTGGATGGGCTCGACGATCATGGCCGCCACTCCCCCGGCGGCGAACGCCGCCTCGAGGCTCTCGATCGAGCGCGAGACGGTCACCACGTCAGGGACGGCGGGCAGGAACGGGTCACGGTACGTCGCCTTGGGCGTGAGCGACAGCGCACCCATGGTGCGACCGTGGAACGCTCCCTCCACGACGATCATCTTCGTGCGGCCGGAGGGCTTGCCGTGCAGCCGGGCCAGCTTGAAGGCCATCTCGTTGGCCTCGCTGCCGGAGTTCGCGAGGAAGACCCTGCCGGCTGCGCCCGTGCCCGCCAGGCGCTTGAGCCGCGCGGCGAGCTCGAGCTGGCCGGGGCTGGCGAAGTAGTTCGACACGTGCGCGAGCGTCGCGGCCTGCTTCGAGACCGCTTCGACGAACACCGGGTGCGCCGTGCCGAGGCAGTTCACCGCGATGCCGCCGAGGAAGTCGAGATAGCGCTTCTCGTCGGCATCCCACAGCCAGGACCCCTCGCCGCGGGTCAGCAGCGCGAAGCGCCCGCCCAGGCTCATCAGATCGTGTGCTGCGTCCTCGCTCCAGTCGCTCATGCGACGACCTCCGTGCCGATGCCCTTGCTGGTGAACAGTTCGACGAGCACCGAGTGCGGCACCCGTCCGTCGATGATGGCGGCGGCGTCCACGCCGCCCTGCACGGCGTCCAGGCAGGCGCGCATCTTCGGGATCATCCCGGACTCCAGGGCCGGGAGCATCTCGGTGAGCGCCTCCGCGGTGATGTGCGAGACGAGCGAGTCGCGGTTCGGCCAGTCGGCGTACAGGCCAGCGACATCCGTCAGGATCACCAGCTTGCGGGCGCCGAGGGCGGTCGCGAGCGCCGCCGCAGCGGCATCCGCGTTCACGTTCAGCGACTGTCCGGGGTGATCCAGATCGGGCGCGATCGAGGAGACCACGGGAATCCGGCCGGCCGCGAGATGGTCGAGCACCGGCGTCGGGTCGACCTGCACCACGTCGCCGACGCGACCGAGATCCACCTCCTGGCCGTCGATGACCACGCCGCGACGGCGTCCGCCGAACAGGCCGGCGTCCTCGCCGCTCACGCCCGTGGAGATGGGACCGTGCGAGTTGATCTTGCCGACCAGCTGCGGGTTGACCTGCCCGGTGAGCACCATCCGCACGACGCTGATCGCCTCGGTGTTGGTGACGCGGTATCCGCCCTTGAACTCGCTGGGGATGTCGAGCCGGTCCAGCATCGTCGAGATCTGGGGGCCGCCGCCGTGCACGACCACGGGCTGCACGCCCACGTAGCGCAGGTAGGCGATGTCCTGCGCGAACGCGTCCTGCAGCTCATCGCTGACCATGGCGTTGCCGCCGTACTTGACCACGACGATCTGATCGCGGAACTTCTTCAGCCACGGCAGTGACTCGATGAGGGTGGCCGCCTTGTAGGCGGCCTCCTCGGGCGCGGTGTCCTGGAGCTGGGTCATGAGGCGTAGGCGCTGTTCTCGTGCACGTAGTCGTGGGTCAGGTCGTTGGTGAGGATCGTCGCGGTGGCGTCGCCCGCCTTCAGGTCGATCAGCAGGTGCGTGGCGCGCGGGGTCAGGTCGACCTCCTCGCGCGGACGGTCCGGTCCGCCGTCCGAGCAGACGCGGATGCCGTTCATCGTGACGTCCACGGCGTAGGGATCGAACTCCGCGCAGGTGGTGCCGATCGCGGCGAGCACGCGGCCCCAGTTCGGGTCGTTGCCGAAGATGGCCGCCTTGAACAGGTTGTTGCGCGCGACCGAGCGGCCGACCTCGACCGCGTCGGTCTCGGTGACGGCGTTCACGACCTCGATCGTGATGTCGTGGCTGGCGCCCTCGGCGTCGCCCTGCAGCTTCTGCGCGAGCTCCACGCACAGCTCGGCGAGCGCTGCGTCGAATTCGTCCAGGTCGGGACGGATGCCGCTGGCTCCGCTCACGAGCAGGGTCACCTGGTCGTTCGTGGACATGCAGCCGTCCGAGTCGAGCCGGTCGAAGCTGACGTTCGTCGCCCTGCGCAGCGCCGCGTCGGCCTCGGACGCCTCGAGATCGGCATCCGTGGTGATGACGACGAGCATGGTGGCGAGACCCGGAGCGAGCATGCCCGCGCCCTTCGCCATCGCCCCGATCGTCCAGCCGTCGCGCGTGACGACGGCCGTCTTCGAGACCGTGTCGGTGGTCATGATGGCCTCTGCGGCGATCGGGCCGCCGTCCACGGACAGCGCGGCGATGCCCTGCTCGACGCCGTCGAGCACCTTGCCGCGGAACACCTCGTCACCGGTGCCGATGAGGCCGGTGGAGCAGACCAGGATGTCTCCCGCGCTCACCTCGAGGAGCTCCGCCGCCTTCTCGGCGGTGAGGTGGCTGGTCTGGAAGCCGAATGCGCCGGTGAAGCAGTTGGCCCCGCCGGAGTTCAGCACGATCGCCTCGACCGTGCGGTCCGCGATGACCTGCTGCGACCACAGGATGGGGTTCGCCTTCGCGCGGTTGCTCGTGAAGACCGCCGCCCCCACCTTGCGGGGCCCGCGGTTGACGACCACGGCCACGTCCGGCTTGCCGGTGCTCTTCAGGCCGACGGCGACGCCGGCTGCTTCGAATCCCTGGGGCGCGGTGACGCTCACGGCGCTACTCCGTTCACGGTGAGGGCGCGGTCCTCGGGAAGGCCCAGCGCGAGGTTCATGGACTGCACGGCGGCGCCGGCGGTTCCCTTGACGAGGTTGTCGACCGCAGTCACGACGACCACCCGGTTCGCCGCGCGGTCGATGGCGATGCCCATCAGCGCGGTGTTGGCACCGAGCACGTCCGCGGTGCGCGGGAACTGGCCTTCGGGCAGCAGCTGTACGAAGGTCTCGTCGCCGTACGCGGATTCCCAGGCGTCGCGGATCTGCGCGTCGGTCGCGCCGTCGGCGATCGGCGCCGTGGACGTGGCGAGGATGCCGCGGGCCATCGGCACGATCACCGGGGTGAACGAGATGCGGATGCCGTCGGACGACGCATCTGAGGCCTCGGCGAGCGCCTGGCGGATCTCGGGGATGTGCCGGTGCGTACCGCCGACCGCATAGGGGTTGGCGGTGCCGAGCAGCTCGCTGCCGAGCAGGTGCGTCTTCAGGCTCTTTCCCGCGCCGGACGGTCCGACGGCGAGGACGGTGACGATGTCGGACGGATCGATGACGCCCGCCGCGACGCCGGGCGCGAGGCTGAGGCTCACGGTCGAGGCGTTGCAGCCGGGCGCCGCGATACGGGTCGCGCCGCGCAGCTTCTCGCGCTGCTTCCCGCCGCTCACGAGCAGCTCGGGGACGCCGTATGCCCACGGGTCGTGGAAGTCGCCGCCGTAGAACGCGTCCCACGCATCCTGCGAGGTGAGCCGGTGGTCGGCGCCCGCGTCGATCACGAGCGGGACCTCGCCCAGGGCATCCGTGTACTGACCCGACTGCCCGTGCGGCAGCGCCAGGAAGACGATGTCGTGCCCGGCGAGGATCTCGGGTGTGGTGTCCTGAAGGGTGAGATGCGCGAGCGAGCGCAGGTGCGGCTGGTGCTGCACGAGCGGCTGACCGGCGTTGGAGTGCGCGGTCACGGTGCGGATCTCGATGTCGGGATGCGCGGCGAGAAGCCGCAGGATCTCGCCTCCTGCATAGCCTGATGCGCCGGAGACGGCGACGGAGTACGTCATGGTTCTACCTTAACGGTCGAGTCGCGCCCGATGACGGGCATGACCCAGTGACAGTGGACCGGGGCGGCGACACCGGCTCCGGGCTCGAACCATCGCGGAACGGGCTGCGCGGGGTCGCCTAGAGTCGGCGGCCGGCGCGGCGTCGGCGCACAGGAGCGACACCCGGAAGGGGCGTCAGCGAGAGGTGTGCGGCCGAGGGCATGACGCGACAGTAGCGCCGATCGCGCAGCATCCGCAAATCCGCGGCGTCACACTCTCCGCCCGCCGCACGCTCCCCGCCCGCTCGGCTCAGCGCAGATCGAAGAACGCCCGCTCGTGCTGGGCCGCAGCGACGAACGCCCGGTGCATCCGTCGCCTGCGCGCCCCGTCGGCACCCGCGGCCGCCGCGACGACGTGGCCGATCGCCCGCTCGGTGGCGATCGCGAAGCCGGGGTCGGCGTATGTCGTCAGCCACGAGGCGTACGGATGCCGCGGATCGGTCGCGTATGCGCCGAAGTCGCCGGCGTGCAGCCGGCGCCCCAGATCCGTGTACAGCCAGAAGCACGGCAGGATCGCCGCGATCAGCACGGGGTAGTCGCCGGAGAACGCGGCGGCCCGGAGATGGTCGAGGTAGGCGGTGTTCACCGGGCTCGGCTCGGCGGGGAAGGTCGCCGCCGAGATCCCCGTCTCGGGCGTCAGCCAGGTGGCGTGCAGCTCGAGTTCACCGGCGATCGAGCCGTGCGAGGACTCCGCCCAGAACGCCTGCTCCTCGGGGGTGGGGGCGAGACGGGCGGCCTCCGCCAGCACGCGTGCGTACTCGCGCAGGTACAGGGCGTCCTGGGCGAGGTAGATCAGGAACAGTTCGCGATCGAGGGTTCCGTCGGCGAGGGCGCGGATGAACGGGAGCTCGTCGATGTCGCGCCGGATGCCCGCGATGCTCCGCCACCACTCCGAGCGGATGTCCTCGGCCACCGGTGCCGTCTCGAGGCCGCCGCGTCGCCACAGCCCGGCGAAGTGGTTGACGGGGCCGTGTCCGCGACCGACGCGCAGCTCGTCGCTCGTGCGCAGCGCCTCCCGCAGCCAGTCCCGGGATGCGGCGACGGCGGCTGCGGGAGACTCGCCGCGCGCCAGACGGGTGGCGAGCGCCGAGGACAGCGAGCATCCCGTGCCGTGCGTGTTCGCGGTGTCGATGCGAGCGCCGGGGAATTCGACGATCGGGCCGCGTCCGACGAGCGCGTCGGGCGCATCAGCGCCCTCGAGGTGTCCGCCCTTGACGAGCACCTGCGCGTCGATCGCGGCGGAGAGCACGGATGCCGCGGCGAGCGCGTCGTCCCAGCCGCCGAGCTCGCGACCGGTCAGCACGCCCAGCTCGGAGAGGTTCGGGGTCACCACGTCGGCGCGTCGCAGCAGATCGCCCAGCGCCCGCTCGGCCTCGGCGTCCAGCAGCCGGTCGCCGCTCGTGGCGATCATCACGGGGTCGATGACCACGATCGGCGGACGCGCGGTGTCGAGCCAGTCGGCGACGACGCGGATGACCTCCGTGTTCGCGAGCATCCCGACCTTCACCGCGTCGATGACGACGTCGTCCGAGATCGCGTCGAGCTGTTCGCGCAGGAACTCAGGCGGCGGCACGTGCACGCCCCGGACCCCCTGCGTGTTCTGGGCGGTGAGAGCGGTGAGCGCGGCCATGCCGTAGCCGCCGTTCGCGGCGATGGACTTCAGGTCGGCCTGAACGCCCGCACCGCCGGACGGATCACTGCCGGCGATGCTGAGCACGCGTGGCACGCCGGCGGCGCGCCAGCGGCTCACGAACTCGGCGGCGCGCTGCGCGGGGTCCTCGGCCGCGCACAGCGCCGAGACGACGGCGAGGCCCGCCGCGCCGGCATCCCGCAGCTCCTCGATGTCGTCGATGCCCACGCCGCCGATCGCGACGCACGGCAGCGGGCTGGCGGCGGCGAACGCGCGGAAGCCGTCCGTCCCGAGTGCCGGCGGGTGGTCGGGTTTGGTGCTGGTCGGGCGGATCACGCCGACCCCGAGATAGTCGACGGTGCCCGCCGGAAGCGCGAGCACGGCCTCGAGATGCTCAGGACTGTTGGCGGTGAGACCGATCAGCGCATCGGGGCCGAGCTCGGCGCGGGCGCGGAGCACGGATGCGTCGCCCTGTCCCAGGTGCACGCCGTCGACGCGAGCGCCGGCCTCGCGGGCGGCGATCGCCGCGTCGAGCCGGTCGTTCACCACGAGCAGGGCGCGTCCGTCGATGACGCGCGACAGCTCGATCAGCCGGGTCACGGTCTCGGCATCCGTCGCCTCCTTGTCGCGCAGCTGCACGATGCGGGCGCCGCCGTCGACGGCCAGACGCACGGTCTCGGACACCCCGCGGTCGCCGCACAGTGTCGGGTCGGTGACGAGGTACAGCGAGAGGTCGGCGTTCACAGCTCCTCCGCCTCGATGCGGGCCGCGCCGGCGATGTCCTCGGGCCGGAGGCCGCTGAGGTCGTCGAGCAGCGCGACGGCGAAGCTGCCTGGTCCCGCGGAGCGTGCCGCCGCTCGCTCCGCGGCGATCGTGTAGACGAGGCTCGCCGCCGCGACGGCGATCAGGGCATCCGCGCCGGTGCCGCGGGCGGCGCCGAGGAAGGCCGCCATCACCGCGCCGAGAGCGCAGCCGCCGCCGGTCACCCGGGTGAGCAGCTCGTCGCCGTTCGCCAGACGCAGCACACGCTCCCCGTCGGTGATGAGATCTACCGGACCGGACACGGCCACGACGCTGCCGTGCCGGTGCGCCAGCGCGCGGGCGGCGTCGGCTGCGGCATCCGTCGTGTCGGTCGCGTCGACGCCGCGACCACCGGCGCTGAGACCGGCGAGCGCGAGGATCTCGGATGCATTGCCGCGGATCGCTGTCGGGCGCTGCTGCGCGAGCTCGTGCGCGAGAGCAGTGCGGATCGGCAGCGCCCCGATCGCGACGGGGTCGAGCACCCATGGCGTGCCCGCTGCGTTCGCGCCGGTGACGGCTTCGAGGCTCGCGGCGCGCTGCTCGGGTGTCGGCGTGCCGAGGTTGACGAGCACGCCCGAGGCGATGCCCGAGAACATCCCGGCCTCGCCGACGATGTCGACCATCGCCGGAGCCGCGCCGACGGCGAGCAGCACGTTGGCGGTGAAGCCGGTGACCACCGCGTTCGTGATGCAGTGGGTGAGGGGCGGCGCCGCGCGCAGCGCCCCCAGCAGGTCGGCCGCCTCGCTGACGAGGCCGGTGGCGGATGCAGGACGCAGAGGATCGCTCATTCGCGACATCCCTTCGCTAGTACGAACTAGATCAGGTTCGACGGGTCTGTTCTCAGCCGCGGATGCGGCACCCCGTGTCACTGGTCGCGAGTCTAGCGAAGAGCGTCACCGGCAGAGCGCCCGGTGACGTCGGCGCCCGCCATCGGGGGCCCGGATCCGGTCGCTCAGTCGTCGGCGGGATCGGCGTCGGCCCGCACGAGCTGACCGATGAGCTCCTGCTCCTCCGTGCGGGTCAGTCCCGCGCGGCGTACGCGATCGAGCCCGCGGGCGCGCTCGTCCTGGAGCACGCGCCGGATGGTCTCGTCGATGGGCGTGAGGCGACCACCGGATGCCTTGTACGCGGCGTTGTCCCGGCGGGCGAAACCGGGCATGTCTGCGGGGAGCCAGAGCGGCAGGGAGCGCTCTCCCATCCAGTAGTCCACGTCGTGCCCGCGCAGCCACTCGTCGGAGGCTTCGAGCAGCTCCCCGGTGTGCTCGGTGGCGGAGCGGATGCGGCTCAGCACGTCGACGAGCGGCCGGGCGTCGCCGATCGCGTTGACGATCCCGTGCCCGCTCCCGCTCACCAGCAGCTCGGCGACGTCGTCGACGTCGATCACCTGCGTGTACCTGCCGGCGAGCGTGGGGACCAGCACCGGATCGGTCCCCGCGCGGTCGAACGCCGCCGCCCAATAGCCGAAGCGGTCGCTGGGATCCCCCTCGCCGACGATCAGACCGGGCCGGACGATGAACGCCCGCTCCCCTAGTGCGCTCACGGCCTGCTCGGCGGCCACCTTCTCCGCGCCGTACTCGTACTCGTCGCCCTCCTGCGCGGGCTCGTGCAGTCGCCCGGATTCGTCGAGCCCGACGGTCGTGTCGTCGGAGTACGCCGACATCGACGAGACGTAGGTCCAGTGCGCGGTGCTGTCGCCGAGCGCCGCGACCGCCTCGCGCACGTGCCGTGCCCGGGAGGAGATGTCGACGACCTCGTCCCAGTGCTGCTCGCCCGGCCGGTCGTACACCGCCGGATCATCGCGATCCCCGCGCAGCAGCACCGTCCCCTCCGGGGCTGGTCGTCCGCCCCGCGCGAGGCAGGTCACCTCCGCCCCGGCGTCCCGCCACTTCCGAGCGATCCGGCCCGACAGCCACCCGGTTCCGCCGAGCACCAGCACCTGAGTCATGACGCCATGACAGCATTCGGACGGGCCGAGAGGGAAGGCCTTCCGCTGTCAGCGGATGCGATGCCGCCCGTGGTGAGAGCAGGGCTCTCACCACGGCATCGGACGGTCGGGGTCGCGACGGCTGTCGTCGGGCATGTGCGGAAGGTGCTCGCCGCCGGCGCGGATGCAGAGCCAGCGCAGCTCGCCCGGGCTGTCCGGCAGCGCACGCCAGGTGCGCCACACGCCCTGACTCACGCGCACGACCGTGCCCTCCGCCACGTCGACGACATCGTCGTCCAACCCCATCTGGCCCCGTCCGGCGAGGAAGACGTACAGCTCCTCGACCTTCTCGTGCACGTGCCAGTAACCGGCTTCCTCGCCCGGGACCAGGGCGTTCGCCGTCATGCCGATGTACTGCATGGTCAGCTCGTGGTCGACGACGCGGCGGCCGTCGCGCGAGCGCGCCTCGTCGAAACCGCCGTGGAACGCGCGCCAGTCCTCCAGCGCGCCGATCTCGGTCACCTGGTAGTCGCTCATCGCATCTCCTTCTCTTCCGATCCGTTCTCCGTGCGCTCGACCGCGTGCATCCAGCCCTGCTCGCCCCGGCGGTACACCAGCCGGAGATGGTCGCGGTCCTGCGCGCCCTGCCAGAACTCGATGCGCTCCGGCACGACGCGCCACAGCACCCAGTCGCCTGCCGCGATCCCGGTGCGGGCCGCGGGCGAGCGAGCGGCGAGATCCGCCGCGGACTCCTCCGCGTATGCCTCATGCACGCTGCCGCGCACCCGCACGGCGCGGACCAGCGGCTGCCACCAGAACGAGAGCGCCGCGACCGGATGCGCGGCGAGCTGGATGCCCTTGGCGGAGCGCCGATGCCCGGCGAAGGACCAGCCTGTGTCGCTGAAGTCCTTCAGGATCAGGGTCCTCGAGTCCGGCAGCCCGTCAGGGTCCACGGTCGCCAGCGTCATCGCGTGCCGCTCGGCGACGCCGCGTGCGACGGCTTCCGCCAGCCAGTCCCGGAACAGCACGACCGGATCGGCCGGGCCTGGGCGGGGTCGAATGCCGGGGCGTCCCCGGAGAGCGTGCGCATGCTGCGCAGCCACGCGGCGTCGGTCATGACCTCGAGCCTACGCAGACGCCGCCGCATCCCGGTGCGGAATGCGGCGGCGTCTGCATGCGGATCAGTCGCGGATCGCGGCGCCGAAGCGCTCGTTCGCGACGGCCACCCCGGCGAGCTTCGCCTCGGTCGCCTCGGCCGCGGTGAGCGTGCGGTCGGATGCCCGGAAGCGCAGCGCGAAGCTGAGGCTCTTGCGCCCGGCCTCGACGCCCTCGCCGCGGTAGTCGTCGACGAGGGTCGCCGACTCGAGCAGCTCGCCCGCGCCCTCGACCAGGGCGGCACGCACCTCGGACGCCGGCACTGCGGCATCCACGACCAGCGAGACGTCCTGCGTCGCGGCCGGGAACGTCGACAGCGACTCCACGACCACGCGCTCCCCCGCCAGGGTGAGCAGGCGGTCGAGATCGAGCTCGAGCACCACGGCGCGACCGGGCAGGTCGGCGTCCGCCGCGACCTGCGGGTGCAGCTCGCCGACGTAGCCGATCTCCTCGCCGCGCACGCTCAGGGCGCCGGCGCGCCCCGGGTGCAGGGCCGCGCGCTGCGTCTGGACGACGTCGATGTCGACGCCGGCCGCCACGCCGATCACCTGCACGGCGTGCAGGACGTCGCCCAGGCTCGCGTACTCGGCAGCGCGCCCGGGCTGGCGCGGGGTGACGTTGCCGGTCAGCAGCACCGCGATGTTCCGCGGCTGCGGCGGGATCGCCGCGTTCAGCTGCGCCAGCGTCTCATCGCTCGGCCGCTGCGCGAGCGGCGGAACGAAGTCGGTGCCGTAGGTCACGCCCGCCTCAGGGGTGAACACGAGTCCCGTCTCGAAGATCGCCAGGTCCACGAGACCGCGAGAGATGTTGCGGTGCGCGGTCTGCAGGAGCCCTGGCAGCAGCGAGCGACGCAGGTACGCGGCCTGCCCGTCCAGGGCGTTGGCCAGGCGGATGCTGGGCAGATGCTCACCGCTGGCGGAGCCGTGCAGATCGTTCTGCTCCTCGGTGGTGAACGGGAACGCCGGCGTCTCGACGAAGCCCGCCGCGGCGACGGCGTCCGCCACGCGCTTGCGGCCCTGCTGCAGCGGCGTGTAGCCCCGGCCGGAGGGCGGGGTCGGCAGGACGGACGGGATGCGGTCGAGACCGTGGATGCGGGCGACCTCCTCCACGAGCGTCCACTTGTCCGTGAGGTCGGGGCGCCAGCTCGGCGGGATGACGAACCATCCGCCGGTCCCCGAGCTCGACGAAGGGTCGGTCGCGGTGACCTCGGCGCCGATCATCTCCAGCGCGCCGGTCACCTCGTCGTCGGTGTAGTCGACGCCGATCACGCCCTGTGCGAAGCCCCGGGGCAGGTCGATGCCGGCGATGTCGACGTCGGCGAACAGCGCGCCGCCCTCGTCGGTCAGCTCGCCGCCGGCGAGCTCGACCATCAGGTCGGCCACGCGGCGGGCCGCGACGAACGGGATCAGCGGGTCGACGCCGCGCTCGAAGCGCTTCGACGCCTCGCTGGGCAGCTTGTGACGTCGCGCGGTGCGGGCGATCGTGACCGGGTCGAAGGTCGCCGCCTCGATCAGCACGTTGCGCGTGGTGCCGCTCATCTCGGTGGTGCCGCCTCCCATCACGCCTGCCAGGCCGATCGGGCCTGAGCCGTCGGTGATGAGCAGGTCCTCGGTGTGCAGCGCGCGGTCCTGGCCGTCGAGCGTGGTCATCCGCTCGCCCTGCTCGGCGCGGCGCACGACGATGCCGCCCTGCAGCTTGTCGAGGTCGTAGCCGTGCACCGGGTTGCCGAGTTCGAGCATCACGTAGTTGGTGATGTCGATCAGCACGCCCAGCGAGCGCATGCCGGCCAGGACCAGCCTCGCGATCATCCACGGCGGGGTCGGGCGCGACGGGTCGACGTTCCGCACCACGCGGGCGACGAACTCGCGGGCGCCGACGTTGCCGCGGATCGGGCCCCGGTCATCGACCGAGATGGAGAAGCCGGATCCGGGCTGCAGCTCGGCGAAGTCGCGCTCCGCCGGGTCGCGGAAGGCGGCTCCGGTGGCGTGCGAGTACTCGCGGGCGACCCCGCGCAGCGAGAACGCGTAACCGCGGTCGGGCGTCACGTTGATGTCGACCGCGAAGTCGTTCAGGTGCAGCAGCTCGATGGCATCCGTGCCGACCTCGGGGTCCAGACCGAGCGTCGACAGCACGATGATGCCGTCGTGCTCGTCGCCCAGGCCCAGTTCGCGGGCCGAGGCGATCATGCCGTCGGAGACGTGACCGTAGGTCTTGCGAGCCGCGATGGGGAACGGGCCGGGCAGCACGGCGCCGGGCAGGGTCACGACGACCTTGTCACCGGCGACGAAGTTGTGCGCTCCGCAGACGATGCCGCGTACGCCGCCGTTCGCCTCGCCCACGTCCACCTGGCACCAGTTGATGGTCTTGCCGTTGGACTGCGGCTCGGGCTCCGCCGAGAGCACGCGCCCGACCACGACGGGACCGGAGATCTCGAAGCGGTGGATGTCCTCCTCCTCGAACCCCACCGACACGAAGGATGCCAGGACGTCCTCCGGCGTGGCGTCCGCGGCCACCTCGACGTACTCGCGCAGCCAGGAGATCGGAACGCGCATCACACCACCATCCCGAACTGCTCGCTGAAACGCACATCGCCCTCGGCCATGTCGCGCATGTCCTTCACATCGCTGCGGAACATCACCGCCCGCTCGACACCCATGCCGAACGCGAAACCGCTGTACACCTCGGGGCTGCAACGCGCGCCGCCCTTGACGGGCGGGTGCCACAGGTCGAGCTCTGCGGAGGGCTCGGTGAACGGGAAGTAGTTGGTGCGGAACCGGGTCTTCGCCTCGGCCCCGAACATCTGCTTCGCGACGTGGTCGAGGGTGCCCCTCAGGTGCGCCATCGTGATGCCCTTGTCGACGACGAGGCCCTCGAACTGGGTGAACACCGGCAGGTGCGTCGCGTCGAACTCGTCCGTGCGGTAGACGCGGCCGGGGCACAGCACGTAGATCGGCACCTCGCGGTCGAGCATGGACCGCACCTGCACGGGGCTGGTGTGCGTGCGCATCACCAGGTGGCGGGAGCTCGGGTCGACGTAGAACGTGTCCTGCTCCTGACGGGCGGGGTGGTCCTCGTCGAAGTTCAGCGCGTCGAAGTTGAACCACTCGTGCTCGAGCTCCGGGCCCTCCGCGATCTCCCAGCCCATGCCGACGAAGATGTCGCTGATCTGCTCCTGCATCAGGGAGATCGGATGCCGCGCGCCCACGCGCGCGTGCGAGGCGATCGCCGTGATGTCGACGCGCTCGGCCTCCAGGCGCGCAGCGGTCTCGGCCTCGGCCAGCTCGGTCTCCTTGGCGGCGAGCGCCTGCGAGACCCGGCCCCTCCCCTGCCCGACGAGCTTTCCGAAGGCGGCCTTGTGCTCGGGGGCGACCTGGCGCATCGACGCGTTCAGCACGGCGAGGGGCGAGCCCTCGGCGATGTGCGCGGCGCGAGCGGCCTTCAGCTCGGCGGTATCGGATGCCGCGGCGATCGCCGCGAGCGCGGCGTCGACGGCGGACTCCACCGCCTCCGGGGTGATCTGGGGTGTTTCGGGAGTGTCTGACACGAGAACCGAGTCTACCGGCGCGGGGGCGAGGCCCCCGCGCGGGTGAAGGGCGTGCCCGCAGGGCTCAGACCACCAGGCCGAGCAGCAGGACGCCGAGGAGGCCGACCACCGAGACCGCGCACTCCATCAGGCTCCAGGTCTTGAAGGTCTGACCGACCGTGAGGCCGAAGTACTCCTTCACCAGCCAGAAGCCGGCGTCGTTCACGTGCGAGAGGAACACCGAGCCCGCGCCGATCGCGAGCACCATCAGTGCGAGGTGCGTGCCGCTGAGGTCGCCGGCCAGGGGCGCCATGATGCCCGCCGCGGTGATCGTGGCCACGGTCGCCGAACCGGTCGCCAGGCGGATGACCACCGCGACCAGCCAGCCGGCCAGCAGCAGTGGCATCCCGGAGCTCGCGATCCCGCCGCCGATGACCTGGCCGACTCCCGAGTCGACGAGCGTCTGCTTGAAGCCGCCGCCCGCGCCCACGATCAGCAGGATCGAGGCGATGGGGGCGAACGAGTCGCCCGTGATCTTCGCGACCTCGCCCATGGAGCGTCCGAGGGCCGTGCCGAGCACGATCATGGCGTACAGCGAGGTGATCAGCAGGGCCTGCAGCGGCGTGCCGATCCAGACCAGGATCTGCCCGAACAGACTGCTGTCCAGCCCCGCGGAGGTGACGACCGTCATCAGCAGCATCAGCACGACCGGCAGCAGCACGACGGAGAGCGCCACGCCGAACGCGGGGCGCTTCCCCTCGCGCTCGGTGACCGGGGCGAGCAGCTTGTCGGATGCCAGCACCGGCACCCAGCGTGCCATGGGCTTCGCGAGCACGGGGCCGGCGATGATGACGGTGGGGACCGCGACCAGCAGGCCCAGGCCCAGGGTGAGGCCGAGGTCGGCCTTGAGAGCGTCGATCGCGATCAGTGGACCGGGGTGCGGCGGCACGAAGCCGTGCAGCGCGGACAGACCCGCCAGCGCGGGGATGCCGATCAGGATCACGGGGAGCTTGGCGCGCTTGGCGGCGAGCATGACGATCGGGATCAGCAGCACCACGCCGACCTCGAAGAACAGCGGGATTCCGACGATGAACGCGGCGAGCGCCATGGCCCAGCCCAGGCGCTTGAGGGGTGTCTTGGACAGGATCGTGTCCACGATCTCGTCCGCGCCGCCAGACTCGGTGAGGAAGCGTCCGATGACGGCGCCGAGCACGATCAGCACGCCGACGCCGCCGACCGTGGAGCCGAGCCCGGCGGAGAAGGACGTGAACGCGTGCTCGAAGCCCATGTTCGCGGCGACCGCCATGACGGCGGCGCCGAGCATCAGGGAGAAGAACGGGTGCATCTTCACCCAGACGATCAGCACGACGATCAGTGCGATCGAGACGACCGCCGCGATGATCAGCTGAGCGGTGCCCGCCGCGGGCTTGACGGGATCCGCGGCCAGCACCCCGTTCAGGAGTGGTGCCGCGTGTGCGAGCAGTTGCATTCTCGGACTCCTTCGCTGCGTCGGGGCGGGGCCGTCCCGGAACGTAGCGCACACGATACTCCCAGGTAGGATCGGCGACGAGAACGACTCACACGCGCGAGAGGCGAATTCAATGGCCGAAGAACCGATCCCGACGACGCAGGCCATCGCCCTGGTATCCGCACCGGCGCCCTATGTGCTCGCGATCGACATCGGCTCGGGTTCGACACGCGGATGCCTCTACGACGCGTACGCCCGTCCGATCAAGAAGCATCTGGTCAAGGCCGAGCACGCCTTCATCGAGGCGGCGGACGGCACGGCGGAGGTCGACGCCGACCAGATCGTCAGCGAGGTCGGCGAGGTCATCGACGGCGCGCTGAAGGGCATCGACCCCGGGCTGGTCAAGGCGGTCGTGATGGACACGTTCGCCTCGTCGCTGGTGTGCGTGGATGCCGACGGCGACGCCCTCACCGCCTGCATCACCTACGCCGACTCTCGGTCGTCGGAGCATCTCGCGAAGCTGCGATCGCAGCTCGACGAGGATGAGGTGCACCAGCGCACCGGCACCCGGCTGCACACCAGCTACCACCCGCCGCGGCTGCTGTGGCTGCAGGACGAGTTCCCGGAGTTGTTCGCCAAGACGGCGAAGTTCCTCTCGCTCGGCGAGTACGTGTACGCGAAGCTCGCCGGCATCGAGGGCGCCGCGACCTCGACGATGGCGTGGGCGGGCATCCTCAACCGCCACACCTGCGAGCTCGACGAGGAGCTGCTGGCCGCCGTGGGCGTCGACCGCAGCCGGTTCGCGCCCGTGGTCGACCCCTCGGAGCCGATCACCGACGTCTCCCCCGAGGCGCTGCGCCGCTGGCCGGCGCTCGAGGGCGCGGCCTGGTTCCCCGCCGTCCCCGACGGCTACGCCTCGAACATCGGCGTCGGGGCGAGCACGCCGTCCGTCGCGGCCATGTCGGCCGCCACGTCGGGGGCCATCCGGGTGATCGTCGACGGCACGCCGGATGTGCTCCCCACGGGTCTGTGGGCGTACCGCGTGTCGAAGACGCAGTCCATCGTCGGCGGTGCGCTCAACGATGTCGGCCGGGTCACGCTGTGGCTGCAGTCGACTCTGGCCCCGCTGACCTACGAGCAGATCGACGAGGTGTTCCGTGCGGCTCCCGCCGAGGGCACCCCGCTCGTGCTGCCGTTCCTCACCGGCGAGCGCGCGACGGGCTGGGCGGGCGACGCGCGTGCCGTGCTCACCGGCGTCTCCTCGGCCTCCGGTCCGCGCGAGCTGTGGCGCGGAGCCGTCGAGGGGATCGCGATCTCCTATGCGCGGGTCTTCGAGCAGCTGCTCGAGGTCGCCCCGGGCATCCGGAGCGTCATCGCCTCGGGCGGCGTCACCAGCGCCTACCCCGGCTTCATGCATCCGGTGGCGCAGGCTCTCGGGTTCCCGGTGGAGGTGGTCCAGGTCAAGCGCGTGACCATGCGCGGCGCCGCCGCGCTGGCGCTGTCGGTCCTCCAGGCGGAGCATCCGCTCGCCACCATCCCGCAGACGAGCCTGGCCGAGCCGGATGCCGGGCAGCGCGACTACTACGACGACCTGCGCCGCCGATTCGAGAGCGTGTACGACGGCGTGATCGCGAAGTGATGGCCGGCTGACACGAAGAGGGCGGGCATCCGATCGGATGCCCGCCCTCTCGCTCCCCTCCGGAGATGTGGACGTCGGTGAGCTCAGAGACTCGTGCCGCCAGCGCCAGGCTTTTCTCCGCCGCGCTGCATGGCGATGACCTCAGTGACGGTGCCGTCGTGGACGCGCGGGTCGTCGATGGCGAGCGGCGTGGCGCCCTTGAGCTTCGGCGAACGCCGTGTACGGATCTCCAGCCACCTAGCGATGCCCGACAGGATCAGACACATCACGATGTAGATGCCGCCGATGACGAGCGCGGACTGCAGGATCGGCCTGCCCGGCTGCGAGCTGAGCAGCTTCGCGTAGTAGAGCAGCTCCTGGTACGTGATGATGAACCCGAGCGCGGTGTCCTTCATGGCGACCACGAGCTGAGCGACGATCACGGGCAGCATGGCACGGACCGCCTGCGGCAGCAGGATCAGCATCATCACGCCGCTCTTGCGCAGACCGATCGCGAAACCAGCCTCCTTCTGCCCCTTCGGCAAGGACTCGACGCCGGCACGGAGCGCTTCCGCGAGCACTGAGCCGTTGTAGACCATCAGGGCGATGACGACCGCCCAGTACGGATCCACCTTCACGCCGAGCGTGGGCATGCCGTAGTAGAGGATCATCATCATGACGAGCACGGGGACCGCGCGGAACGCCTCGGTCAGCACGGTGGCCGGCACCCGCACCCAGGCGTGGTCGGAGAGGCGCCCGATCGCGAGCAGGAAGCCGAGCGCCAGGCTGAGCACGGCTGCGAGCGCGAACGCGCGCAGCGTGTTCAGCAGCATCTGCCCGATCGACTCCCAGACGAGTGTGTACGTGAACACGTTCCACTTCGCCGCGCTGAACTGGTTGGTGAGCGAGAGCCGCCACACGACGAAGGCGATCAGGGCTACCACCACCACGACCGTGACGACCGCGAGGATCAGGTTGCGTCGCTGCGCCTTGGGACCTGGGACGTCGTACAGTACCGAAGTCATCGCGCGATCCTCCAACGGTTCTCGAGTGTGCGCTGCAGCCAGGTCAGCAGCAGGACCAGCGCGATGAAGATCACCGCGACCCAGAGCAGCACCGCCATCGGGCTGCCTGGCCGGTCATGGGAGTTCGAGATCGTGGACTGCAGCTGCGGCAGCACCGCGATCGAGAAGCCGGCCGCGACGGTGGTGTTCTTCAGCAGGGCGATGAACACGCTCATCATGGGCGGCACCACCGAACGGAACGCCTGCGGCAGCACGATCTGCGACATCACCTGCCCGAACGGCAGTCCGATGGCTCGAGCGGCCTCGGCCTGCCCGACCGGCACGGTGTTGATTCCTGCGCGCAGCGTCTCCGCGACGTACGTCGCCGTGTAGACGCCGATGGCCATGATCCCGAGAATGGTGTTCGACAGAGTGGGCAGCGCCAGCGCGCTGTAACCGAACACGAAGAAGAAGAAGACCAGGGTCAGCGGGGTGTTCCGCACCAGGTTGACGTACACGGTGCCGACGGCCCGGGCGATGGGGACCGGCGATACGCGCATCGCGCCGACGATGATGCCCAGGACCAGAGCGATGATGCCCCCGAAGAAGAACACCAGGAGCGTGTAGGTGATGCCCTCGCTCCACAGGTCGAGGTTGCCGAAGATGACGTCCACGCGTCTCCCTCTCTATCTGGTGATGCATCCCCGATCGGCGATGCGGTGATGCGGTGAGGGCCGCCCGGAGACGACCCCCACCGATCCACGTCATCCGACCGGGTCGACGGCCGGCTGGTCGACCTTGATGCCCGACTGACCGAGGGTCGCGTCGAAGATCTTCTGCCAGGTGTCGTGCCCGTCGGTGAACAGCGTGTTGATGTGCTCCTGCAGCGCGGTGTCTCCCTTGGGGATGCCGACGCCGTAGCGCTCCTCCGTGAACAGACCCGGGAGCACCTTGAGCTCGTCCGGGTTCCGAGCCGCGTAGCCGATCAGGATGGCGGCATCGGTGGTCACCGCATCCACCTTGCCGCTGAGGAGGTCCTCCACGCACTGCGAGTAGATGTCGTACTCAGCGGTCTTGATCTCAGGGAAGTTCTCCTTGATGTTCCGGATGGGGGTGGAACCGGTCGCCGAGCACACCGTCTTCCCGTTGAAGTCGGAGACGTCCTTCACCTCCTTCATGTCGCTGTCCTTCTTGACCAGGAAGCCCTGACCGGTGACGAAGTAGGGACCTGCGAACGAGATCTGCTCCTTGCGGGAGTCGGTGATGGAGTAGGTGCCGACGTAGTAGTCCACGTCGCCGTTCACGATCGCCTGCTCGCGGTTGGCCGAGGCGATCGGCTTGTAGGTGATCTGGCTCTCCTTGAAGCCGAGGGATGCTGCGATCCAGCGCGCGATCTCGATGTCGAAGCCGCTGCGCTTGCCGGTCGTCGCGTCGAGGTAACCCAGGTTCGGCTGGTCCTCCTTGACGCCGATGACCACGCCGTCGCGCTTCTTCATGGCATCGAACGTGGGGCTGCCGTCGAGCTTGACGTCCTTGGCCACCTCGAACAGCGCCTTGTCGCCGCTGCCCGAGTCGCCGCCGGTTCCGCCGCCACCGGGCGTGGTCGGGCTTCCGCTGTTGCAGCCGGTCAGCGCGAGCAGCGCCGCGGCGATGATGCCGATTCCTGCGAGTGCCTTCGTGCGTCGCATGATCTTCTCCTTCGTGTGCTGTGGGTGCGCGGGATCTCCGCGCGGGGAAGGTCAGTGGGTGAGGAGCTTGGACAGGAAGTCCTTGGCGCGGTCGCTCTTCGGGTGCGTGAAGAACTCCTCGGGCGTCGCCTCCTCGACGATCTGCCCGTCGGCCATGAAGACCACGCGGTTGGCGGCCTTCCGGGCGAAGCCCATCTCGTGGGTGACGACGATCATCGTCATCCCCTCCTTGGCGAGGCCGATCATGACGTCCAGGACCTCGTTGATCATCTCGGGGTCGAGCGCGCTGGTGGGCTCGTCGAAGAGCATCACCTTCGGATGCATGGCCAGGGCGCGGGCGATCGCGACGCGCTGCTGCTGACCACCGGACAGCTGCGCGGGGAGCTTGGACGCCTGCTGCGCGACACCCACGCGCTCCAGGAGCGCCATGGCCTCCTTCTCGGCATCCGCCTTCTTGACCCCGCGCACCTTGATCGGGCCGAGCGTGACGTTCTCGAGGATCGTCAGGTGCGCGAACAGATTGAACGACTGGAACACCATGCCGACCTCGGCACGGAGGTTCGCCAGTCCCTTGCCCTCGGCGGGGAGCGGCTTGCCGTCGATGCGGATCGACCCGCTGGTGATGGTCTCCAGGCGGTTGATCGTGCGGCACAGCGTCGACTTGCCGGAGCCGGACGGACCGATGATGACGACCACCTCGCCCTTGTCGACGGTGAGGTTGATGTCCTTCAGCGCGTGGAACTCGCCGTAGTGCTTCTGGACGCTCTCTACGACGACCAGCGATTCGGCTGTGCTCATTGTGCCTCCCATGGGACCGACCGGTCGAAGGGAGCACAGGTGGAATCAGGGCTCCCCATCTAATCCGCTGACCCGTTCAGACTATGCACGGATGCGCAGCCGGACCAGTCCCTTGAGTGTTTCTTGAGTGTGGTGCAGAATCAGCGCCGCGAGTCGCGATAGTACTCCGCCGCTCCCGGATGCAGCTCGATCGGATCGGTGAAGATCGCGAGCCGCCGGTCGAGCAGCGCGGCGGCCGGCACGCTGCGGGCGACCTCCGCACGCGCCGAGAAGAGCACGGCGAGCACGTCGCGCACCAGCGCGTCGGGGACGTCGGCGGAGGTGACCAGGTAGTTCGGCACCGTCATCGCGACGGTCGACTCGTCGCTGCCGTACGTGCCGACCGGGAACTCCGCCGAGCGGTAGACGCCGGCATGCGCAGCATCCGCTCTCTCCACCACGTCGGGACCGATCGACAGCAGCCGGATCGGCAGGCGCCCCGCCAGCCTCTCGATGCCGGGGGTGGGCAGGCCTCCCACCCAGAAGAACGCGTCGATGCGTCCGTCGGTGAGCGCCGAGATCGAGGCGTCCAGCCCCAGCCCGACATCCCGCACCCTCCCGGCCGGCACCTGGGACGCCTCCAGCACCCGGCGTGCGACCACGCTCACGCCCGAGCCGGTGCCGCCGAGGGAGACCGTACGGCCGGCGAGCTCGGAGATGCTCCGGATGCCGGAGTCGGCACGTACGACGACATGGACGTACTCGTCGTACAGCCGGGCCGCCGCACGGATCGGAAGGGTCCTGACGAAATCGCCCGTGCCCGCCACGGCATCCGCGATCGCGTCGCTCTGCGCGAAGCCGAGCTGCGCCTGCCCAGCGCCGACCAGATGCAGATTGTCCACCGAGCCGTTGGTCTCGATCACCTGCGCGTCGACGTCGAGGTCCCTCCGCAGCACCTCCGCGAGCTGCGTGCCGTAGTCGTAGTAGACGCCGGTCACGCTGCCGCCGGCGATGCGCAGCGGATGCTCGGTCCACGACGGCCGCGAAGGCGCGCACCCGGCGACGCCGAGCACGATGAGCGCCGCAGCGACGACGGCCAGCATCCGTCTCGCCCTCTTCGCTCCGATGCTCATCTCTCCCCCGGAGCGGGAAGGTCGAAGGACACGCTCAGGCCGCCGTCCTCCGGGGACTCGACGGTCAGTCGGCCTCCCACCGAGCGCAGCAGGTCCATCGCGATCGCGAGACCGAGCCCCGACCCGGGGACGTTCTGATTGCGGGCGCTGCGCCAGAAGCGGTCGGCGGCCTGCTCGAGCTCGTCCGGGTCCAGGCCCGGACCGTGGTCGCGCACCGAGATGCGGGCACCCTCCTCCGTGGCCACGGCGGCCAGTTCGATCAGGCCGCCGTCCGGAGAGAACTTCACTGCGTTGTCGATCACCGCATCCAGGGCGCTCTCCACGATCGCCTCGTCGACGCGGGACCGCACGTCCTGCGCCTCGTGCACGCCGAAGCGGATGCCGCGACGTGCGGCGACCTCGCGCCAGGCCTCGCCCCGCCGGGCGACCAGCGCCGTGAGGTCGACGTCCTCGAAGTCTGATGCGCGCACGGCGCCGCGGGCGAAGCCGAGCAGGGTGTCGAGGATCCGCGTCATCCGCTGCCCCTCCTCGCGGATCTTCTCCACGTCGGCCGCACCGGCCGTGCCGAGGTCGGCGGCGAGCACCTCCACTCGCAGCAGCAGCGCGTTCAGCGGATTGCGCAGCTCGTGCGAGGCGTTCAGGGCGAACTCCTGCTGACGGGCGACGACCCGTTCGATCTCGTCGGCCATCCGGTTGAACATCAGGATCATGCGATGCAGCTCGGCGGGCCCCGTGTCGTCCGCGATCCGGGCCTCCATGTCACCGCGCTCCATCGCCTCCATCGCCCGGTCCAGACGTCGCACCGGGCGCAGCACCCAGCCGGCCAGCCGGAACACCACGAGCAGGCCCACCGCGATCACGAGGGCGGCGACGGCCGTGATCAGCAGCCACTGCCGCCCGATCTCGGCACGGGGCACGTCCACGCTGGCCGACATGACGACCGCCCCGATCACGTCGCCGCCGTCGAACACCGGCTCCACCAGCGACAGGTCGGCGAACTGCCACGGCAGCGCGTTCTGCGGCAGCTCGCCTCGGCGGCCAGAGAGCGCGAGCTTGATCTGCGCCTCGATCTCGGGGCTGTCGAACACCGGCTGCGCGGTCGACGGCGCCCAGGGCCGGCCGGCGCGGTCCACGATCACCACACGGGTGCCGTACAGCTCGCGATAGCGCTGCGCCTCACCGTCGAACACCTCGGCGTTCCCTGCGAGCAGAGCCTGCCTCGCCGTGGTCGTGAAGTAGCTGAGGTCGCCGAGCTGCTCGGCGTAGAACTCCTGCTGCACGCTGCGCGCGGCGCTCCACGCGTACGCTCCCCCGAGCACCATGAGCACCAGCACCAGCGGTACGAGGAAGACGACGATCAGCCTGCGGCGCACGGTCAGCCCTCCAGGCGGTACCCGACACCGCGGACGGTCTCGATCAGCGACGCCCGCCCGATCTTCCGGCGGATCGACGCGACGTGCACCTCCAGCGAGCGGGCGAAGCTCTGCCAGTCGGTGTTCCACACCTCGCGGATGAGCCGGTCGCGGGGAACCGCGACACCCGGGTGGCGCGCGAGCACGGCGATGATGTCGAACTCCTTGCGCGTCAGCTCCACCCCTGCGCCGTCGACGAGCACCCTCCGCGCGACCAGGTCGATGCTCACGTCGCCGACCTCGATCAGCGACCGGTCGCCGGATGCCGGATGGTGGGCATCCAGCGGATGCAGCCGGCGAGTGACCGCCTCGATGCGCGCGAGGAGCTCCCGCACGTCGTAGGGCTTGACGACGAAGTCGTCGGCACCGGCGCGCAGACCCCGGATGCGCTCCTGCACGTCGCCGCGCGCGGTCGCGATGATCACGGGCACCCCGCTCTGCGCACGGATGCGCCGGCAGACGTCGATGCCGTCCATGTCGGGCAGCCCCAGATCCAGCAGCACGACCTCGGTGTCGGAGCCGAGCAGCCCGAGCGCCTGGGCGCCGTCGACGGCGCGGACGGTCGCATAGCCCGAGCGGTTCAGGAACGCCTGCAGCGCCTCGGCGACACGATCGTCGTCCTCGACGATCAGGATGCGCATCGGCTCATCCGGCCACGCGCTGCGCGAAGGCGCTCTCGTACAGGCACACACTGGCCGCGGTCGCGAGGTTCAACGACTCGGCCCGACCGTAGATCGGCAGCTTCAGGGCGCGGTCGGCGAGGTCGAGCATGTCGTCGTCGAGCCCGCGCGCCTCGTTCCCGAACAGCCATGCCGTGGGACGCTCCAGCACGCCCTCGGCGCGCGCGGCGAGCAGGTCATCGCCCTTCACGTCGGCGGCGAGCACCTGGAGGCCCGCGTCGTGGGCGCGCGAGACGACGTCGTTCAGATCGCCGCCCACCGAGAACGGCAGGTGGAACAGCGAACCGGTGGTCGAGCGGACCACCTTCGGGTTGTACGGGTCGACGGTGCGGCCGGTCAGCACCACGGCATCCGCTCCCGCGGCATCCGCGGCACGGATGATCGTGCCCAGGTTGCCGGGATCGCGCACCTCCTCGCAGATCGCGATCAGCCGCGGCCCCGCCGCGAAGATGTCGCGCACCGAGGTGGGCGTCTGGCGCGCGACGGCGACGATGCCCTGCGGTGTGACCGTGTCCGCCATCGCCGCGAGCACCTGTTCGGTGACGTACTCGACGTCGATGCCGTGCTCCGACGCCAGCGTCCGGACATCGGAGTGCTTCTCCCATGCCGACGGCGTGGAGTACAGCTCGACGATCGCGCCGGGGAGGTAGTTCAGCGCTTCGCGGACCGACTGTGGTCCCTCCAGCAGGAAGAGTCCCGTCTCGGTCCTGGCGCTGCGCTTGGTCAGCTTGGCGACGGCACGGACTCGGGGAGAGCGGGGGTTCTCGAGCACGGGCCCATTCTATCGGGGCCGGGATGCGGGAACGGGCGCCTCCCCGCAGGGAGACGCCCGTTCTCAGGATCGTTCAGATCAGGCAGCGGCCTTCGGAGCGTTGACGTCCGAGGGAAGCGCCTTCTTGGCGACGTCCACCAGCGTGGCGAACGCGGCGGCGTCGGTGACGGCCAGCTCGGCCAGCATGCGACGGTCGACCTGCACGCCGGCGAGGCCGAGGCCCTGCATGAAGCGGTTGTAGGTGATGCCGTTCTGGCGGGCAGCGGCGTTGATGCGCTGGATCCACAGACGACGGAAGTCGCCCTTGCGCTTGCGACGGTCGCGGTACGCGTAGACGAGGGAGTGGGTGACCTGCTCCTTCGCCTTGCGGTACAGACGCGAACGCTGACCGCGGTAGCCCGAGGCGCGCTCGAGGATGACGCGACGCTTCTTGTGCGCGTTGACCGCGCGCTTGACTCTAGCCATTTTCCTGTGTTCCTATTCCTGCGTTCGGGCGCTCAGCCGCGGCCGAGAAGCTTGTTGGCGACCTTGGTGTCGGCCTTGGAGAGGACCTGGTCCTGGTTCAGGCGACGGGTCTGGCGGCTCGACTTGTGCTCGAGGTTGTGGCGCATGCCGGCCTGCTGCTTCTTCAGCTTTCCGCTGCCGGTGATCTTGAAGCGCTTCTTCGCACCCGAGTGGGTCTTCTGCTTCGGCATCTTCTCTTCCTTCGTGTGGCGCCCTGGCGGGCGACGGTGGGTTACCCGCCAGGAGCGGGAGCTGTGGGGCGGCTTACGCCGCGGTCTCGTCCGTGGGCTCGGCGGATGCCGCGCCCGTGCTGTTCTTCGCCTCGCGGGCCGCCTGCTTGTTGGCGGTGCGCACGGCGTTCTGCTCGGCCTTGGCCTCGGACTTGTTCTTCAGCGGAGCGACGACCATGACCATGTTGCGACCGTCGATCGTGGGGTTCGACTCCACGGTGCCGAACTCGGCGACGTCCTCGGCGAACTTGCGCAGCAGACGCACGCCCTGTTCGGGACGCGACTGCTCGCGACCGCGGAACAGGATCATGGCCTTGACCTTGTCGCCGGACTTCAGGAAGCCCTCGGCGCGCTTGAGCTTGGTCGTGTAGTCGTGAGCCTCGATCTTCAGGCGGAAGCGGACCTCCTTGAGGATGGTGTTCGCCTGGTTGCGGCGTGCTTCCTTCGCCTTCTGCGCGGCCTCGTACTTGAACTTGCCGTAGTCCATGATCTTGACCACGGGCGGCTTGGAATTCGGGGCGACCTCGACCAGGTCGAGATCTGCCTCCTGGGCCAGACGCAGCGCTGCCTCGATGCGGACAACACCGATCTGCTCACCCGCGGGGCCGACGAGGCGGACCTCGGGGACGCGGATGCGCTCATTGGTACGGGGATCGCTGATGCGGAGCTCCTTAGACGTGGTTTCGGCCATCCGGATGCTGTCTACATCCTGAGCGAAATCGGAGTCTCCCCACCCGCCGACGCATTCAGAAGCACCGGCTTGTGACACCCTTTCCACCGGAGTCCGGCGGGGTGTGGAACCCGGTAGCCTTGAACGGCAAGCGCGGGTGGGAATGAATCCTCTTTCGTATCGGAGCGAAAAGCTCCGAAGCCCGCAGAAGTCTACCAGAAAGCATCCCGAAGTGACGATTCCTGCTGAGCACGCCGATGACCGCCACGAGCGCTGGGCGGAGCAGGAGCAAGCCGCGGCCGCCGCGACGCGCGACATCGCCGATGTTCCGGCCGTCGAGGTGATCACCACGACCGCCGTGCATCTGATGAGCGCGGCCGCCGTGAAGCTGGGACTCGCAGACGACCCGGATGCGCAGCTCGACCTCGACGAGGCCCGCAAGCTCATCAACGCACTGGCCGGCCTGATCACCGCCGGCGCCCCCGAGATCAGCAGCGCGCACGCGAGCCCGCTGCGGGACGGACTGCGCTCTCTTCAGCTCGCGTTCCGCGAGGCCTCCCCCATCCAGGACCCGATCGGCAAGGGTCCCGGCGAGAAGTGGACCGGCCCGGTCACCTGACTCTCGGCCCGGCGCGCCTCAGCCGGCGGAGCGGGTGAGCTTCACGGTCAGCGAGTCGACCAGCACCGCCATGCGGTCGTCGGCCGCCCAGCGCTGTGCGAGCCGCGCCAGCACGGCGTCCAGGGTCTCGCGGTCCAGGCCGTCGATCAGCTCGAGCGTCACGATCAGCTCCGGGCCGCGCATCCGGGCATCCGGATCCCCCGGTGCGACCGAGACGTCGATCACGGCCAGCTCGTGCGCGATGCTCTCGCGGAGCGCCGTGAAGACCTCGGGCGAGAGGAAGCTCGGCTCCCAGGGCTGGCCCTGCGCGATCGCCCACACCGCGGGGCGCCGGAACACGAACTCGGTGTCGGATGCCGGATCCAGCACGATCAGGTCGGTCTCCTCGCCTGCGGCCGACAGCGCCACGCGCGCCGCCTCCACCGGGATGGGGCGGGCCTGGGCATCCCACCGGCGCATGGTGTCGACCGAGGAGAACGCGGGCTGGACCCGGCGTCCGTCGGGCGCAGCGACCGTGACGATCGACAGCTCCTGCGTCTTGTCGACCTTCAGGCCCGTCGGGCCGATGCCCTCGTCGCCCTTCTCGGCGACCAGTGGCACGAGCACGCGCGCGGGCCGGAATGCGTCGACGACCTCCGTCTGCGTTCCGGTGCCGGCGCGGAAGCGCAGCAGCGCGTCCAGCAGCGCGGGGTCGGCGGAGCCGTCATCCGCGGCGCGGGCGTTCGGCTCGAAGCTGCGGCCAGCCCAGGGCACGCCGGCGGAATCAGCTCGGTTCGCCCCGTGATCGCAGGCGTCGTCAGAGGCCGGCGACATCCAGCGCCTCTGCCAGCGTGAACTGCCCGGCGTAGAGCGCCTTGCCGACGATGGCACCCTCGACGCCGAGCGGCACGAGCTCACGGAGAGCCGCGATGTCGTCGAGGTTCGAGACCCCGCCGGAGGCGATCACCGGCTTGGGCGTGCGCGAGGTGATCTCGCGCAGCAGCTCCAGGTTCGGGCCGCGCAGCGTGCCGTCCTTGGTCACGTCGGTGACGACGTAGCGGCTGCAGCCCGCCTCCTCGAGGCGCTCCAGCACCTCCCAGATGTCGCCGCCGTCCTTCGTCCAACCGCGCGCGGCCAGCGTGGTGCCGCGCACGTCGAGACCGACGGCGACCGCCTCGCCGTACCGGCTGATGACGTCGGCCGCCCACTCGGGGTTCTCGAGCGCCGCGGTGCCGAGGTTGATGCGGTTCGCGCCGGACTCGAGCGCCGCCTCGAGGCTGGCGTCGTCGCGGATGCCGCCGGAGAGCTCGATGTTCACACCGCGGTACTGCTTGATGACCTTGCGCAGGATGGGCGCGTTGCTGCCGCGACCGAAGGCCGCGTCCAGGTCCACGAGGTGGATCCACTGCGCACCCTGGTCGACCCACTCGCCTGCGGCGTCGATCGGGTCGCCGTAGCTGGTCTCCGTGCCCGCCTCACCCTGGGTGAGACGCACCGCCTTCCCTCCCGCGACGTCGACTGCGGGCAGCAGGATCAGCGAGGGGGACTGTGCGAAGTCGTTCATGACGTCCTTGGTTCGAGGATGGCCGCGACGTGCGGACACGAGAGAAGACACTAGTCCGCGCCTGTGCGCGGTTCAACATGAGTGCCGTCGGGTGACGCTCAGCCGAGCGATTCCACCCAGTTGCGCAGCATCCGGATGCCCGCGTCCCCGGACTTCTCCGGGTGGAACTGGGTCGCCGACAGGGGGCCGTCCGCCGCGGCCGGGAGGAGCCTCGGGCCGGGGGGCGCCCAGGCCGGCGGGGGCGGCGGGAGCGGCGGCTCGCCCTGGAGCCCCCAGTTCTTGGCGGGGAAGGGGTGCACGAGTAAAAAGCGCTCCTGCTCGAGGCCGCGAAACAGCACGCTGCCCTCGCCCGCCTCGACCGTGTTCCAGCCCATGTGCGGCAGCACCGGGGCATCCAGCTCGGCGACCGTGCCCGGCCACTCCCCCAGACCCTCGGTGTTCAGCCCGCGTTCGACACCGCGCTCGAACATCACCTGCATCCCGACGCAGACGCCGAGCACCGGCCGGCCGCCCGCGAGCCGGCGATCGATGATCTCGTCACCGCCGTGCCTGCGCAGCGCGTCGACCACGGCCGAGAACGCGCCGACGCCCGGCACGAACAGCCCGTCGGCCTCGAGCGCGCGATCCCGGTCGCCGGTGAGCTCGACGTCCGCACCGGCGGCGGCCAGGGCCTTGACCGCCGAGTGGACGTTGCCGGACTCGTAGTCGAAGACGACGACGCGCGGGCCGGTGCTCACAGCGCGCCCTTGGTGGAGGGGACGCCGTCGACGAGCGGGTCGAGGGCCTTGGCCTGGCGGAACGCGCGTGCGAACGCCTTGAACTCCGCCTCGGCGATGTGGTGGGGGTCGCGGCCGCCGACCACGCGCACGTGCACGGTGAGGCCGCCGTTGAAGGTGACGGCCTCGAAGACGTGCCGCACGAGCGAGCCGGTGAAGTGCCCGCCGATGAGGTGCATCTCGAAACCGGCGGGCTCGCCCTCGTGGACGAGGAAGGGTCGACCCGAGATGTCCACGACGGCCTGAGCGAGGGCCTCGTCGAGGGGCACGAGCGCGTCGCCGTACCGCGAGATGCCGGACTTGTCGCCGAGCGCCTCGCGGATCGCCTGGCCGAGCACGATGGAGACGTCCTCGACCGTGTGGTGGGCGTCGATGTGCGTGTCGCCGGTCGCGCGCACCGTGAGGTCGGTGAGCGAGTGCTTCGCGAAGGCCGTGAGCATGTGGTCGAAGAACGGCACGGAGGTGCTGATCTCGCTCCGGCCGGTGCCGTCGAGGTTCAGCTCGACCTCGACCGTCGACTCGGACGTGCTGCGGGTGCGGCGGGCGGTGCGGGGCGCGGTCATGCTGGTGATCCTATCGATGCGAGTGCGTCCAGGAAGGCGGTGGTCTCGGCCTCTGTGCCAGCCGTGACCCGCAGGTGGCCGGGGATCCCGACGTCGCGGATCAGCACGCCGCGGTCGTAGAGCGCCTGCCACACGGCCTTGGGGTCGTCGATCCCGCCGAAGAGCACGAAGTTCGACCAGGACGGGTGCGGCGCATAGCCGAGCGCCTCGAGGGTCGCGGAGATCCGGTCGCGCTGCTCGACGATCTCGTCGACCATGCGCAGCATCGTCGCGGAGTTGCGCAGCGCTGCCGTCGCGGCCGCCTGGGTCAGGGCGCTCAGGTGGTACGGCAGGCGCACCAGGCGCAGCGCGTCGATGAAGGCGGGGTCGGCCGCCAGGTATCCGACGCGGGCACCCGCGAAGGCGAACGCCTTGCTCATGGTGCGGGAGATCGCCAGCCGCGGACGGCCGGGAAGCAGGGAGAGAGCGGATGCCGCGTCCTTCGGCGCGAACTCGTGATACGCCTCGTCGACGACCACGATGCCGCGTGCGGCCTCGTACACGGCTTCGACCACGTCGAGCCCGAGCGGCGTGCCGGTGGGGTTGTTCGGCGAGCACAGCAGCACGACGTCGGGGTCGGCTGCCGCGACCTGGGCTGCCGCGTCCTCCGGCGTGATGGTGTAGTCGTCCTCGCGCGTGCCGGCGATCCAGCTGGCGCCGGTCCCCTGCGTGATCAGCGGATACATCGAGTAGGTCGGCGCGAAGCCGAAGACCGTGCGGCCCGGCCCGGCGAACGCCTGCATGATGTGCTGCAGCACCTCGTTGGAGCCGTTTCCCGCCCAGATCTGGTCGGCGGTCAGCTCGTGGCCGAGATAGGCGGCGAAGGCCTCACGCAGCTGGGTGAACTCGCGGTCGGGGTAGCGGTTGACGTCGCTGAGCGCCAGGGCGATGTCGTCGAGGATGTCGCCGACCACCGACTCCGGCACCGGATGCGTGTTCTCGTTCACGTTCAGCGCCACGGGCAGAGGGGCCTGCGGAGCGCCGTAGGGTGTGAGCCCGCGCAGATCGTCGCGGAGAGGCAGCTCGTCGAGAGAGGTCACTCTTCCCATGGTAGAGCGCGGAATCCGGGCCAGTTCCCGGATGACGATCAGTGCGAGTACTGCGTCGGGATGGCGATCTCGGAACCGGCCTGGATCGCACCGCTGCTGAGGTTGTTCAGACTCATGATGTCGTCGATCACGTCGCGCGGGTCGACACCGGGCGCGATCTCGGACGCGATCGACCACAGGGTGTCGCCCGGGAGCACCGTCACGGTCTCGAAGGAGACCACGGCGTTCTGCTCACCCGAGGCGAGTGCCGAACCGCCCGCCAGCACCGAGAACGCGATGCCCGCGACGAGAGGGGCAGCGGCGACCGCCGCCAGCACACGACGACCGCGCACCGTGAGGCGGAGCTTCGTCGAGCGCACCGCACGCGTGGAGGCACCTGCGGAGGCGCGACGGATCGCGGGGCTCTGGATGCTGATGGTGCTCATGTGAGGCTCCTCTTCTTCTTCCCGCCGATCGGCGGGACCGGCGCAGCTTTCGCATCCGGCATCCGGCCGGGGATGCCGAATGCGAAGCTGTGTTCCGAATCTATCTTCGATATCGAACATCTGTCAAGAATTCTTCGAAACCCGTCCGAGAATGTCGCCGACACGCTCGAACAGATCTTCCGTTTTCCGCGATATCTCGGATACGGTTTCGATATGGACAGCACACCACTGGCCACCGACATTCGAACCGGAAGCCCGCGATGACGCGGATCCAGCCCGGTCCGGCCGCTGAGAAGGAGCACCGATGAGCGAGAACGCCACCCCCGCATCCGAGGCTCCGCGCACGCGTCGCCGCAAGAGCCTCAGCGCGAAGCAGATCGCGATCCTCGAGGTCATCCAGACCTCCATCGCCCGGTACGGCTATCCGCCGAGCATGCGCGAGATCGGTGACGCCGTCGGGCTCAAGTCGCTCTCCAGCGTCACTCACCAGCTGGGCCAGCTCGAGCTCAGCGGCTACCTCCGCCGTGATCCCGGCAAGACCCGCGCCATGGAGGTGCTGATCGATCTCCCCGGCACGAGCACGGAGAATCCCGCCGATTCCGCTCCCGCCGTCGGAGACGCGGCCCTGGTCCCCCTGGTCGGCCAGATCGCGGCCGGCATCCCGATCACCGCGGAGCAGCAGGTCGAGGAGATCTTCCCGCTCCCCCGCCAGCTCGTCGGCAAGGGCGAGCTGTTCATGCTCAAGGTCACCGGCGAGTCCATGATCGACGCCGCCATCTGCGACGGCGACTGGGTGGTGGTGCGCACGCAGAGCAACGCCGAGAACGGCGAGATCGTCGCGGCCATGATCGACGGCGAGGCGACGGTCAAGACCTTCCGCCGGCGGGACGGCCACACCTGGCTGCTCCCCCGCAACTCAGCGTTCGAGCCGATCCTCGGCGACGAGGCCGTGGTGCTCGGCAAGGTCGTGGCGGTGCTGCGCGCCGTCTGATCGGTTATCCCCGCCGCACGCTCAGCAGGACCCCGTCCGCGATCCGGTACGGCGCGCCGGCGACCAGCGCCCCCGCCGAGCGTCGCAGGCGGGAGAACTCCGCGCGCACGGTGACCTGATGGTCGACGTCGCCGTGCAGGCGACGGCTGAGGTCGGCGGCCGTGACGCCGGCGGGACCGGCATCCGAGAGCAGGGCCAGCATGTCGGCGTGCCGCGGCGTGAGCGGCACGCGCCAGGTGGATGCGTCGGCCCGCACCTCGATGCACGCCTGCGTGCCCGTGAGGTCGAGCACGGCCACCACAGAGGTGTCCGCCGCGGGTCTGATCAGCCAGCCCTCCGGCAGGCGCTCGGGCACGCACACGCCCAGTCCGGGCACGGCGAGGGTGCGATCCGCGTGCGGGACCTCGATCCGGTCGCGGGCGGACAGCCCCTGCTGCGCGGCGACCCAGCCGTGGTCATCGACGACGAGCGCCGGTCCCTGCATGCCGGCCAGCAGAGGCTGCGCGGCCCTGCGCAGACGGTCCAGCCGCATGCTGTGCCGGCGCCAGAGCGACGCCTCGGCGATCCTCGCCGCCGCCGACACCAGCGCGCGGATGGCGGGATGCAGCGTCAGCGCGGGGCCGCTGACGTCCACGACGCCGAGCAGCGTCCCGTCGATCGGGTCGTGGATCGGCTCGGCGGTGCAGTACCAGGGCACCTGCGCGTTCTCGTAGTGCTCGGCCGAGAACAGCTGCACGGGCGCATCCTCGACGAGCGCGGTGCCGATCGCGTTGGTCCCCACGACGCTCTCCGTCCATCGCGCACCGTCCACGAAGCCGAGCCGATCAGCGTGCAGCTTCACCCTCGGCGCGCCGCTGCGCCACAGCACCACGCCGTCGGCGTCCGTCACGACGACGAGATACGACGAGGCGTCGGCGGCGGCGAGCAGAGGGGCGCGCAGCTCGTCGATCACGTCGGACAGCCGCGAACGACGCCTCAGATCCTCCAGCGCCGAGGCTGCCATCGGCTCGACGCGGCGCACGGCATCGGCATCCACGCCCAGGCTCATCGTGCGGCGCCACGACCGCGCGACCACCTCCCGCGGATCCTGCGGAGGCGCGCTGCCGGAGAGCACGGCATCGTGCACACGCACGAGACGGCGGGCGAGGTCTGCGAGATCAGGCGACGTTGCCATGGCGGGGAGCGTATCCCTGGCCACGTTGCAACACCGTGCAACGCTTCACGGCGCGAGCGCAGCCGAGTGCACTGTACGCATGACCCAACTCGATGAGCGATCGGCGACGATGCCGACCATGACCGCATCCGACGATCCGGCCCGCACCTGGCTGGCGGCCTTCGAGGATGCCCTGCTCGCCCGCGATGTCGCGCGCGCCGCCGGGCTCTTCGCGGCGACCAGCTTCTGGCGCGATCTGATCGCCTTCTCCTGGAACATCACCACGGTCGAGAACCCCGCGGGCGTCGCCGACCTCCTCACCGCCACGCTCGAGGGCACCGCCCCGCGCGGCTTCCGATTCTCCGAGGAGCCCGAGACCGCCGACGGAGTGACGTCCGCCTGGTTCGAGTTCGAGACCGCGGTGGGCCGCGGCCGGGGTCTCGTCCGGATCGTCGACGAGGACGGCCCGAAGGCGTGGACGCTGCTGACCACCATGTACGAGCTCAAGGGCCACGAGGAGCCCCTGCGCGAGCGCCGTCCGAAGGGCGCTGAGCACGGGGCGCGACGCGACCGCGTGTCGTGGCTGGAGCGCCGCCAGGCCGAGGAGGCGTCGCTTGGTACCGAGACCCAGCCCTACGCGCTCGTCATCGGCGGCGGGCAGGGCGGTATCGCGCTCGGCGCCCGCCTGCGCCAGCTCGCCGTCCCTGCGCTCGTGATCGACCGGCACCCGCGTCCCGGAGATCAGTGGCGCGGGCGCTACAAGTCGCTCTGCCTGCACGACCCGGTCTGGTACGACCACCTGCCGTACATCAAGTTCCCCGAGAACTGGCCCGTCTTCGCCCCGAAGGACAAGGTCGGCGACTGGCTTGAGTCCTACGTGAAGGTCATGGAGGTGCCGTACTGGTCGAACACGACCGCGACCTCAGCGGCCTTCGACGACGCATCCGGCACCTGGTCCGTCGAGATCGAACGCGACGGAGCCCCACTGACCCTGCATCCGACCCAGCTGGTCTTCGCGACGGGCATGTCGGGCAAGCCGAACGTGCCGGTCTTCCCCGGCCAGGACGTGTTCCGCGGCGAGCAGCAGCACTCGTCCCAGCATCCCGGCCCCGACGCCTACAGCGGCAGGAAGGTCGTCGTGATCGGGAGCAACAACTCGGCCTTCGACATCTGCGGGGCGCTGTGGGAGCACGGCGCGGACGTGACCATGGTGCAGCGCTCCTCGACGCACATCGTCAAGAGCGACACCCTGATGGACATCGGTCTCGGCGACCTGTACTCCGAGCGCGCTCTCGCCGCCGGCGTCACCACCGAGAAGGCCGACCTCATCTTCGCGTCGCTGCCCTACCGGATCATGCACGAGTTCCAGATCCCGCTGTACGACAAGATGCGCGAGCGCGACAAGGACTTCTACGACCGGATGACGGCGGCCGGATTCGACCTCGACTGGGGAGACGACGGCTCAGGCCTGTTCCTGAAGTACCTGCGGCGCGGCTCCGGTTACTACATCGACGTGGGCTCCGCCGAGCTGGTGGCCGACGGTGAGGTCAAGCTCGCGCACGGGGACGTCGACCATCTCACCGAGGATGCCGTGGTGCTGAAGAATGGCACCGTGCTCCCGGCGGATCTGGTCGTCTACGCCACCGGCTACGGCTCGATGAACGGCTGGGTGGCAGACCTCATCAGCCAGGAGGTCGCCGACACCGTGGGCAAGTGCTGGGGGCTCGGCTCGGACACGACCAAGGATCCCGGCCCCTGGGAGGGCGAGCAGCGCAACATGTGGAAGCCCACGCAGCAGCCGAACCTCTGGTTCCACGGCGGCAATCTGCACCAGTCGCGGCACTACTCGCTGTACCTGGCGCTGCAGTTGAAGGCCAGGCACGCCGGCATCGACACCCCGGTGTACGGCCTGCAGCAGGTGCACCACCTGCGCTGAAGACCCGGATGGGCCCCGCTCCTCCGTGGAGCGGGGCCCATCCGTACCAGTGATCCCGCGGGGTCTGCACAGCCCCCGCGGGGATCCGGCTCAGGCCGGGACGACGACGTCCTCGCGGACGCGGCGCGTCGCCTCGACGATGTTGCGCAGCGAGGCGACGGTCTCGTCGTAGCCGCGGGTCTTCAGACCGCAGTCCGGGTTGACCCAGAGCTGACGCAGCGGCAACTCGTCGACCGCGCGGCGCAGCAGCGACTCGATCTCGTCGACGCTCGGCACGCGCGGCGAGTGGATGTCGTAGACGCCCGGGCCCACGCCGTGGTCGAAGCCGTACTCGGCGATGTCGGCGACGACCTCCATGCGGCTGCGAGCGGCCTCGATCGAGGTGACGTCGGCGTCCAGCGCGCGGATCGCATCGATCACGACGCCGAACTCCGAGTAGCAGAGGTGCGTGTGCACCTGAGTGGCCGCCGCAGCGCCGCCGGTGGCCAGGCGGAAGGAGTTCACGGACCAGTCCAGGTAGGCGGGCTGGTCGGCCTTCTTCAGCGGCAGCAGCTCCCGGAGGGCCGGCTCGTCGACCTGGATGATCGCGATGCCCGCGGCCTCGAGGTCGGTGATCTCGTCACGCAGTGCGAGAGCGACCTGGTTGGCGGTCTCCCCGAGCGGCTGGTCGTCGCGCACGAACGACCAGGCCAGGATCGTGACGGGACCGGTGAGCATGCCCTTGACGTGCTTGGCGCTCAGCGACTGGGCGTACGACGCCCAGGAGACGGTGATCGGCGCCGGACGCGACACGTCGCCCCACAGGATCGACGGGCGCGTGGCGCGCGAGCCGTAGGACTGCACCCAGCCGTTCTCGGTCACCGCGAAGCCGTCCAGGTTCTCGGCGAAGTACTGCACCATGTCGTTGCGCTCGGCCTCGCCGTGCACGAGCACGTCCAGCCCCAGGTCCTCCTGCAGCGCGACCACGCGGTCGATCTCCGCCTTCAGGAACGCCTCGTAGTCGTCCTGGGGCACCTCGCCGCGGCCGAACTGCGCGCGGGCGCGACGGATGTCGGCGGTCTGCGGGAATGAGCCGATGGTGGTCAGCGGCAGCGCGGGCAGGTCCAGCGCCAGCTGGGCGGCCTCCCGGTCCGCGTAGGAGTCGCGGGAGAAGTCGGCCTCCGAGAGGGCGCGGGCGCGCACGGCGCCGTCACGCACGCCGGGGGCGTCGCGCCGGTCGGCGAGGGCTGCGGATGCCGCGTCCAGCTCCTCCGCGATCGCCTCGCGGCCCTCGGCGAGGCCGCGGGCGAGGGCGACGACCTGTCCGACCTTCTGGTCGGCGAAGGCGAGCCACGACACCAGGCGCGCGTCGAGCTTGGACTCGTCCTGCACGTCGTGCGGCACGTGCAGCAGCGAGGTGGAGGTGGATGCCGAGACGGATGCCGCGCCGAGCTCGCGCAGCGCCTCGAGCTTGGCGAAGGCGCCTGCCAGGTCGCCGCGCCAGATGTTGTGGCCGTCGATCACGCCGCCCACGATCGTCTTGCCCGCGAGGTCGGGCAGGGATGCCGGAACGGCACCGCGCACGAGGTCGATGGCGATCGCCTCGACGGGCGCCGCGGCGAGCACGGCGAGCGTCTCGTCGAGCGATGCGTAGGGAGCCGCCACGAGGATCGACGGACGCTCCGTCGAGCCGCCGAGAGCCGCGAGCGCGCGCTGCGCGGCATCCGCCAGCTGGGCGGTCGTGGCCGGCAGCGACTCGCTGACCAGTGCCGGCTCGTCGAGCTGCACCCACTCGGCGCCGGCGGCCTTCAGCCTGGCGAGCAGCTCGGCGTACACGGCGACGACGTCGTCCAGGCGCGAGAGCGGGTCGAAGCCCTCGGGCGCGGCATCCGACGCCTTGGCCAGCGCGAGCAGCGTGACCGGGCCGACGATGACCGGGCGGGTGCGGTAGCCCGCCTCGGCCGCCTCGACGACCTCGCGGACCAGCCGGTCGCTGGAGAACGAGAACACGGTCTCCGGGCCGATCTCCGGCACCAGGTAGTGGTAGTTCGAGTCGAACCACTTGGTCATCTCGGCGGGGGCGCGGTCGCCCTCGCCACGGGCGACGGTGAAGTAGGCGGGCAGGCCGATGCTGCCGTCCTCGTCGCGCAGGTCCTCGAAGCGGGCCGGGATGGCGCCGACGGTGACGGCGGCGTCGAGCACCTGGTCGTAGAAGGACGAGGACTCCGGGATCGACGAGTCATCGCGGCCGAGTCCGAGCTCGGCGAGGCGCTCGCGGTTCGCGGCGCGCAGCTCTGCGGCGGCGGTCTCGAGCTGCTTCTCGTCGATGCGCCCTGCCCAGAACGCCTCGACGGCCTTCTTCAGCTCGCGGCGGCGTCCGATCCGGGGGTAGCCGAGGATCGTCCCGGCGGGGAAAGCGGTCATGGTGTTTCCTTTACTTCGTGGCTGGCGAAAGACATCGGTCGGCCAGGATGCCGGCCTGGGCGAGGACGTCCAGCACGGTCTCGTGCTGGTTGAAGGCGTAGAGATGCACACCCGGCGCGCCGCCCGCGACGACCTCCCGGGCGAGATCGGATGCCCAGTCGATGCCGATCTGGCGGCGTCCCTCCGCGGTGGGCTCGACCTCGAGCGCGATCGACAGCTCACCGGGCAGCTCCTCCCCGGTGAGCTCGAGCACGCGGGCGAGACGGCTCGGCGAGGTGATCGGCATGATGCCGGGCAGGATGGGGATCGTCACGCCCGCACGCCGCGCGCGCTCGACGAAGGCGAGGTAGTGGTCGGGGTGGAAGAACAGCTGCGTGATGGCGAGCGTGGCGCCCGCCGCCTGCTTCGCGAGCAGCGCGTCGACGTGCTGGCTGCTGTAGGCGGACCGCGGATGCCCGTTGGGGAACGCCGCCACGGCGATGTTCACCCTGCGGCGCGGAGCGACGCGCACGGCACCCGGGTTCCCGGGCACGGGCGACTCCTCGTAGGGCGCCCGCTCGGCCTGCACCCGGTCGATCAGCTGCACCAGCTGCGCGGAGCTCTCCAGGTCGCCGAGGAACGACTCGCCCTCGCCCAGACCCGCAGGCGGGTCGCCGCGCAGCGCGAGGAAGCTGAGGATGCCGGCATCCAGGAACTCGCGGATGAGCCGGGCCGCTCCCGCGTAGGTGTTGCCGACGCAGGTGAGGTGCGCGAGCGGCTCGACGTCGGTGCGGGTGCGGATGTAGCGCAGCACCTCCAGGGACCGCCCGCCGGTCGATCCCCCTGCGCCGTAGGTGACCGACAGGAAGTCGGGACCGGCCTCGGCCAACCGGTCGATCGTGTCGTGCAGCGCCTGCGCACTGGCGGTGGATCGCGGCGGGTACAGCTCGAAGGAGAACGGCACGCGACTCACGGCTGTCTCCTCACTGTTCCGGACGGGGCTGTTCCAGCACGGTAGAACGGCGACGCGGCCAGGTGCACACTGTGTGACGCCATGTGTCAGCGCCGGACACATGACGTCATCTGGATAGGCTCGAGCCATGACTCTGCCCTACGGTTCCTGGCCCTCGCCGTTCTCCGCCGCCGATGTCTCCTCGTCCGCGCCGCGGATCGACGGAGCGCGCTTCGTGGGCGAGGAGATCTGGTGGGGCGAGTCGGTGCCCTCGCAGGGCGGACGGGTCACCGTGCGCAGCTCCTCCGGCGCCGAGATCCTTCCCGAGCCGTGGAACGCGCGCTCCCGCGTGCACGAGTACGGCGGCGGGGCGTGGACCGCGGATGCCGACGGCACCCTGTACTTCGTGAACGCGGGCGACCAGTGCGTGTACCGGATGCCGCGCGGCGGCGTCCCCGAGCCGCTGACAGCGCCCGGCCCGCAGCACGGCGGACTGTCGCTGCAGCAGGGACGGCTGTTCGCCGTGCGCGAGGATCTGCGCGGCGAGCAGCACTGGCGCGGCATCGCGGAGATCCCGACGGACGGATCGGCCGCCGACGACGACTCCCCCGCCTGGGTGTCCACGTACGGCTCGGGGTTCTACGCCCACCCGTCCCTGTCGCCGGACGGCACCCGCCTGGCGTACACGGAATGGACCGAGCAGCGCATGCCGTGGGAGACCGCGCGGATCGCCGTCACGCGCCTCGCCTCCGGATCGCTCACGCCGGTTCCCGCCCGCGCCGCTCTGCAGCCCGAGTGGCTCACCGACGACGAGCTGCTGTACGCCGACGACGCCACCGGACGGTGGAACCTGCACGTCGCGCGGCTCGGCGCGGACACGCCGCCGCCCGCGCCGACGCCGCCCGCCACGACGGAGCCGTACGTCCTGGCCGATGCCGACACCGGCGGCGGACTGTGGGTGCTCGGCAACCGCTGGTACGGCGTCCTGGACGACCGGCGGATCGTCGCGGTGCGCACGAACGGCGCCGACGACGTCGTCCTGATCGACCCGGAGTCGGGCGAGGTCCGCCCGATCGACGTCCCCGTGACCGGCGAGGCGAGCATCGACGACGTGTCTGGTTCCCGGGTGCTGATCTCGGGCGCGGGCGCCGGCGTGGACCGCGGGCTGTGGCGCGTGGACCTGGAGTCCGGCGAGACGACGGCGATCCGCGGGGGCGACCCGGTCGACTCCAGGTGGTTCCCGGTGGCCCGCCCGGTCACGTTCGAGGGCGCGCACGGCCCCGTGCACGCCTTCGACTACCGCCCGACGAACCCGGATGCGGCCGCCCCGGCGGACGAGCGGCCCCCGTACATCGTCATGGTGCACGGCGGGCCCACCGCGCACGTCTCGGGTGCGGCATCCGCGGCCTACGCCTACTGGACCAGCCGCGGCATCGGCGTGCTCGACGTGAACTACGGCGGCTCCACCGGCTACGGCCGCGCCTACCGCGAGCGGCTGGACGGGCAGTGGGGCGTGGTCGACGTGGACGACGTGATCGCCGCGGCGCGCGGGCTCGCCGATGCCGGGCTCGCCGACCCTGCCCGCATCGCGATCAAGGGCGGCTCCGCCGGCGGCTGGACGGTGCTCTGCGCGCTGGTCCGCGGAGGCGCGTTCGGCGCGGGCATCAGCCGGTACGGCGTCGCGGACCTGCGGATGCTGGCATCCGACACCCACGACTTCGAGAAGTTCTACCTGAACGGCCTGGTCGGCCCGCTCCCCGAGACCGAGGACGTGTACATCGAGCGGTCGCCGCTCAGCCATGCGGAGCGCATCGACGTCCCCGTTCTGCTGCTGCAGGGAGCGGATGACAAGGTCGTGCCGCCCTCGCAGTCCGAGGCGATCCGCGACGCCCTGGCGGCGCGCGGCATCCCGCACGAGTACCTGCTGTTCGAGGGCGAGGGGCACGGCTTCCGCCGGGCGGAGACCATCGTCACGGCGCTGGAGGCGGAGCTGCGGTTCCTCGGCGAGACGTTCGGATTCTCGCCGGCCTGAGCGCAGCATCCGCACCTCGGCCCTGGGACCTTCCCTGAGGCCCTGAGCCCGTCGAAGCGGCTAGCGTGATGGTCAGTGTCAGGGTGACAGTGCCGCTTCGCGGTGGTTGGATCCTGATCACCTGGTGTCTGGCTCTTAGCGTGGGTGCCGTCTTCGGACTGGCGGGCATGCGTTTTGCCGGCACTGGGTGTGATGGACCGGCCGGCGTGACTTGATAGGAGCGTGGCATCGCCCCGACTGAGGTTTGTCCGCCGACCGGCCCGACCTGTCCCATTCGGATGTTGGAAGGAGACGATTCCCATGGTGATCG
>Ga0066256_1000891_pt1 | contig 49395 bp, 40 predicted proteins | sample ThiBio_1000_biof_FD_87107 | JGI IMG/M metagenome (GOLD analysis project Ga0066256, IMG submission 87107) | Wastewater bioreactor microbial communities from Cape Town, South Africa - Thiocy_expt_1000_biof (version 2) | ecosystem: Engineered > Bioreactor > Thiocyanate-remediating >... | reverse complement strand
CGCGTGGCGCACCCGACATCCTCCGGTCCCGGCGTCACTGCATCACCGTAGCCCACATCCAGTTGCACCGTCGCCCGCGCATTGCCGAGTCGCCCCACCAGCCGCACGCGCAGGCCGCCGTAGCGCGCATCCTCCCGAATCTCGTCGATCACGATCGAGTCCGCGTCGAAACTCATGCCATCTTCTGCGGCCACGGCACAGACTTCGCGCACGGTGTTCGCCAACACACCGGACTCCATCGGACCGAAACCGAGGAAATCGGCATCGCGGGTGGGCCGGTGCGCCACATCGAACCACAGGTCAAACAACATGGCGCCCTTCAACCAGTACGACTCGCGCGCCGGCAACCGCGACAGCCGGTACAGGAACCGCTCGGTCGCGTAACGCACCAGCACCAGGTTGAAATCTTCACCGCGTGCTTTGGCCAGGTTCAACAAGCGCGCATGGATGGACGCCGGCGACGCAGCGCTCACGCGATCGCTTCCAGGTAGGGCCGCATCACGTTGGCCACGCGATTGATCTGCGCATAGCGCCACAGATCATCGGCGCCGGCCTTGCGTGAGCGCCGCGCTTCACGCAGGGCCTCCAGCGCCACGTCCAGTCCGATCTTGTTGCGGAACTTGAAGCAATCGGCCACCGTCTTGGCCGCGCTGGTGACGCGCACCGCCACGCCGTCGATCCGACGCGTCTCCACCCCCGCGGCCAGCGACGGAGCCGACAGGCGCACCGTGCGCAGCGGCGGGTAATCGAGGCGCGGCGGATGATCCCTGTTGCCGATCGCGATCCACACTTCGAACGGCGCCTGCGTGGTCAGCTCGTGCAGTCGCAGCGCCGTGAGCAGGCAAAACAGGATGCCGGGCGCGCGCCGGGCCACCGCCAGCAGCGCCTCGTGTTCTCCCCCGCGATAACCCGGCAGTGCGTAAAGCCCGCGTCCGACACGGGTAAGCTGGCCCGCGGCCACCATCCGCGAAAGCTGCCTGCGCGCCACCCCCAGCGCCTCCAGCTCCCGCGCACGAACGGTGCCGCTCCGGTGCAGCAGTTGCGTGATTTTGCGGTCGATCGAGGGCATGTCGTAACGTCCCATACTTTCGGTAATTGTACACAACTACCGAATGTTTGGGACAGAGCGCGACCAGGATCAATCCCATCGCTTTGCCACGATCCCGGCACACGCCTGGATCGGGCGCAACACCAACGATCAGGGACATTCCGGCAAGCTGAGCAGATTGTCCGGCTGCTCGCCGTCCGCTTCGGTCTTGAGGTACTTGTTGCCGTAGCGGCTGGTCGCCACGACCACCCATACGGTTCGCAAGCCTCGCGTCACGTAGAACGACCACTTCCCGCTTTCGATACCTGCGATGGCTTCGGACTGGCTGAGCTTCCAGCGCGAACCGTTCGGGTTGACGCCACCAACGTAAGTGATGCGTTCGTGCGGATTGGGACGATCACCCTTGTTGATGCACTTGATCTCGATACTGTCTGTCATGGCCCTGTTCCTGAGTGCCCGAGCCGACAACCGGCCGGGTCGGCACGAACCTGCCATGGCGCCGTCTCAAACGCCGAGACACGTTGGCTTCAACGGACCTGATTAGCCCTATCCCTCAACCGGCTTTTCCCTTCTCCCTCCGGGAGAAGGTGGCGCGAAGCGCCGGATGAGGGTTCGGGCACGCCAATGGCGAGTTCAAGCGCGAATTGGCGTTACTTCGCAAGAGCGTACCCTCACCCGCCCCTGCGGGGAGCGCTACGCGCTCGCGCTGCGCGCGCCTCTCCCGGAGGGAGAGGGGTTGATCCGGCTGAGATGCGGGGCTAATCAGGTCAACGGAAACCGCGGACTACGCGGCTTGCTGGTCTTCCTTGCCGCGCGGCGTGGATTCCTCACCCCAGACGCGGGCGAGCGTGGCCTGGATTTTCTTTTCCATGCGCGCGATCAGTTCGCGGCTGGCGTTGACCAGCGCCTGCTCGCTCTCAATTTCCTTCACCACTGCATTTTGTTCGACAATGGATGGAAGCGGGATCTTGATGCGCTCAAGATCGCCCTTGGTGATATGCACAAGGCCAACCCCACCGTGAAGATTGTCTTCGACCTCGGCAACTGCATCGTTCAATCCATGAAGTAAGAAAACTTTGTTTGCGCGCTTGGATGAAAACTCAACCTTGAAGATGTGCTGATTGAGAACCGCTCTTGGTCCAAACCATATGTGAGCGCCGAATGATGTACCTCGCGAACCCGACCACGAAAACAGTAATTCACCGCTCTCGATGGTGTTCTTCGTAGATACTTCGCCCGTGAAGTAGTTAAATTCCGCGGTAGCATCGTTGAGATTTTGAATTCGAACAATCGGTAGTCCACCGCTATCGGCTTTTTTCCAATCTGATGGTTTGAATGCTCGTCCGTTGAAAAGCGTGCACACCTCACCAATCGGCACCCTCGGCCAGTCGGGATCAATGGCAATGTGCGGGCGGTAGTTGTCGAGGACGGCGCGGGCGCCGTCGATGACTTTCTGGTAGCCCTCGATCTCCGCCACGATTTCCTTCTGAACGTCCAGCGGTGGCAGCGGGATTTCAAGACCACGCAGATCACGGAGGTAGACGCCAGATTGTGCGACTCCTTTCGCAAGCCTCTGTAGCGTTAGCTGCATTGCAGACGACTGCAGAAGACGCGCCAGGAACGCTGGCAAGAGCCGCGCCTGATCGCAGCCGAACACAGCTACGCTGCGTTGCAAAGCGAAACGCGGCATTTCTGGTGTCACCACCAAGCATCTGCCGATCGTTCCAACAATCGTGAGCAAGAGGTCTCCGACTGCGATTCGAGTCCGCTTATCCTCTTCGCGAAAAGCCTGAGGAGTGACGTATCGCACATTTGCCAGTTCGAGGCGATTGTTGAACACGTTTTGTGAGCTGAGCAGGAGTTCGCCCGCATCAACCCGAGCGGGCGGGTTGTGCGAACCGTCGGTAATCTTCGTGCACACCTCACCAAGAGCAACTTTTTGAAACGCATGGTTGGCGATCGCAGTATCCCGATACCGCTCCCCGCTCAAGTTGTAGTCGCCATTCGCGGCGATCTTTTCCTTCGGCACGATCAGCCCGAGCGACGGCGAGTAGTCCGCGATCGAATCGCCAGCGCGCAGCTTTTGCAGATACTCGTCAATCTCCGTCAGCACTTGCGGCAGGTCGTCCTTGTCGATCGGACGCCGCTGCGCGCCAAGGCTGTAGCCATCGTTTTCGACCTTGAAGAACCCAATGGTCTGCGCGCGCTTGGCCAGCGACTTGTCGAGGACCAGGATCGACGTCTTGACGCCGGAATACGGATTGAACACGCCGGCCGGTAGCGAAACCACGGCGACGAGATAATCCTCCACCAGCAGCTTGCGCAGTTGCTTGTACGCTGTCTGGCTCTGGAAGATGATGCCTTCGGGCACGATGATGCCGGCGCGGCCGTTGGGGGTCAGGTGCTCGGCCATGTAGTCGACGAACAGCACTTCGCTGCGTTTGCTCTGCACGCCGAAACGGTTGTGCGGGCGGATGCCGCCCTTCGGCGACATGAACGGCGGATTGGCAAGGATCACGTCCGCGTGTTCATTCCAGCGGTCGAGGCTGGTGAGGGTGTCGTACTCGGCGATGTGCGGATCGGGGAAGCCGTGCAGGTACAGGTTCACCAGGGAGAGCCGCACCATGTCGGGTGAAATGTCGTAGCCGGTGAAGTTGGCGGCGAGGCGCGCGCGTTCGTCGGGCGTCAGGATGCTGTGACCCTTGGCGTCGGTGTTGGCCTTGAGGATGTGCTTGTAGCTTGAAATCAGGAAGCCGGCGGTGCCGCAGGCCGGGTCCAGCACGGTTTCGTGCTTCTTCGGGTCCACGATTTCGACGATGAAGTCGATGATGTGGCGCGGGGTGCGGAACTGACCGGCGTCGCCCTGCGAGCCCAACACCGAGAGCAGGTATTCGAAGGCGTCGCCGAGGCGTTCGGAATGGTCGTAGCTGAATTCGTCGATGATCTTCAGGAACGCCTTCAGCGTTTCCGGATCGCGATACGGCAGGAAGGCGTTCTTGAAGATTTCGCGGAACAGCGGCGGGATGCCAGGGTTCTCCGGCATCTTCTGGATGCCTTCGGCATACAGATTCAACATTTCGTGGCCGCCGAGGCCGGGCTGCATCAGCTTCGACCAACCGTAACGCGCGTAGTCGCCCGCGAAGAACTTGCGCTGGCCGCCCATCTCCTCGGCGTCGGCGTCCATGTCGTCCATGAACTTGTAGATCAGCGCGATGGTGATCTGCTCGACCTGGCTCTTGGGGTCGGGCACCTTGCCGACCAGGATGTCGCGGGCGGTGTCGATGCGGCGTTTGGTGTCGGTGTCCAGCATGGTTCAATACGGTCGTTGTGTTTACGCGTTCGTGCTGAGCGTAGCTTGCGAAGCAAGCGGAGTCGAAGCACAAGATGGAATACCCTTCGACTTCGGCGCTTCGCGCCTACGCTCAGGGCGAACGGATTACTGATCGATCATCATTCGCCTCACATGAATTGGTTGAGACTGACGTAATCCTTCACGTAGTCGGGGATCAAGGTGCGGTAACGCGGCGGCACGGCCTTGTAGTCGCGGGACGAGAAGAACGGGTTGGTGGCAAGGTCGGTGAATTGGAGGCTGTCGATGCTGCCGCGCACCTGGTTGCTGCCGACGTAGGCCTTGAAGAAGGTCTTGATGGCGGGAATGGTCGCCGCGTCGTCGGGCTTGCAGTCGGCCACGAACTTGGCGAACTCGTCCTCCAGCAATTCGTCCTTCGATTTGAAGCGCGGGATCAGGCCGAACACCTTTTCGAGGATCTCGCGCAGGGACACGCGGCGATCGACCGCCGCCGCGCGGCGCAACTTGTCGAGCGTGTAGTAGTCCTCGGGTTTGTCGAAGACCTCGCGATTGACGTAGTCGATCACCCTGTCCCACTGCCCCGCTTCGACCGCCGCGGCGATGTTGCCGTCCGCGCGCACGGCGTCGCCGAAACGGTCGAAGAACATGCGATCGACCTTCATGCCGTCTTCGGCAATCACCTCTTCGCGCATCGAGGCGATGATGTCGCTGCCGAGGTGCCGGTATTCGTCGCCGCCCGGTGGCGGCGGGGGTTCGCCGCCTTCGCCTTTGTGCACGGGTTTGGGCAGCTTCAGCACCTGGTCGTAGTTGAACTTTTCCTCGAAGTATTCGCAGTTGGCGAAGAAATCGAACAGCTTGAAGGTGGTCTTTTCCGGGTGCCGGACGCCGGCCTTGACGGCCTCGTCGAAAAGCTCTTCGAGGAAGTTGTGCCGGCGCGTGCCGCGGCCCTTGATCTGGATGAAATCGGTGGGCGAGAAGATCGGCCTGAACAGGCCGATGTTCAAAAGGTCTGTGCAGTCGTAGCCGGTGGTCATCATGCCGACCGTGACGCACACGCGCGCCTTGCTGGTCTTGTAGCCGGGGATGAAGTTCCCGGAGCCGAGCAGGTTGTTGTTGGAGAAGTTGATCGTGGCTTGCTGGGCGTTTGGGACGGAGCTGGTGACCTGCACCGCGAAGTCGGACTGGTACTTGCCGGGAAACATGCGGTCGGCCATTTCGTTCAGGATCTGCGCGAGTTTGGCCGCGTGATTCTGGCTGACCGCGAACACGATGGACTTGCCGATCTCGCCGCTGACCGGATCGCGCAACGCGTTTTCCAGGAAGGCCTTGCACAGGATCTGGTTGGTGGCTTCCGAGAAAAAACGCTTCTCGAACTCGCGCTGTTTGTAGGCTTCTTCCTGTTCCTCGCCGGTGTCGTCGGTGACCGTGACGATGAACCCGGAATCGGACAGCAGTTGCGTGGTGACATCGCTGCGCGCATCGACCACGGTCGGGTTGACCAGATACCCGTCCTTCACGCCATCGAGCAACGAATAGCGGAAGGTCGGCTCGCCGCTTCCGCAACCGAAGGTGCGGTAGGTATCCAGCAACAGGCGGCGTTCGGCTTCGCGCGGATCTCGGCTGGATGACCTGGCCTTGTCAAAACGCTTCAGGTAATCGCGGGGCGTCGCCGTGAGGCCCAGTTTGTACCCGACGAAATAATCGAACACGGCGCGGGCGTTGCCGCCGATCGAACGATGCGCCTCGTCGGAAATCACCAGGTCGAAGTCGGTCGGCGAAAACGCGCGCTGGTACTTGTTGTTGAATTGCAGCGACTGCACGGTGGTGACCACGATTTCGGCCCGCCGCCAGTCGTCTCGGTTTTCCTTGTAGATGACCGTCTGGAAGTCGGCCGCGAGCAGCGCCTTGAACTGCTTTTTTGCCTGGTCCTCCAATTCGAGGCGATCCACAAGAAACAGCACGCGTCGCGCATTGCCGGAGCGCAGGAACAGTTTCACCACGGCTGCCGCGGTGAGGGTCTTGCCGGTGCCGGTGGCCATTTCGAACAGGAAGCGGTCCTTGCCTTCGCGCACTGCGCGCTGCAATTGATGGATGGCCTGCAACTGATAGGGGCGCAGGAAACGCAGCTTGTTGGCCTGGATGTACGCCGCGCGTTCGGCTTCGTTCTTCCATCCGGCTTCGGATCGGTAGTTCGGACGCTGGGTGAGGACGATGTAATCCGGTTCGACATCAGCATCGATCAATTGCTTCGGGTTCGGTTCGACCTTCCTGTAGCCGGTGACGGAATCGGGCGTGGGAAACGTCGTGATGACGTAAGGGTTGCCGCGTTCCAGGTCCCAGAAATAGTGCAGGTTGCCATTCGACAGGATCACGAAGCGGCAATTCTGGGAACGCGCGTAGCGGCGCGCCTGTTCCTTGCCGACCAGAGGATTCTTGTCCTCGGCCTTGGCTTCCAGCACGAGCAGCGGAAACCCGCGCTCGTCCAGCAACAGGAAGTCGATGAAGCCCTTGCCGGTCCGCTCGAAATCGTTGCCGAGCGCGTCGAGGTCGGCCTGCTTGATGCTGGCGTTGGACTCAAGGCGGATGTTGGCCGCACCACTGCCATCGTCGAAGAAGCGCCAACCCGCCGCGTCGAGCAGACGGTTGATCTTGATTCGGGCGGTCGCTTCTTTCACCTCACCCCCTCAGTGGCAACGCGCACCGGCCATGACGAGCGATGCGTCAATCCTCTCGTGGGCGAGTTGTCCTGGAGTCAGCGGCACGACGCCCCCCTTGCGTGTGTCGGCAAGGTTAGCGCAAGGAAGCGGGATCGCCCAAATGGTGTGGCATCACTCCAGAATCGAACGCACCGCGTCCAGCGCCTCTTCGACCAGTGATAGCGGTACTTTTTCGATTCGCTTGAACGTACGCGCACGGGCATCGATGGTGCGGGTCTGGTCGCACAGCACCACGCCCTGGGTGCGCGTGCCGCTGCCCATCAGCGTGACGCTGAAACCGGTTTCGCGCGATGCCGTGCCGCCTTGCGTGATCGGCGCGACCAGCAGCAGGCCCGACGCCCGGTTGAAGGCATCGGCGGACAGCACCAGCACCGGGCGGGTGCCGCGGATTTCATGGCCTTGGGTCGGATCGAGGCTGAGCTCGAGGATGTCGCCACGCGCCGGGATGCCGCGGCTCACAGCAGTTCGCGCCCAGCCGGACGATCGCGCAGCGACGCATCGTCACGCTGCCATTTGGCCGGGGATTTGGGACTTTGTGCGAGACGGTCGGCCAGCGACCGGCGCGCGGGAGTCACCGAAAGCTTGCGGTCCTTCACCGTCAATTCCACGACCGAACCTGCTTCCACGGCCATGGTCCTGGCGATGGGCTTGGGAATCGGAAGGATGATGGGCCCGGCCGACTGGCGCAGCGGCGCGGTGGCGCTCATGGCGATACCTCGGAAAATGTTTTACTCGAGTAAAACATTAGCAGGGCCAGCCAGCGCGGTCAACGCCGCGCGGCGATCGCGAAATTGTCGGATCCTGATTCTGCGCCGGGATGACAGGTGGGAACGAAGCACCGCGGATTGGGTGCGGCGGGATGCGCCACTGCGCGGCTACTCCCGTCCTAGATGAAAACCGCTGGATCCCGGCCTGCGCAAAAGACAAGACGGCGCTGCGCGCCGGATGACAGCCTCACGCAAACGGATCGCGCAGCACGATGTTGGCGTCGCGGTCGGGGCCCGTGGAGACGATCGCGAGCGGGCAGCCGGCGAGTTCTTCCAGCGCACGCAGGTAGGCGCGCGCGGCGGGCGGCAGTTGTTCCCATTCGGTGACGCCGTGGGTGGATTCGCTCCAGCCCGGGAATTCCAGGTACACCGGCGTGCATTCTTTCCAGCCTTCGGCGTCGAGCGGCGCGTATTCGGTGCGCTTGCCGCGGTATTCGTAGGCGATGCACACCTTCAATTTCTCCATGCCGTCGAGCACGTCAAGCTTGGTGATGCAAAGCCCGCTGATGCCGTTGATCAACACCGCGCGTTTCAACGCGACGATGTCCATCCAGCCGCAGCGGCGTGGACGGCCGGTGGAGGCGCCAAATTCGTCGCCGCGCTTGCGGATGCCTTCGCCGATCGCGTCGTCCAGCTCGGTCGGGAACGGTCCGCCGCCGACGCGCGTGGCGTACGCTTTCGCAATGCCAAGCACGTAGTCGATGTAGTCGGCGCCGACGCCCGCGCCCGCGAGCGCGCCGCCGGTGGTGGTGTTGGACGAGGTGACGTACGGATAGGTGCCGTGGTCGATATCGAGCAGCGCACCCTGTGCGCCTTCGAACAGCACGCGTTCGCCGTTGCGGCGCAGGTCGTGCAGGATGCCGGCGACGTCGGACTTCATCGGCTCAACGTATTCACCGAATGCGAGGGCTTCATCGAGTGTCTGCTGGAAATCGACGGCTTCGGCGTTGAGGAATTTGGCGAGCACGAAGTTGTGGTAATCCATCACCTCGCGCAGTTTGTCCGCGAGTTCCTTCGGATAACTCAGGTCGGCGACGCGCACGCCGCGGCGTGCGACCTTGTCTTCATACGCAGGACCGATGCCGCGGCCGGTGGTGCCGATGGCGCCAGCGCCCGCGGCCTTCTCGCGCGCCTGGTCCAGCGCTATGTGGTACGGCATGATCAACGGCGTCGCCGGGGAAATCTTGACGCGCGAACGCACCTCGACGCCGTTGGCCTCGAGTTCGGCGATTTCCTTTTGCAACGCCGCGGGCGACAGCACCACGCCGTTGCCGATCAGGCACAGCGCGCCTTCGCGCAGGATGCCCGACGGGATCAGGTGCAGGACGGTCTTCTTGCCCTTGATCACCAGCGTGTGGCCGGCGTTGTGGCCGCCCTGGAAACGCACCACCGCGCCGATGTCCTGCGTCAGCAGGTCGACGATCTTGCCCTTGCCTTCGTCGCCCCACTGGGCTCCAAGAATGACTACTGACTGTCCCATGACGTTCTCACTTCGATGTTCGGTTTTGTTGTGGGGCGACGATCGGTGACCAGGCTCGATCATCCTGATCTCGCCAAGTCACCCTGCCCTCGGCTCCTGCCTCGGGCGCTCACGCCTGCGCGGACTGCCACCGGCAGTCCGCAAGCGCATTCGTTCGCCCCCACTGCGCGCCCAAGATGACTACTGACTGTCCCATGATTCTCTCGCTTTGATGTCGTGCTTGGCTTTTTTGCCTGTCATTCCGGCGCAGGCCGGAATCCATCGTTCCACTCCAACCATTGCCTGCAATTTCCACTGGGTCCCGGCCTGCGCCGGGACGACGAGCAACCGCAAATGCTCGCGCGACCAGATCATGTCGTCATTCCAGCAAAGGCCGGGCAAATTCGTCTGGAACGAATTTGAACGACCGAGGGTCGACCCGAATGGCAAAACCCATGGATGGACTTTGTAATCCAGTCAACAGATCGACTCGTACAAATCCTTCCATCCTGGATTGATCTCCTCGATCCCGCGGACCTTCCACGCCCGCTTCCATTCCTTCACGGCCTTCTCGCGTGCAATCGCCGATTCCATGGTCTCGTGCATTTCATACCAGACCAACATGTGCACGCGGTACTTTTTCGTGAAGCCTTCGACAACATTGTTTCTGTGCTCCCAAGCCCGCTTGACCAAATCCGACGTCACGCCGACATACAAGGTCCCGTTTCGTTTGCTTGCCAGAATGTAAACACAAGGCTTCCGTTCCCTCATGATGGTTTCCGAACTGGGTCCCGGCCTGCGCCGGGACGACGGCAAGGGTTCAGGCGTCGTGTCGCATCAATGACTCTTTGGCCCCACGACTCCGGTTGCAGCACCTTCGTCGATCGCGCGCATGAACGGCGAATCCTTGTCGAGCACCACCACCGCGCCGCCGGCACTAAAGGTCTTGCGCCAGGTTTCGAGGCTGCTCCAGTAGCGGAAGAACTGCGGGTCCTGCGCAGACGCGGTCGCGTAGATCCTGGCCGCGTCCGCGTCGCCCGCGCCGCGCACCGCGGCAGCCTGTTTAGCGGCGGCCGCGAGCACCTCGCCGTCGGCGGCTTCGCCCTTGGCACGGATGGCCGCCGCCGCGGCTTCGCCCTCGTCGCGCACGCTGCCGGCCTGCGTCGCCGCTTCCGCGCTCATCCGCTTGTACTCCGACGCGAGCGTTTCGTCGGGCGGCAGCACGAGCTCGACGCCGATGCCGAGCACCTCCGCGCCGAGCTTGCGACGCACGTCGCCGCTCACGGCGTTGCGCAAGCCTTCGTCGATCGCGCCGCCATCCGAACCCAGCAGCTCGGCCAGCCCGTGCTTGCCGATCTGCGCGCGCAAGGCGTCGTGGATCAGCGGCGTCATCTGCTGGTTGACCTGCATGTCGTCGCCGGCGGTTGCCGCGAACCAGGCGTCCGGCGCGACGATCCGCCAGCGCACGAAATAGCCGACCCGCACCGGATCGCCGTCGGCGGTCTTGTAATCCTCGGGCTCGGATTGCTGCAGGATCGCGCGCGTGTCGTACACCTGTACCTGCTGCACGAAGGGCAACATGAAATGCAGGCCCGGCCCGATGTCGGTGGCCTCGACGTGCCCGAAGCGCGTCAACACCGCGGCATGGCCCTGGCCCACGGCATAGATGCCGTTGGCGCCCAGCAACGCGAGCAGGATGATCACGACGGGAATGGCGTATTTCATGTGCCGATTCCTTGCAGGGCCGGCCCCGAAGTCACCGGGACCGGGCTCGATGCAGCGGGCGCCGGCACGCTGGCCGCCGAAGCGGGCGCACTGCCGGACGACTCCGGCGAGGCTTCGGACGGCGTTTCCGGGCGGCGCACCGGGAACTGCACGATCACGCTGCCCGAGCCGGTGTTGACGACCGCGCGGTTCCTGCTCAGCACGTCGCGCATCGCGTCCAGCCACAACCGGTGCCGCGTCACCTGCGGCGAGGCCTGGTATTGCGCGAGGATCTGGTCGAAGCGCGCGACCTCGGCCTGTGCCTCGGCCACCGCCTTGGCGCGATAACTGTCCGCGCCCGCCTTCATCGCCGCGGCCTGTGCCGCGGCTTCCACCTTCCCGCGCGCCACGTCGGCATGCGCGGTGGCCTGCGCGGCCTTGGCGTCCTCGCGGGCCTTGGCGATGCCGTCGAAGGCCGGCTTCACTTCGGAAGGCACGCCGACATTCTGGATGCCCATGCCGGTGACGGTCACGCCGAGGTCCACATTCGCGAGCGCACGGGCGAGACGCGCATGCGCGTCCTTGCCGAATGCATCGTCGCTGCGTTCCATGAGTTCATGCAGCGGGTGCGTGCCCACCACCGCACGCATCGCCACGGTCGCCGCGTTGCGCACGGATTCCTCGGCGTCGCGCGTCGCGAACAGGAATTTCCGCGCGTCCGATACCTTGTACTGGACGTAGTAATCGACCATCGCCAATTGGCCATCGCTGGTCAACAGTCGCGCCTCGTCGTTGAGCGTGCGCGTGCGTCCCAGATCGACGATCTGCACGCGGTCGATGGGCACGGGGAAATGCAGGTGCAGGCCGGGTTGCAGCACGCTTTCCAGCTTGCCGAAGCGCAGCAGCACGCCGGCCTGCTGGTCGCCGACCAGGGTCCAGCCGCTGGCCACGAGCCAAAGCACGACCAGCACCGCGATCAACGCGAGCACGCCCAGCGGGCCGCGCCCGAACGGGCCGAGCCCGCGTCGCATCTTCCTGAACCACGCTTCGAGGTCGGGGCCGCTGCCATGGCCGCCCTGGCCCCACGGTTCACGCCCCCGAGGTTCCTGGCCCCGGGGTTCCTGGCCCTTGGGTTCACGCGGTTTTTCGCCGGGTTCCTTCCAGGGCATCTCGGGACAGCCTCGGGTTGCGGGCAAACGCAGGATTCTACCAGAGCGGTTCCGACCGCTTGGGCCATCCGCGCCTCGATCGCACCCGGCCTGAATCGATCAACTCGAACCGATCCATGAACATCGCCGTGAGCCCAATCCTCTCCCTTCCGGAGAGGGCGACACGCGCGCAGCGCCTGCGGGCGAGGGCTGACTTCACGGGACAGTTCGACACCTGCGCGGTCGCGCCTTTCCCCTACGCCGCGTCGAGCCAGGCCCGCAAGAGCTTGCCCTCGTCGCCGCGAACATCGCCCGCGAGCGGCAACAGCAATTCGCGCGGCGCATCGATGTCGAGGCGCCAGCCGTCTTCATCGTAGCGTTCGGCCCTGACCGCGCCGAGTTCGATCAGGCGCGCGCGCAGGCGGCCCGCGCGCGGCGGCAGCCGCAGTTCCGCGTGCACGCGCGTGCCGGCGAGGCGTTCGCCGATCGCCTGCCGCAAGAGATCGAGGCCAGTGCCGCTCGCGGCCGACAGCCACACCGCGGTCGGGAAGCCGTCCGCATCGCGGTCGATGCGTGCAGGCGTGTCCAACAAATCGACCTTGTTGAACACCCTCAGCTGCGGCACGCCGCCCGCGCCGATTTCATCGAGTACGCCGTTCACCACTTCGATCAGCAAGTCGCGCTCCGGATCGGCGGCGTCGACGACGTGCAGCAGCAGATCCGCATCGCGCGCCTCGGACAGGGTCGCACGGAAGGCCGCGACCAGGTCGTGCGGCAATTCGCGGATGAACCCGACCGTGTCGGCCAGCACCGCCGGACCGACTCCAAGCCCTTCCAGCCGCCGCACGGTGGGATCGAGCGTCGCGAACAACTGGTCGGCGGCGTACACCGCGCCGCGCGTGACGGCATTGAACAGGGTGGACTTGCCGGCGTTGGTGTAGCCGACCAGCGCGACGCGCGGCAGCGTGTTGCGCAGGCGTGCGCGGCGTTGCTGGTCGCGCTGCACGCCGACCTTCTCGATGCGTTTCTGCAATTGTTCGACGCGCTTCTGCAACAGGCGGCGGTCGGTTTCGAGCTGGGTTTCGCCGGGACCGCGCAAGCCGATCGAACCACCGCGCTGGCGCTCGAGGTGGGTCCAGCCGCGCACCAGCCGCGTCGCCATGTGTTTCAACTGCGCCAATTCGACTTCAAGCTTGCCTTCGTGCGACTGCGCGCGCTGCGCGAAAATGTCCAGGATCAGCGCGGCGCGATCGATCACGCGTGCGGAAAAGTGCTTTTCCAGGTTGCGTTCCTGCACCGGCGTCAACGCGTGGTCGACCAGCACCAGGTCGGCGCCGAGCTCACGTACCTTCGCCTGCACCTCGTCGGCCTTGCCGGTGCCGATGTAGAACTTCGGGTTGGGCGCATCCACCCGCGCGTGCACGCTGCCTAGGATTTCCGCACCTGCGGATTGGGCGAGCTCCGCGAATTCCTGCGCGCGTCGCGCGGCAGCGGCCTTGCCGGTGTAGGGCAACACCAGCAGCGCGCGTTCGCCTCGCTTTTCTCGTTCGAAAAGGGCCATCAGTCCTGCGCGGGGGTCTCGGCGTCTTCCGGCTTGGCATCGTCCCCACCGACCTTGACCGCACGGCTCGGCACCACGGTCGAAATCGCGTGCTTGTAAACCATTTGGCTGACCTGGTTGCGCAGCAGCACCACGAACTGGTCGAACGATTCGATCACGCCCTGCAGCTTGATGCCGTTGACGAGATAGATCGCAACCGGGATGCGTTCGCGGCGCAGGGCATTCAAAAACGGGTCTTGCAACGATTGGCTTTTGGACATTGTTGTGGCCTTTCGATCCGATCGAACGCGATATCTCCCCGGTCGTTCGAATGGTAACGCAGAATGCGGACGTTTTGCCCGTTTCAGGCCGGATTTGCGCCCAGGAACAACGAGATCGCGGCGACTGCCGAATCCGCGCAATCGGCACGCCCCGGATCGAAAGCCCGGGCATCCAGTTCGCCGCGCAACCAGGTCGTCTGGCGCTTGGCGAGTTGCCGCGTCGCGTGGATGGCGCGCTGGCGGAATGCGTCTTCGGAACACCCTCCATCGAGGTATTCCCAGGCCTGCCGATAACCGACCGCACGCAGCGCCGGCAAATCGGCCGACAAATCGCCGCGCGCACGCAGGCGTTTCAGTTCATCCAGGAACCCCGCGGCCAGCATCGAATCGAAACGCGCGGCGATGCGCTCGCGCAGGTCCCCGCGATCGGCGGGCACCAGCGCGATCTTCAACACCCGGTACGGCAGGCGCGTCGTGTTCCGTGTACTGGCGTGCAATGCGGTGAGCGTACTGCCCGACAACTCGATCGCTTCCAGCGCACGCTGGATGCGCTGCGCATCGTTGGGGCGGATGCGACGCGCAGCATCGGGATCGCGCACGGCAAGCTTCGCGTGCAAGGCCGGCCAGCCGGACTCGTCGGCGTCGCGACGCAGGCGCGCGCGCACGGCCGGATCGGCGGCCGGCATGTCCGACAATCCGCGTTCCAGCGCGTGGAAATACAAGCCCGTTCCTCCGACCAGCAGCGGCACGTGCCCGCGCGCGGTGATGGCGTGCATCGCGATCAATGCATCTTCGCGAAACAGCGCCGCCGAATAGGGCTGCGCGGGGTCGCGGATATCGATCAACGCGTGCGGATAACGCCGCAAGGTTTCCGCATCCGGCTTGGCCGCGCCGATGTCGAGGCCGCGATAGACCAAGGCCGAATCGACACTGACGAGTTCGACCGGGAAACGGTCGGCCAGCGTGCAGGCCAACGCGGTCTTGCCCGTGGCGGTCGGCCCCATCAGGAAGATCGCGGACGGGCGCCGGTCGATGGCGTTGGGGTGATCCGACATGCCCGGATTGTAGGGGTTGCGCGCCGGACACCGGCTTATGCCGCCGCCTTATAATGGCCGGTATTCCAACAGGACAGGGCACCACCATGCCGAACATGATGAGGGCGCTGGTCAAGCGCGATGCCGCCAAAGGCATCTGGATGGACGAGGTGCCGGTGCCGGAATACGGCCACAACGACGTGCTGATCGAGGTCGAGAAAACCGCGATCTGCGGCACCGACCTGCACATCTACAACTGGGACCAGTGGGCGCAGCGGGTGATCAAGCCTGGCCTCGTGATCGGCCACGAGTTCGTGGGCAAGATCGTCGCGCTGGGCAGCGAGGTGCGCGGTTACCGGGTCGGCCAGCGCGTGTCAGCCGAAGGCCACATCACCTGCGGCATGTGCCGCAACTGCCGCGCCGGGCGACCGCACCTGTGCCCGAACACGGTCGGCATCGGCGTGAATCGCAACGGCGCGTTCGCGCAGTACATCGCGATGCCGCAATCGAACCTGTGGCCGGTACCGGACCAGATTCCCTCGTCGCTGGCCGCGTTCTTCGATCCCTACGGCAACGCCGCGCATTGCGCACTGGAATACGACCTGATCGGCGAGGACGTGTTGATCACCGGCGCCGGTCCGATCGGCATCATCGCCGCGGGCATCGCGCGCCACGTCGGTGCGCGCAACGTGGTGGTCACCGACGTCAACGACTATCGCCTGAAACTGGCCGCCGACATGGGTGCGACGCGCGTCGTGAACGTATCGAAGCAATCGTTGCGCGAGGTGTTGTCGGACCTGCAGATGGAAGGCTTCGACGTCGGCCTGGAAATGAGCGGCAATGCACACGCCTTCAACGACATGCTCGACGTGATGTACCACGGCGGCAAGATCGCGCTGCTCGGCCTGCTGCCGAACGGCTCCGGCATCGACTGGGACAAGGTGATCTTCAAGGGCCTCACCCTGCACGGCATCTACGGCCGACGCATGTACGAGACCTGGTACAAGATGACCCAGATGCTGCTGACCGGTTTCCCGCTGCAGAAGGCGCTGACCCACCAGCTCGCGATCGACGACTTCCAGCAGGGCTTCGACCTGATGGCGTCGGGCGAATGCGGCAAGGTGGTGTGCAGTTGGAATTAGCCGGGACTGGAACCTCACATAACCCCGGCCGTCATGCGGGGGCAATCGCCAGCTTTACGGGCGATGGAGCCGGGAATCCATTTTGCCTTTGCTGAAAAGAAGGCAGATCAAGATGGACCCCGGCTGGCGCGGGGAGGACAAAAACAAATGTTGGTCCCTCGGACCCCGCCATGACCTACGCCGCGCAAGCACGCTACGCCGAAGAACTCGCCAGCATCCGCGATTCGGGCCTGTACAAGGACGAGCGCATCATTACCTCGCCGCAGTCGGCCGAGATCACGCTGGCCGATGGTCGCCGCGTGCTGAACTTCTGCGCCAACAATTACCTCGGCCTCGCCGACCATCCGCGCCTGATCGAGGCTGCGAAGAAAGCGCTGGACACGCACGGCTTCGGCATGGCCTCGGTGCGTTTCATCTGCGGCACCCAGGACCTGCACAAGCAACTGGAACACGACATCGCGCGGTTCTTCGACACCGACGACGCGATCCTGTACGCCGCGTGCTTCGACGCCAACGGCGGCTTGTTCGAACCGCTGCTGGGCGAACGGGACGCGATCATTTCCGACGCGCTGAACCACGCTTCGATCATCGGCGGCATCCGCCTGTGCAAGGCCAGGCGTTATCGCTACGCCAATGGCGACGTCGCGGACCTGGAGAAGCAATTGCAGGCCGCCGATGCGGTGGGCGCGCGCACCAAGCTGATTTCATCGGATGGCGTGTTCTCGATGGACGGCGTGGTCGCGCCGCTGGACAAGATCACCGCACTGGCGAAAAAGTACAACGCGCTGGTGCACATCGACGAATGCCACGCCACCGGCTTCCTCGGCAAGACCGGGCGCGGTTCGGCCGAAGTGCACGGCGTGATGGACAAGATCGACATCTTCACCGGCACGCTGGGCAAGGCGCTGGGCGGTGCGGTCGGTGGCTTCACCACCGGACGCAAGGAAATCATCGACATGCTGCGCCAGCGTTCGCGGCCGTACCTGTTCTCCAATTCTCTGCCGCCGGCGCTGGTCGCGGCGTCCATCGAAGTGCTGAAGATGCTGGACGAGGCCGGCAGCCTGCGCGAAACGCTGGCCGAGAACACCAGGTATTTCCGCGACGCGATAACCAAGGCCGGCTTCGAAATCAAGCCCGGCAACCATCCGATCGTGCCGGTGATGACGCACGATGCCAAGCTCGCGCAGGCGATGGCGGCCGGCCTGCTGGACGAAGGCATCTACGCGATCGGTTTCTTCTACCCCGTCGTGGCCGAAGGCAAGGCGCGCATCCGTACCCAGATGTGCGCCGCGCATACGCGCGAACACCTCGACCGCGCGATCGCGGCGTTCACCAAGGTGGGTCGCAAGGTCGGGTTGCTGAAGGCTTGAAACCGTAGGTTGGGCTGAATGAAGTGAAGCCCAACAAGTCGTTGGGCTTCGCGATGCTCAGCCCAACCTACTACCTGGTTTTTTGCAGTTCGATCTTGTCGATCGCCCACAATCCCTGATGCGGATCGCCAGTGGCGAACAGGCATAGCGTGTGATGACCGCTGGTCGCCGGAATGTCGGCGGTCAAGGCGGTTTGCAATTTCGTTTGTGCTGCCTTGGCCAACGGAAGCGTGGCCAGCAGCGGACCGTCGCAGGAATCCAGGTGGACCTGGAACTCACCGGCCGGCGTTTGCTTCGGCCGGATCACCACGCTTGAATCGTCGGTCCACAACTGGAAGCGCCAAGGCAAGTTGCCGACCGTCAGCGCAATGCGCCTGGCGCCATCGAGCGGCGCATCCTTCCATTGCCAGCACATGTTGGCGATGTCGAGGCGATAGACCGGCCGCGGGCCGTCGAGCGGGCGATCGTCTTCCAGCCGCAGCACGATCAACGGCTTGCCGCAGGCATCCAACTGGTCGCTGTTGCGGGTCAGCAACGCTGCCGCATCCACGACCTGTTTGCGCGGCGCGGCCAGCTCGAAGCCGTCGGCCGTGAACGTCGCCGCGCGCAGCGTGATGGATCTGTCCGCCGGGAACTTCAGCGGCTCGCCGTAGGCAGTCGATCCCGTGCCAGGCGCCGTGCCATCGGTGGTGTAGCGGATCGTGCCGAAATCCGTCTGGTTCGATAGTGTGACGTCGAGGCTGCCGTTTGCTCCCGGCTTCAAGGCAAATGCAGGCGCGAACGCGCTGTCGGCGTACTCGATGCCGAGTGCGCGATAACGGGCGAGTTCCGCGGGCATGCGCCCAAGGAATCCATGCCAGTCATGCGAAGCGGCCGGCGACCATGCAACCTCCGACAGCGCGGCGATGCGAGGGAACACCGCGTGCTGGACGCGCGCGAAGGTCGGCATGTATTCCGCCCACAGGTTGGCCTGCAGGCCGAGGATGCGTCGCGCCTGCTCCGCGGTCGCGCTCTTCGGCACCGGGTTGTAGTCGTACACGTCCTGGAGCGATTCCACACCGGGCCGCCCCGGCGGTTCGTCGTGCAAGTCGGATTGATAGTGGTCGAGATACAGCGTGGGCGAGGACGACATCACCACGTCGTGGCCTTGTTCGATGGCCAGCAACGCACCGGCCGGCTCGTGCCACGACATCACCACTGCGGAATCCGGAATCCCGCCGCCCAGGATTTCATCCCAGCCGATCGCGGTGCGTCCGTGCTTCGACAGGTAATTGGCCACCTGCGTGGTGAACCAGCCCTGCACCTGGTCCATGTCCTTGAAGCCGAGTTTCCGCATGTGCGCACGCACCTCGGGCGATGCATTCCACTGGTCCTTGGCGGCCTCGTCGCCACCGATGTGGATGTACTTCGACGGGAACAGCTTCATCACGTCGCCGAAGACGTCGTCGAGGAACTTCAACGTGCGCGCATCGGGCTTCAGCAACCAGGTGGTGATGCCGGATTCGGACGAAACCGGCGGTCGCCGGCCGGTGGCGCCCAGCCACGGATACGCCGCGATTGCGGCCTGCGGATTGCCCAGCACGTCGATTTCCGGTACCACGGTGATGAAACGCTCCGCCGCGTAATGCACGATGTCGCGCACCTCGGCCTCGGTGTAGAAGCCGCAATACGGCTTGTCGGGACCGCCGGTCAGCGCGGCATCGGGCCCGACCGCCTTGCGGCAGGCGCCGATCTTCGTCAATTCCGGATACTTCGGAATCTCGAGGCGCCAACCCTGGTCGTCGGTGAGGTGCCAATGCAGCACGTTCAACTTGTGCAACGCCATCCAGTCGATCAGCTGCTTGATGTCGGCGACGCTCTGGAAATGCCGCGCCGAATCCAGCATCAGGCCGCGCCATGCGTAGCGCGGATGGTCGGTGATCGTGCCATCGGCAACGCGCGCCGGTTTGCCGTGCGCCGCACCGGGCGTCAGCAACTGCCACGCCGTGACGCTGCCATAGAACAACCCGCGCGGGTCACGCGCGGTCACTTCGATGCGGCCGTCGCCGATCGCGATGCGATACCCGGCATCGCCCACCACCTGCGCTTGCGGGTCGAGGTGGAACACGATCGCGGCCGGCGATGATTCGTCCGCCCCGGTTTCCACGCGCAGGTCCAGGCCACGCGTGTCGGCCACCAGCGCCGCAAAACCTCGCACGATGGCGAGCGCCTGCGCATCACCTCCGGCTTGCACCCGCACGCGGTCGCCGTCGGACACGCTGACCGCCCCCCCTGCCGCCGGATGCATTTCGGCGGGTTGCGGCAGCAGCGACCACGGGAGCACCGGCTCAGGCGGCACCGCTGCGGCGATACCCGCGACGCTCCATGCGACAACGGCGAAAACCAGCAGACTGCTCGTGCGCATGAAGGTTCTCCTGGATTCACGGGCGAACCTGCCGATGGCACGGCAGGCGGATGGCATACATGTACCACACGGCGCGGGGCAAGCGCTGCCCGCACCGGCAGCCGCCGTCATCGCGCGACAAGCCCAATCGGTACGACGTCCATCCCCGGCGCCGTGACGCGCATCCGCGCCGGGGACGGCCGATGCAATGTCAAAAAAAATGCGGGCCGGGATGCCAACCGGCCCGCAACGCTGGAGACTCGACTCTCCTGTTCCCTGCAACGTCGTTCGGGCTGGATCAGAGCTTGTAGTTCACGTTGAAGTAGTACTGGCGGCCGTTCACGTAGAACGCTTCCGGCGCCGTATCAAAGCCCAGGCCGGCCTGCGAGCCCTTGATGAAGTAACGCAGTTTCGGGTCGTTGAGGTTCATCGCGTCGAACGTGAAGCTCAGGTGTTCGTTGAGCTTGTAGCCCGCGGACAACGACAGGTAGCCCTGGCCGGACTGCCAGTACGGCAACAGCGCCATCTGTCCCGAACTGGACATCACGCCGTCGTAGAACTTGGAACGGTAGGTGTAATTGATGCGGGCATTCCAGTGCGCGTCTTCGTAGAACACCGAGGCGTTGGCGGTGTTCTTCGAGGTTCCGAACAGCGGGCGGTTGCCGGCGGCGATGTTGTTGCCCAGCGTGCCGTCCGGGTTGTACATGAAGGTACCGCCCGACGAATGGCCCGTGGCGTAGGTGTAGTTGAACGACACGCCGAAGTTGTTGCCGATCGGCTGGATGTAGTTCAGCGTGACCCCCTTGAGGCTGCCGTTGACGTTGACCGGGATGCTGACCAGGTACTGGCTGTACACCTGCGCGTGCGATGGATTGTTGCCGGCGCCGTTGTTGGTCAGGTAGTTGTTGAGGTAGGTGCGGGTGACCGTTCCGTAGTCGTAGTAGTTGTTGAGATCCATCTGGTACACGCTGCCCGACAGCAGGCCGCGCTCGGCGAAATACCATTCCAGCGACGCGCTGTCCTGGCGGGGCAGGGTCGGCGGCGCGGAGAACCGGGTCGGCAGGCGGCCGTCGGAGTTCGGGTCGAACTTCACGTTGAAACCCGGCAGCACCTTGTTGTAGTTGTGCTTGCAGTAGTTCCAGTCCCAGCCGGCCGGGTAGACCGCGGACGGCGGCGAGCCGAGCGCATAACTCGCTTCCTGGATGCCGGGGCTGGTGTAACCGATTTTTTCGTCGGTCGAGACATAACGCAGGCCCGCGTTGGCGGTCCAGTGTTCCCCGGTGAAGTTGGCCTGGATGTAGGCCGCGCCGTTCTTCTCCGTCATGCTGTAGATGCCGTTCGGATAGAACCGTGAAGTGCCGGGATCGTTCGTCACCTTGCGGTTTGAATACAAGGCATTCAGTTGCGCGAGCTGGGCCGCCGTCCAGAACCAGATGTTGGCGGGCATCTGGCCCACGCCGAGATCGCTGCCGAAGCTACCGGGATAGTTGCCGCCGGCCGGCGGATAGATGGTGGAGCCCTGGCCGAACTGCACGGCCGATCCGAAGTTCGGGCCCTGCGCGATATCGGTCGGGCTGTTGTGGTCGTGCTTGGCGTAACGCACGCCGAATTCGAGCGAGGACAACGCGCCCGCATTGTCGAAGTCGTAAGTGCCGTCGGCCTGGAACCAGCGTTCCTTGTCCACCACGTGGATGTTCTGTTCGCCGAAGATCCAGTCCAGCCCGGCGGTCGCGGGGTCGAAGCGGGTGTTGTCGCCGCTCATGTTCCAGTTGAGCGGCGTGCCCAGCCCGTTCATCGAATAGCTGGCGGTCGAACCGAAGCCGGTGTCCATCTCCATCACGTCCTGGGTCGGGGTGCTGCCCTTGCCCTTGGTGGTGCCGAGCTGGAACCTGAAGCCGAGGTTGTTGGTGGCCTGCCAGTCGGCGTCCAGCGTGAGGAACTGGCTGGACTCGCTCTCGCCGGGGCGCGAGATCATGTCGTAGATGCCCTGCGAGATGTTCGGGGCTCCCGGCAGGTTGGCGCTGGTGAGGATGTTGTCCACGATGGTGCCGGTCACGGCCTGCAGCTTGAGCTGGTCGCGCGTGCGCAGCATGTAGTTGCGGTTGTAGTCGGTGGCGTCGAGGTGCGAGTAAAACGCGTCGAGGTTGAAGGTCAGGTTGTCGGCCGCGCGCCACTGCAGGTCGATCGACCCGCCCTTGCGTTTGCGGGTCTGGGTGAACAGGGCCGCGCCCGGCAGGTTCGGATAGAACACGCCGGTGCTGGCGCTGCCCGGCGTCGCGGCGGACAAACCGAGCGATGTGGCGGCTGCCGAACCGGGCGGAATGTAGGAGTAGCCGAGCAGCTCCTGCCCGTTGCGCTGCAGCGCGCGTTTCTCGTAGAACGCCTGCACCATCACGCCGAAGGTGTTGGAATCGTTCTTCCAGTTGATCAGGCCGCTGAACTGCGGCTCGGTCTTGCCGGGAAGGTCCGCGTACACGCCACCAACGCTGGCTTCCAGCGAGAACGGCTTGCTGAAATCCAGCGGCTTGCGGGTGATGATGTCGATGGTGCCGGCCGCGCCGCCTTCCAGCAGCTTGGCTTCCGGGGTCATGTGCACGACCACCTGGTTGACGATTTCCGAAGGCAACATCGCGTAGCTGACGCTGCGGGTGCCGCCGCCGCCGAGGACGAACCAGTCACCGGATCCGATGGAGTGGCCGTTGACGGTGGTCAGGGTCAGCGACGGCGCGCTGCCGCGGATACTGGCGCGGTCGGATTCGTCGAAGCCACCTTCGGCGCCGGCCGCGTCGGCGATGTTCACGCCGGGCAACTGGGCGATGGTGTCGGCGACGTTCTTGGCCGGCAGCTTGCCGATGTCGATGGCGGACACCACTTCCACCTGCGAATTGGCCGCCTTCTTGGTTTCGATCGACAGCGCCTGCGCCGCACGCACGCCGACCACCTGGATGGTCGAAAGTTGCTGTGGTGTTTCCTTGGTCCCCGGTTTGTTCTGGTCCGATGGCGCCTGGGCCTGCTGCTGGTCGCCGGACGTGGTCTGGTTTTGCGGTGCGGCGCCCTGTGCGTGCGCACCGGCCGCGAACATCAGCGCCGTGGCGATGCTCGCCGAAAGCATACTCTTGCGAAGTTTCATGACTTACCCTCTCTCGCTCACGAAGTGACGGGTGCCGCGGCACCCGATGGATTGTTGTTGTCGTTGTTCCGCTACGCCGCCGCCCCGTCGCTGGAAGCCCGACGGCGCGCGACGCCGTGCAACTGCCTGTCGATGTACCAATGCGCTGCGCCCAGCACCCCGTGCCGGCCGTGTTCGATCAGGCGCACCGGTACGTGCAACAGGAATTCCCGCATGCTGCCCTTGTCGAGGAAGCGATCCACGAAACGGCTGCGTTGCAACATCTGCCGGATCTCCGGCAGCACGCCCCCCGCCAGGTACACGCCGCCGTCCGCCGCGAACGCCATCGCGACGTTGCCGGCGAACCCGCCCAGCACGGCGCAGAACATCTCCACCGTTTCCACGGCATCGGCGTCGCTGCCGGCGCAGGCCGCGGCCGTGACCGCTTCGGGGGTCGCGAAACGCGGCGACGCACCGCGCAATTCGCACAAGCTCGAATACAACGTCAACAATCCGGGGCCGGACAGGATGCGTTCGTAGGGCACATAGGCATCGTCGGGCGCCAATTTGGCCAACACCGCGCGTTCACGCGCCGTGCCCGGCGCGAGGTTCATCTGGCCCGCCTCGCTGGCGAGCACGTGCACGCCACCCGACGTGGACAAGCGCACCGCCGCGCCCAGTCCCGTACCCGGTCCGACCACCAGCGCCGGGCCTTCGGTATGCGTGGCAGGGCCGCACAACAACAGGCAGTCGGTGTGCTCGACGTGTGCGTGGACTACGCCAGGCGCCGCTAGACGTAGGACAATGCCCCCGCCAGCAATGGCCACTGCCGCGCGAGTTGGGGGAGGGGGGACCCGCCAGGCCAGGTTGTCATTGATGAGGGTGCCGCCGACCGCCTGTCCGGCGCAGGCGATCACGCAGCGCCGCACCTGCAACGCGGCGTCGCGCTGGATAAACGCGGCCAGCAGTTCCGGCAGGCCCGTGAAATCGGCGCAGGCGAACTTGCGATACGCCAGGATTTCGATCTCGCGCTTGCCCGCCGCCGACGCGCGCAGCAGCGCCACCCGCGCGTGGGTTCCACCCACGTCCGCCGCCAGGAACGGCTGCGTGTGGAGGCTCGCATGCTGGCTCACATGACTGGCGGGCACGCTTATCCTGCTCTCGGCGTATTCGGATGGTGGGCAGTTTGGACAATTATGACAACGTTGTCAATTTGCGATGCAACAAATCACCACCCAGTGCGAGCGGGTTGCAGGATTGCGGATTCTTGGGCTTTTCCGCACAGTATCGCACCTGCCACGAGAATGTTCGTGCTGCAACGCAGCAACAACAGAGTCGATCCTGCTTGACTGTTTCTTGCTGGCCAGGACGTGCGATACTCGGCACGAGACATGTTTCTGACAACGTTGGTCAATCCATAATCCGCCGTCCCATCGGCACCACAGGCGATCTCCCATGACTTCTCCGGCAAGCCAGTCGAACGCATCGCACTACGTCATGTCGATGGTGATCATCGGCATCCTGTTCTCCATCTTCGGGTTCGTCACCTGGCTCAACGGTTCGCTGATCCTGTTTGTCAAGGTCGGCTTCAACCTAGACAACGTCACCGCCTTCTTCATCCCGTTCGCGTTTTACGTGTCGTATTTCGTACTGGCGTTGCCCTCGGCGCTGATCCTCAAGCGCACCGGCATGAAGAAAGGCATGGCCCTCGGGTTGTTGGTGATGGCCATCGGCTCGGTGGTATTCGCGCAGTGCATGGGCCTGTACAGCTACCCCGGCGTCTTGGCGGGCCTGTTCGTGATCGGAGCCGGCCTGGCGATCCTGCAGACCGCCGCGAATCCCTACGTCAGCATCCTCGGTCCCATCGAAAGCGGCGCCAAACGCGTCGCGATCATGGGCATCTGCAACAAGGCTGCCGGCGCGCTGGCGCCCTACGTGATCGGCGCGCTGTTGCTGAGCGGCATCACCGCGTACGCCGCGAGGATCGAGGCCACGACTTCGATCGAGGCAAGGGAGGCGTTGCAGCACGCGTTCGTGGCCCGCGCCTACCTGCCCTATCTGGTCATGGCGGCGGTGCTGGCGATCCTGGCGGTGTGGGTCATGTTTTCGCCGCTGCCGGAAATCAGGCCGGCGAACGACGCGCACGCCGAAGCGGGCAAGGCGTCGCAACGCAGCATCTTCAGCTTCCCGCACCTGTGGCTGGGCGCGGTGTGCCTGTTCGTCTACGTGGGCATGGAAGTGATGGCGGGCGACACCATCGTGCCCTACGGCCAGGCGTTGGGCCTGCCGCTGGATGCGGTCAAGCATTTCACGGCATACACCATGGCGGCGATGCTGGTCGGCTACGTGCTCGGCTTCCTGCTGATCCCGCGTTTCATTTCGCAGCAAGCCTACCTTGCGCTCTCCGCGGTGCTGGGCGTGCTGCTGACCGTGGCGGCCTGGGCCACGCACGGCTATGCGTCGGTGGGTTTCGTCGCGGCGCTCGGTTTTGCCAACGCGATGATGTGGCCGGCGATCTTCCCGCTGGGCATCAAGGGCCTGGGCAAGCACACCGAGTTCGGATCGGCGCTGCTTATCATGGGCATTGCGGGCGGCGGGGTGATCCCGCAGTTGTTCGCGCACCTCACCCGCACCATCCCCATGCAGCTGGCATTCCTGCTGGTGATGGTGCCGGGATACCTCTACATTCTGTTCTACGGATTGATCGGTCATCGCGTCGGCCAGCCGCGCGAGGCAGGCACGGCAGGCCCTGCCGTCGCGGAATCCTGACTACACCCACCCATCGAAGGAGCGCAGCTTGGGAACCACCACCATCCGGGATGTCGCCAAACAGGCCCGGGTTTCGCTGAAAACCGTTTCGCGCGTGATCAATCGCGAAGATTCGGTGCGCGAAGAAACGCGCGAACGCGTGTTGCGCGCGATCGAGCAACTCGACTATCGCCCCGACCTATCCGCGCGCAGCCTGCGCAGCGCCAAGGCCTACGCGATCGGACTGGTCTACGACAATCCCAATCCGTACTACATCATCGCCGTGCAGCAGGGTGCGCTCGCGGCGTGCCGCGAGATGGGTTACGGATTGCAGATCCATCCCTGCAATTCGCGCGCGCCCAGGCTGGCCGAGGAACTGCGCGACCTCACGCGCCGCTCGCGCCTGGCCGGACTGGTGCTGGCTCCGCCGATGTCCGAGCGCATGGCGTTGTTGCGCGAATTGACGGCCTATGGCGTACCGCTGGTGCGCGTGATTTCGGCGGCCGAGGATCCGCGCGACGGATTTCCCTGCGTGTTCGTGGACGACCGCGATGCCGCCTATGCCATCACGGCGTACCTGATCCAGCTTGGCCACGTCAGGATCGGTTTCCTGTGGGGCGGCAAGCAGCATCGTTCCAGCCCCGAGCGCTACAAGGGCTACGAGCCGCGGCATTTCGAAGGCTATGCCGAGACTGAGGAATGGCTGCGCCACTCCAAGATGCCCGAGGAGGTGCGCGGCATCATCCACGGCGATGTCGGCACGCCCAACATGATGTTCCAGTGGGGGCCGCCCGCGCGGCTCGCGGCGATGATCGACTGGGAGCTGTCGACCATCGGCGATCCGATGATCGACATCGCCTGGTTCACCGGCGGGATGCGCGACGAGGAGAACCCGGACAAGGAGTTCCCCACCGCGCTCAACAACCCGGCGCACTTCCCGACCAAGCAGGAGCTGGCGCGCTATTACTGCGCCGGGACCGGGCGGAATATCGAGGACTTCCGCTGGTTCTCCATCCTCTCGCGGTTCAAGTCGGGCTGCCTGCTCGAATACAAGGTCGCCGCGGCCGAGGCGGGGCACCTGCCCAAGGAGACGGGCCGTTTCTTCGCGCGGATCGTCGACAACGTGTTCCAGGAAACCGCCGCCGAGATCGCGCGGATGAAATGAGGCGCAACCTTCCCGAAACGGGCAAGGTTCAGGAGAGTGACATGATCGATTTCAGCGTTGAACCCGAGTTCCAGGCCAAGCTCGACTGGATGGCCAAGTTCGTCCGCGAGGAGTGCGAGACGATGGACCTGCTCTGGCCCGACCAGAGCGCCAACTTCGACACCAAGAACGAGCCCGCCCGGCGGCACCTCAAGCCCTTGCAGGACCAGGTCAAGGCGCAGGGGCTGTGGGCCTGCCACCTCGGCCCGCATCTCGGCGGTCCCGGCTACGGCCAGGTCAAGCTGGCGCTGATGAACGAGATCATCGGCCGCTCGTCCTGGGCGCCGACCGTCTTCGGCACGGCCGCGCCGGACACCGGCAATGCCGAGATTCTCGCCCTGTTCGGCACGCCCGAGCAGAAGCAGCGCTATCTCGGCCCGCTGATGGCCGGGGATATCGTTTCCTGCTTCTCGATGACCGAGCCGCAGGGCGGAGCCGATCCGGGCGTCTTCACCTGCAAGGCGACCCTCGAAGGCGACGAGTGGGTGATCGAGGGCGAGAAGTGGTTCTCCTCCAACGCCAAGCTGGCCGAGTTCCTGCTGGTGATCTGCGTCACCGATCCCGACAAGCCGCTGACCGAGCGGATGAGCATGTTCATCGTCCCCGCCGACACGCCGGGGATCGAGATCCTCCGCAACGTCGCCATCGCCGGCGAGCCCGATCCCGAGAACGGCCACCACGCCCATATCCGCTACAACCGGGTGAAGGTGCCGCTCGACCACATGCTCGGCGAGCGCGGCGGCGGCTTCAAGGTCGCCCAGGCGCGGCTCGGCGGCGGGCGCATCCACCACGCGATGCGCACGGTCGGCAAGTGCCAGCGCGCCATCGACATGATGCTGGAGCGCGCCGTCTCGCGCACCACGCGCGGGCGCAAGCTCGGCGATCACCAGATGGTCCAGGCCAAGATCGCGGAATCGATCATCGAGCTGGAGATGTTCCGCAACCTGGTGCTCAAGACCGCCTGGATCATCGACGAGATCGAGGCCGGGCGGATGCCGCACGGCGCCTCGCGCAACTATATCGGCATGTGCAAGGTGGCCATGGCCTCGGTCTGGATGAACGTGATCGGCAAGGCGCTGGAAATCCACGGCTCGCTCGGCATCAGCCTCGACATGCCGCTGGCCAACTGGTTCGGCGGCGGCATGGGCTTGGCCTTCGCCGACGGGCCGACCGACGTCCACAAGTCGCAGCTCGCCCGCGCCTATCTCAAGAAGGCGACGCCCGCGCCGGGCCTGTTCCCGAGCGAGCATATCCCGACCCGCACGGCGGCGGCTCTGGCCCGCTATCCCGACGCGCGGGGTTGAGCATGGACCCGCTGTTCGACTTCACGGGCAAGGTCGCGCTCGTCACCGGCGGCTCGCGCGGGCTCGGCTACCAGATGGTCAAGGCCCTGGCCGAGCGGGGGGCGGACGTCATCGTCGCCAGCCGCAAGCTGGAGAACTGCGAGGCCGTGGCCGAGGAATGCCGCGCGCTGGGGCGGCGGGCCTGGGCGATCTCGGCCCATGTCGGCAAGTGGGATCAGTGCGACCGCCTGATCGAGGAGGCCTATGCCGCCGCCGGCAAGGTCGACATCCTCATCAACAATGCCGGGATGAGCCCGCGGATGCCGAGCCATGAGGTGACGGAGGCCCTGTTCGATTCGGTGGTCAACCTCAACTTCAAGGGGCCGTTCCGCCTCGCCAGCCAGATCGCCAAGCGGATGTTCGACGGGGAGGGGGGCTGCATCATCAACGTGACCTCCTCGGGATCGATGATGCCGCTGCCGCAGGTCGTCGCCTATGGCTCGTCCAAGGCGGCGCTGAACGCGATGGGCCGCAGCCTGGCCTGGGAATATGCGCCCAAGGTCCGGGTCAACACGCTCTCGCCCGGCGCCTTCCGCACCGACATCGTCGAGGCCTGGCCCGACAAGGGGCAGGGGCCGATCCCGATCCCGCGCGGCCATGCGGCGGAGCCCGAGGACATCGTCACCGCCGCCCTGTTCCTGGCGAGCCCCGCCTCGGTCAACGTGACCGGATCGATCGTCCGCTGCGATGGAGGACAGCACTGATGACCCGCGCTGTGATCGGCCGTGAATTCGGCCCGCCGGAAAGCTACCGCCTCGAAGACTTCGCCCCCGCGCCGGTCGGCCCGGGCCAGATCCGCGTCGCGGTGAAGGCCATCGGCGTCTCCTACGTCGACGTGCTGACCGCCATGGGCAAGTACCAGGTCACGCCGCCGCTGCCCTTCATTCCCGGCAGCGAATGCGCCGGCATGGTCGAGGACGTGGGTGAGGGCGTGAGCCACGTCGCGGTCGGCGACCGGGTGATGGGCAGTTCCTTCGGCGGCGTCTTCGCCGAGGCGAACACCTTCCGCGCCGCGAGCTTCAACCGCCTGCCCGCGGCCCTGACCCTGGAGCAGGGCGCGGTCTTCCCGCCGAGCTACCTCACCGCCGTCCACGCCCTGACCGACCGCGGCCGGCTCCAGGCCGGGGAGACGCTGCTGATCCTCGGCGCGGGCGGGGCGACCGGCATCGCCGCGATCCAGGTCGGCAAGGCGCTCGGCGCGCGGGTGATCGCCTCGGCCTCCAGCGAGGACAAGCGCGCCTCGTGCCTCGCCGCCGGGGCCGACGCGGCGATCGACACCCGCAGCCCGGCCTGGCGCGACGACCTCAAGGCGGCCAACGGCGGCAAGGGGATCGACGTGGTCTTCGATCCGGTCGGCGGCGACATGACCGACCCGGCCTTCCGCTCATTGGGCTATGACGGGCGCTATCTGGTGATCGGCTTCACCGGCGGCATCTCCGCGCTCAAGACCAACCTGCCGCTGGTCAAGACCGCCAGCATGATCGGCGTCCAGCTCCGCGTCTTCGGCGAGAAGGAGCCGGAGAAGATGGCCGAGACCCAAGCCCGGATGCGCGCCTGGGCCGAACAGGGCCTGCTCCGGCCGGTGATCGGCAAGACTTACGCGCTGGAGGACTATGCCGCCGCGATGCAGGACGCCTTCGACGGGAAGACCGCCGGGCGGATCGTGATGAAGGTTTGAGGTCCTCCCGAAGGGGAAGGACCTAGCCGGCGTTGGCCCGGTACTGCTGCGGGGTCATCCCGGTCCAGCGCTTGAAGGCGCGGCCGAAGCTGGTCTGCTCGCCGTAGCCGAGCCGGTCGGCGATCTCGTCCAGGCTCAGCAGGCGCTGGGCGAGGTGGCTGCGGGCCAACCGCTCGCGGTGGGCCTCGACCAAGTCGGAGAACTTCGCGCCCTCCGCCGCCAGCCGCGCCTGGAGCGTGCGCACCGACATGCCGGTCTTCTCGGCGCAGCGCTCGATCGAGCAGGAGCCCGAGGCGAGGCTGCCGCGGATATAGCTCTCCACCCGGTCGATGATCGATTCGCTGCGCGAGGCGCGGACCTGCTCCAGATAGCCGCCGAGCAGGCGGTAGAGCAGGCGGTTGGCGCTCGGCACCGGCTGGTCGAGCAGGTGGACCGGGAAGGCCACCGAATTGCGCTCGCTGCGCGGCAGGACGCGGCAGCCGAGCGCGTTCTCCAGCTCGGGCATGTCGCTGGGGCGGGTGTCGGCGGAAAGGCTGACCCAGGCGGGCTGGAAGCCGGGGCCGCCCATCGCCTGCATCAGCTTCACGTTGAGCATGGCCGCCTGGTAGTTCGCCTGGTCGTTGACGCCGAGGTCGTGGTTGACCAGCCAGGTCAGCTCGGCGGTCTCGCGGCCCTCCATCAGCACGACCTCGCAGTCCGGCGCGTGGACCACGGGCAGGTAGTCGATCAGGCAGCGGATGCCGGCGCGCACCGTCGGGGCCGAGCGGCAGAGCGCGGTGACGCAGCCGAACACCTCCGGGTCCTGGGTGGTGGAGAGGTGCAGGCCGAACAGCGGATCGTCGAAGATCGTCGAGCAGTATTCGAGCACGTCGGCCACCTGCTGCGGCGCGACCAGGCTCTCGGGGTCGGTCAGGACGCGCGGCTCCAGCCCGTGCCGGGCGACGATCCCGCGCGCGTCGCGGCCGAACGAGCGGGCGACCTGGGCGAGCCCGGCGAAGTTCGCCGCGCGGACCTGCCCGCCCTGCGGCGGCAGGTCGAGCGGGCCGTCGAGGCTGAAGAAGCTCTCTTTCTCCATGTGCGCTCCAGACTCCCCTCCCGGCGGCGGGAGGAGGACCGGCCCTGCATAGTCGATCGCGCGTCCGCTCGCCACCTCGCCGCGCATCCCATATCGAAGCGCGTGCGTCTCCTGCCGATACCGGGCTTGCCTGCTATGGCACTCGCCCGGCGATACACACGGGAGAGCAGACGCCATGGTCACCATCGCCGACCACAAACGCGAAGCCGAGAAGCACGTCCTCTACGAGAAGGACCCGAAGACCCGGATCGCGACGATCACCTTCAGCCGGCTCGACAAGCACAATACCGCGACCATCGGGATGCGCGCCCGCTTCGGCGAGCTGGTCCACAAGGCCAACATCGACGACGAGGTGAAGGTCCTGGTCATCCGCGGCGAGGGCGACAACCTCGGCTCGGGCGGCGACCTCGACGAGCACGGCGACCTCTACCTCAGCCCCAAGCCGGGCGACGGCTTCCTGGTCGACCTGGAGATCGACGATCCGGCGGTGAAGTATCCCCCGCCGGGCTCGTTCCGCTACCTCCACGGCCTGACCGACTATTACGCCAAGGCGCGCTCGGGCAACCGGCCGCTCCAGGAGTTCAAGAAGATCTCGATCATCGAGGCCAAGGGCTACTGCTACGGCTGGCACTTCTACCAGTGCGCCGACGCCGACATCATCGTCTCCTCGGACGACGCGCTGTTCGGCCACCCCTCGTTCCGCTACGCCGGCTGGGGTCCGCGCATGTGGCAGTGGCTGGAGACGGTCGGCCTGCGCCGCTTCTCCGAGATGCTGTCCACCGGCCGCCCGTTGCAGGCCGCCGGGCTGAAGGGCGCCCGCTTCGTCAGCTCGGTGGTCCCGCGGGACCAACTGGAGGCCGAGGCCGCCAAGTACGCCCACGCCTGCTCGATCGCCCGCCCGACCGACGTGGTCGTCGCGCAGAAGCCCTTCATCGAGGCCTACAAGCAGTCCCGCGGCGAATCCTTCGGCTCGCTGCTGACCGGCTGGCTCGAAGGCATGTTGCCGCTGATGAAGGACGACGCCGAGAACGACGTGAACCTGGGCAAGGACAGCACCTTCCAGCAGGGCATCGGCAAGGTCGTGAAGAACAACGACCTCAACTATCCGCCCGAGTGGCGCCTGTCGAAGAAGGGCCGGCAGGGCTAAGGGCGCTCGCGCGCCCGCCTGTCCTCTCCTTGTCGTCATCCTGAACTTGTTTCAGGATCCATTTCTCGACATCGTCGGGATCATGCGGGGGCGCGACAAACAGCCTTGCGTCTATATCCTCGCCAGCGGTCATTACGGGACGCTGTACGTCGGCGTTACCTCGGACTTGCTCGGACGGATGTGGCAACATCGCGAGGGGACCTTGCCGGGGTTCACCTCGCAATATGCGATCCGTCGCCTCGTTCATTTCGAACTGTTCGGTCAAATGGACCTGGCGATCCTGCGCGAGAAGCAGCTCAAGCGCTGGCATCGGCAGTGGAAGATCAACCTGATCAACGAGGCGAATCCCGAGTGGCGCGACCTGGCCGTGGGATTGGGCTTGCCGGCCCTGGCTCCTCGCATGGGGAGGGATGGATCCTGAAACAAGTTCAGGATGACGGCATGGCGTATGGAGGACGGCTCACCCATCTGCATCAAATGCAGATGCCCCTGCACCCCCTGCTTGGAGCCTTCGCGCCAGGTCATTACCGTCCCAGTCAATAAGCCGACGCGAATCGGCGTGCCTCTAGGGGCAAGGCGGGAGAATGCTCGACATGGCCGAAATGCTGTTTTCCTTCGACCGGAAGAACTACCGCGAATGCCAGGACCTGTTCCGCGGCGAGCGCGACCAGGAATACTATCGCGGCGATTTCCGCATCGAGGACGCCTCGGTGATCGACGTCCGCTCGGAGCGCAAGGCGGTCGGGCCGATCTCGATCATCAAGCAGCGCTCGGCGACGAACCTGTCGTTCCGCCGCACCCGCCAGCACATCCGCGAAGACGCGACCGACCTGTCGGTGCTGTGGTTCGTCAAGCACGGCAGCCTGGTCTTCTCCAACCAGTGCGGCAACAAGGTCGCCAATCCCGGCGATTTCGCGATCACCCGCTCGATGAGCCCGTTCTTCATCGAGTGCCGCACCGACAGCGAGGCGGTGCACGAGGTGCTGCACGTCACCGTGCCGACCCATATCCTGCGCGCCCATATCGCCCACGATTTCAGCACCGGCCTGTTCATGCCGGTGGCGCGGGCCGAGATGGCGATTGCCGAGAACATCCTGACCGACGTGTTCGAGGACGACGGCGGCCTGGCCGAGGATTCCGCCCGCACCCTGGTCGAGACCGCGCTGCGCCTGATCGGCAACGCGGTGAAGGCCAGCGACGAGGCCGCGCCCTGCCGCCAGACCATCGCCGACCGCCGCCTGGCCGAGGTGCTGCGCTTCATCGAGGTCCACCTCTCGGACCCGCAGCTCTCGACCGCGATGGTCGCCAAGGGCTGCGGCATCTCGCCGCGCTACCTCTCGTTCCTGCTGCGGCTCAAGGGCACCTCGTTCTCCGAACTGGTCTGGGAGCAGCGGCTGGAGAAGGCGCGCACCTGGCTCTCGGCCAGCGACCCGCGCGACATCTCGATCAGCGAGATCGCCTATGGCGTCGGCTTCAAGAGCCCGGCCCATTTCAGCCGCATGTTCAAGCGCGTGTTCAAGGTGAATCCGCGCGAGTTCCGCAGCGAGGTCCACGGCGGGCTGCTCAACCCGGCGGATGGCTACGAGGAAGTCGCCGAGGCCCCGCTGCTGCAATAGGCGCGGCGCTTGCCCTGGGGGTCAACTGGCGGGGCGGGACGGTGCATCGCCTTTGTCCGCGCGTTCCGTAGAACGGCCTTCCTGTTCCTCCTCCCGCGGGCGGGAGGGGAAGCCCCGCGCATTCCCTGAGGCAGCCGACCCATGACTAAGACCGTCGTCACGCTCGGCGACAAGTACAGCCAGCCTTCCGGGCAGGTCATGCTCTCCTCGCTCCAGGGCGTGGTGCGGCTGCTGCTCGACCAGGCGCGGCGCGACCGGGCGGCGGGGCTGAGGACCGCCGGCTACGTGACCGGCTATCGCGGCTCGCCGATCACCACGCTCGACGCGCAGCTCTGGGCGAACGAGGCGCTGCTGGCCGAGCACGACATCCGCTTCGAGCCCGGCCTCAACGAGGAGCTGGCGGCGACGAGCTTGCGCGGCACGCAGGAGCTGCCCGCCTTCGGCCGCCCCCGCGTCGATGGGGTCTTCGCCCTGTGGTACGCCAAGGGCGTCGGGGTCGACCGCGCGATGGAGGCGCTTAAGCTCGACAATTTCGGCGGGACCTCGGCCCAGGGCGGCGTGCTGGTCCTCGCCGGGGACGACCATGCGGCGAAGGCCTCGCTCTCCGCGCACCAGTCCGAGCATACGCTGATCGCCGGCTTCGTCCCGGTGCTCTATCCGGCGACGACCGACGAGATCCTGTCCTACGGCCAGCTCGGCTGGGCCATGTCGCGCAATTCCGGCCTCTATGTGGGCATGAAGACGATCACCGACACGCTGGACCTGACCTCCACGGTCACGCTGCCCGAGCCGGATTTCCCGATCGCCATGCCGGAAGGCCCGGCGGGTGTGATGCTCCACGCCCGGCCCGGCTCGATGGCGCTGGAGCAGGAGCGGATGGTGGTCGAGCACCGCCTGCCCCAGGCGCTGCGCTTCGCCGCCGCCAATGGCCTCGACCGGGTGACGCACGACGCGCCGCGGCGGCGGCTGACGATCGTCACCGGGGGCAAGGCCTGGCTCGACCTGTGCCAGGCGCTGGCGGACCTCGGGCTGGACGCGGGCAAGTGCCGCGACATCGGCCTCCGGGTGGTCAAGCTCGGCCTGGTCTGGCCGCTCGACCCCGCCTTCGCCCGCGCCGCCTGTGGCGGCAGCGCCGAATTGCTGGTGGTCGAGGAGAAGCGCCCGCTGATCGAGGAGCAGCTCGCGCGGGTGTTCTACGGCACGGCCGACGCGCCGGCATTGACCGGCAAGGCCGAGCCCGACGGGACGCCGCTGCTCTCCGCCGTGGGGGTGCTCGATCCCGGCGCGGTGCGGCGCGCGCTGGTCCGGCGGCTGGCGGCGCACGGGCTGCTCGGCGACGAGGCGCGCTCGCGCGACCAGGTGCTGTGCCGGCTGGAGGGCGCGGCGCTGAAGGCCGAGGCGGTCCGCCCGGCCTATTTCTGCTCGGGCTGCCCGCACAACACCAGCACCGTGGTCCCCGAGGGCTCGAACGCGATGGGCGCGACGGGATGCCATGGGCTCGCCGTCTTCATGCCCGCGCGGCGGACGATGCAGACCGTGGGCATGGGCAGCGAGGGGATGCCCTGGGTCGCGGCGCAGAGCTTCGTCGACACGCCGCACATGTTCCAGAACCTCGGCGACGGGACCTATACCCATTCCGGCCTGCTCTCGATCCGCGCCTCGGTCGCGGCCGGGAGCAACGTCACCTTCAAGGTGCTCTACAACGACGCCGTGGCCATGACCGGCGGCCAGCCCGCCGAGGGCGCGCTTACGGTCGAGCAGATCGTGCGCGAGCTGGCGATCGAGGGGGTGAAGCCGGTCGTCCTGCTGAGCGAGCAGCCCGAGCGGTTCGACCGGCAGGCGCTGCCCGGCGTCCGGGTGCTCCACCGCGACCACCTCGACGCGGTCCAGCGCGAGCTGCGCGAGGTCAAGGGCACCTCGGCCATCGTCTACGACCAGACCTGCGCCAACGAGAAGCGGCGGCGGCGCAAGCGCGGCGACTATCCCGATCCCGACCGGCGGCTCTACATCAACCCGGCGGTCTGCGAGGGCTGCGGCGATTGCTCGGCCCAGTCGAACTGCCTGTCGATCGAGCCGATCGAGACCGAGTTCGGCCGCAAGCGCAGGATCGACCAGTCGACCTGCAACAAGGACTATTCCTGCGTGAAGGGCTTCTGCCCGAGCTTCGTCACGGTCCGCGGCGGCGCCCTGGCGCGGCGCGGCTTCGACCGCGCGGAGCTGGCGCGGCGGATGGAGCGGGTGCCGGACCCGCCGGTCCTCGCCGGGGAGCGGGCGCTGCTCGTCACCGGGATTGGCGGGACCGGGGTGCTCACGGTCGGCGCGCTGATCGCCATGGCCGCCCATGTCGAGGGCCGCGTCGCCAAGGTGCTCGACATGACCGGCATGGCCCAGAAGGGCGGGGCGGTGACGAGCCATATCCGCGTCGCCGACGCGGTCGCGGCGATTCCCAGCGCGCGGCTGCGGGCGGGCCAGGCCGACGTGGTGATCGCCTGCGATCTCGTCGTCGGCTCCTCTCCCGAGGTGCTGATGCTGTCGCGCGCCGACACCCGCCTGGTCGCCAATGCCGATGTTGCGCCGACCGGCGAGTTCCAGACCAACCAGTCGCTCGACCTCTCGGCCAGCCGGTTCGTCTCGGCCATCGCCAAGCGGATCGACGCCGCCAACGTCGAGACCATCCGCGCCGGCACCCTGGCGACGCGGCTGGTCGGCGATTCGATCTACACCAACCTGATGATGGTCGGCTTCGCCGCGCAGTGCGGCCTGCTCCCGGTCGGGATCGCCGCGCTGGAGGAGGCGGTGCGCCTCAACGGGGTGAAGGTCCGCGATAATCTCGACGCCCTGGCGCTCGGCCGGCTCGCGGCGATCGATCCCGAGGCGCTGTGGGCGCTGAGCGGGCAGGATGCGGCAGCCCCGGAGGAGCCGCGCACGCTCGAAGCGATGCTGGCGAGCCGCACGGCCCTGCTGACCGCCTATCAGGACGCGGCCTATGCCGCGCGCCATCGCGGCTTCGTCGAGGAGATCGCCGGCCGGCTCGCGGGGCTCGACGCCGAGCCTTTCCTGATCGAGGTGGCCCGCGGCCTCGCCCGGCTGATGGCCTACAAGGACGAGTACGAGGTGGCCCGGCTCTACACCGATCCGGCCTTCATGGCCGGGCTGGCCGACACCTTCTCCGGCAAGCTCAAGCTCTCGCTGAACCTCGCTCCGCCGCTGCTGCCGCTGGGCAAGGACCCGCGCACCGGGCGGCCGCGCAAGATCGCGGTGGGCGGCTGGGTCCTCCCGCTGTTCCGCCTGCTGCGCCGGGGCAAGGCGCTGCGCGGCACCCCGTTCGACCCCTTCGGCCATACCGCCGAGCGCCGCCTGGAACGCGCCCTGATCGGCGAGTACCAGGCGATGGTGCGGAGCCTGGCCGAGGGGATGACCGCCGGGAAGCTGGCCCTTGCGACGGAGATCGCCGCCGCCCCGGCGCTCGCCGCGGGCTACGGCCCGGTCAAGGAGGCCGGCGTCGCCGCATATCGCGCCCGCGTTGAAGCGCTGCTCGCGGCTTTTCGCTTGGAAACCGCGCCGGGCGATGAGAAAGCTGCCGCCGAAATCGCTTAGGAGAGGACCCTCATGGCCAAGTTCAAGCTCGTCGCGCTCAGCACCCCGGTCGCCGGCAAGGAAGAGGAATTCCACGACTGGTACCAGAACAAGCACCTGCCCGAGATCATCTCGATGCCGGGCGGCGTCGGCGCGCAGCGCTACAAGCTGGTGGCCAAGCTGATGGGCTCCGACACCAACCAGTACCTCGCGATCTACGACATCGAGATCGACGATCCGATGCAGTTCCTCGGCGCGGTGGGCAAGGCCTCGGCCGAGGGCAAGCTGACCCAGACCGAGGCCAACGACATGGGCACGGTCTATACCGCGCTGTTCAGCGAGCTGGGCGAACGCGTCGGGGCGTAAGTCCCGGCCGTATTTGCGACACCACCTCCAACCCCGTCACCCCGGGTCAAGCCCGGGTCGACGGGAGTGTTGGGGGCTTTTGCTCCGCTACTTCCCGAACGCCGGCTTGCGCTTTTCCTTGAGCGCGGCGATGCCTTCCAGGTGGTCGGCGCTGCGGACGCTCAGCGATTCCATGACGATGCCGGTCTCCATCACGGCATGGGCGACGCGCTTCAGCTCCAGGTTGGTCAGCACCTTGGTCGCGCGGATCGCGCCCATCGCCCCGGCCAGCAGCCTGTCGCAGAAGCCGTAGACCGCCTCGTCGAGCTGGTCGGCGGGGACGCAGTGGTTGACCAGGCCGATCTCGGCCGCCTTCTGCGCGGTCAGCAACTCGCCGGTCATCAGGGATTCCTTGGCCCGGCCGAGCCCGATCCGCTGCGCCCAGATCACCGCCCCGCCATCGCCCGCGACGAGGCCGAGGCCGACGTGGGGATCGCCGATCTTCGCGCCCTCGGCGGCGAAGATCACGTCGCAGAACAGCGCCAGCGTCGCGCCGAGGCCGACCGCGTGGCCGTTCATTCGGGCGACGATCGGCTTGTCGATGTCGAGCATGGTATAGACGATCCGCTTGGCGACCTGCGCCTCGTGATCGAACAGGCGCGGATCGGCGGCGTTGCGCGAGATGTGGTCGAGGTCACCGCCCGCCGAGAAGGCGCGGCCCGCGCCGGTGATGAGCAGCACGTCCGAGCCCTTGTCTCCTTGCGCGAAGGCCATCGCCTCGGCCAGGTCGTCGTGCAGCTCCAGGTTCACCGCGTTGAGCGAATCGGGGCGGTTCAGCGTCATCACCAGCAGCCGCCCCTTGCGGCTCAGCGCGATCGTCCCAAGGTTCGGCAGCGTTGTATCCGGCATCGCATGTCCTCCGTTTGCGCCGCTCATAGGACGATCGCAGGACGAGGCCAGAGGAAATCCGCGTCCGCCACCACGATATGGAACGGCGGGCCGCCGGTTGGGTGCGCTGGCGCTTGCAATGCGCGGTGCCATCCGGAATATCCGCCCGCAACAGGATGAGAGGAGTGTTCGATGGCGGGTTTCGATGAGACCTTCGACTGGGTCGTGGTCGGCAGCGGGGCAGGCGCGATGAGTTCCAGCCTCTTGATGCGCGAGGCCGGCAAGTCGGTGGTCGTCCTGGAGAAGTCGAAGTTCGCCGGCGGCACGACCGCCAAGTCCGGCGGGGTCATCTGGCTGCCCGACAACCCCTTCATGGAACCCGGCGAAGATAGCGCCGAGAAGGGCTTCGAATATCTCGATTCGCTGGTCGGGGACGGCCCGGACAAGCCCGGTACCAGCCCGGAGAAGCGCCGCGCCTACGTTACCGAGGGGCGCAAGATGATCGAGTTCCTGGTGAAGAAGGGCGTCAAGCTGGCGCGCGGGTCGAAGTTCTGGCCGGACTACTACGACGAGTATCCCGGCGGCTGCAAGACGAGCCGCACGGTCATCGCCCTGCCGTTCAACACGGCCGAGCTGGGCGAGTGGGAGCCGAAGCTGCGCCCTGGCTTCCTGCCGGTCCCCGCCCTGCTCGACGAGGGCATGAAGCTGCCGTTCCTCAGCGGCGGCAAGAAGCTCGGGTTCTATGCCAAGGTCGGCTCGAAGATCATGTGGGGCAAGCTGACCGGCAAGCGCTGGACGACGGCGGGCGCGGCCTTGCAGGGGCGGATGCTCCAGCAGGTGCTCAAGGCCGGGGTCGACCTCCGCCTCGAAACCCCGGTCGACGAGCTGGTGGTCGAGGACGGCAAGGTCACGGGCGTCGTCACGCAGAAGGACGGCAAGCCCTGGCGGATCGGGGCGCGGCTCGGCGTGCTGGTCAATGCCGGCGGCTTCGCCCGCAACCAGGAGATGCGCGACAAGTACATGCCCGGCACCCGCGCCGAATGGTCGATGACCAACGAGAGCGACACCGGCGACATGCACCGCGCGATGGAGAAGATCGGCGGCGTGCTTGCGCAGATGGACCAGATGGTCGGCTTCCAGATGACCCGCGCGCCGGGCTGGGACAGCGACTATGTCGCGCCCGGCATGCAAGCGGTCACGGCCAAGCCCCATGCGATCCTGGTCGACCAGTCGGGCGTGCGTTACCAGAACGAGGGCGGCTCCTACGAGGAGTTCTGCGAAGGCATGGTCGTGCGCAACCGCACGGTTCCCGCGATCCCGAGCTGGGGCGTGTTCGACCGCCAGTACCTGGAGCTTTACCCGCTGGCCGGAGCCGGACAGGGCAAGGTTCCGCAGAAGTGGGCGGAAAGCGGCTGGCTCAAGCAGGCCGATACGCTGGAGGAACTGGCGGGGCTGATCGGCGTCGATCCCGCCACGCTGAAGGCCACGGTCGAGCGCTGGAACGCGATGGTCGACAAGGGCGTGGACGAGGATTTTCACCGGGGCGAGCGCAAGTACGACCAGTGGCTGGGCGATCCGCGCCGCGAGGAGCGGTTCCGCACCCTCGGCAAGATCGAGAAGGCTCCGTTCTACGCGGTCGACTGCGTGCCGGGCGACGTCAGCACCTATGGCGGCGTCATCACCGACGTCCATTCGCGCGTGCTCACGGCCGAGGGCAAGCCGATCGAGGGGCTCTACGCCTGCGGCGTCTCGACCGCTTCGCCGATGGGCAAGGTCTATCCGGGCGCGGGGGCCAGCGTCGGCCCGTCGATGACCTTCGGCTGGATCGCGGCCAAGCACGCCGCGGGGCTCGGCAACCAGGCGCTCTGACCCCGCGCGTGACCGACGAGGAGCTGACGGCCGCCGGCTGGCGCAAGCTGCCGACCAGGCAATTCTCCACCGCGCTCGGGGCGATCTGGCTTCGCGGCGAGGAGGGCGCGCGCGAGATCGGCCTGTTCACCACGCCGGCCGTCGCCAACGATCACATGGGCATGGTCCACGGCGGGGCGCTGATGACCTTCGCCGACATGGCGCTCGGCCTGGCGGCGGGCGAGGCGATCGGCGGCGCGCCCATGGCGACGGCCCAGCTCCAGTTCCACTTCACCGCCGCCGCGCCGATCGGGGTGCTGCTGACCTGCAAGCCCGAGCTGGTGCGGCAGACCTCGCAACTGCTGTTCGTGCGCGGACTGTTCGAGGCCGGCGGCCGGACGGTCGGCATGGCCGACGCCATGTTCAAGGTGCTCGACGCGGCGAAGATGGCGACCATCGCCGCGCGGTCGCGCTGATCCCTCCCGTTTTCGGGCAGGGTTACAGCAGGTTCACCCCGACCTTGCCGAAGAAGGCGTTGCCCTCCAGCGCGCGATAGGCGTCCTGGAGCCGGTCGAGGTCATAGACCGCGTCGACCACCGGGCGGATGCGGTGCTCGACGATGAAGCGGGCCATCGCCTCGTGCCCGTCGCGATCGCCGACCGCGATGGGCACGAGGCGCGGGTCGTCCTGCGTCCAGGTGAAGTCCGAGCCGAGCATCCCGATCGCCGAGAGCTGCCCGCCTTCCACCAGCAGCGAGGCGTTGTCGGCGAACTGCACGACGCCGACCGTGTCGATCACGTTGGCGATCGCGTTGCCGCCCACGGCGCGGCGGATCGCCGCGCCCCAGTCCGGCGTGGTTCGGTAGTTCACCGCGACGTCGGCGCCGAGCGAGCGGGCGCGGTTGAGCTTGGCGTCGGAGGAGGAGGTGATCGCGACCTTCGCGCCCATCGCCTTGGCGAACTGCAAGGCGGCGATCGAGACGCCGCCGGTGCCGTGGGCGAGGACCCATTCGCCGGGCGCGGTCGGGCGGAAGCGGGTGAGCGCCGACCATGCGGTCAATCCGGCGCAGGCCAGCGTCGCGCCGTCGAGGTCCCCCATCTCGTCGGGCAGGTGGACCAGGCTGTGGTCGGGAAAGACCGCATATTGCCGCGCCACGCCATCGACCGAGCCGCCGAGCATCGCGAAGGATTCCTGCGGTCCGTTGATCCAGCCCAGGGTGAAGGTCGGCATCACCCGGTCGCCCGGCCGGACCCGCTCGACGCCGGCCCCGACCGCCTCGACCACGCCCGCGGCGCAGGACAGCGGGATCAGCTCGGGCGCCTTGGCGATGCCGGGGATCAGGCCCTTGGCCATGATGAGATCGCGGAAGTTGAGCGTCGCCGCGGTCAGCCGGACCAGCGCCTCGCCGGGGCCGGGCGCAGGCACGTCCTGCTCGACCACGCGGATCGTATCGATGCCCTTGCTGCTTTGCAGGATCGCGACTTTCATCGGCAGGCTTCTCCCAATCCCACGGCCGTCGTCCTGAACGCGTTTCAGGACCCATCTCGCCTTCGGGGTCCGTCCGCTCTTGGGGAGAAATGGACCCTGAAACAAGTTCAGCGTGACGAGCTGACAGGGGCGGGAGCGGCGGCTTGCCTGAAACGGCCCTCGCAAATGACTGCGGCCCGCCGCCCCGTTGCGCTCGGGCGTCGGGGCTGGAAGATACCCGGACGATCGTCCGCACGGGTACAGGAGCCAGGGAGAATGAACGCGATTGCGCAGCCGAAGCCGGAGGCGGCGGAAGCCCCGGTCCTGATCGGCACCGAGGCGTACCTGTCGCCCGACTATGCCCGGGAGGAGCGCGACAAGCTCTGGCGCAAGGTCTGGCAGGTCGCCTGCCGGGTCGAGGAGATTCCCAACGTCGGCGACTACGTCACCTACGACCTGCTCGACGATTCGATCATCGCCACCCGCCTGTCCGAGGACCGGATCGTCGCCCACCACAACGCCTGCCAGCATCGCGGGCGGCGGCTGGTCGAAGGCTGCGGCAGCGCCAGGAAGTTCGTCTGCCCGTTCCACGGCTGGACCTGGAATCTCGACGGCAGCAACCTCGGCATCGTCCGCAAGGAAGGTTACTGCGACAAGCTCGATCCCGAGGACGTGCGCCTGCCCTCGGTCAAGGCCGAGACCTGGGGCGGCTACGTCTTCATCAACATGGACCCGGAGAGCGAGAGCCTCGACCAGTTCCTCGGCGAGGTGAAGCAGTACCTCGACCCGTTCGAGCTTCAGAACATGCGCTATCGCTGGCGGCAGTGGCTGACCTTCCCCTGCAACTGGAAGGTCGCGATCGAGGCCTTCAACGAGGGCTATCACGTCGTCGGCACCCATCCGCAGCTCACCCGCTATTCGCCCAAGCCGACCTGGAGCCGCGCGCTCGGCCTGCACGGCAACTTCGGCTCGGCGGCGGGCGAGGGCGTCGGCGGGGCCAGCTCGGGCGCGGCGGGCGCGGCGGGCATGCGCGGGGGGCCCCCCCGCTCCCTCAACCAGATCTGGGAGGAGGTGAACGCCACCACCACCCAGACCATGGTCGACGTCGCCAACCGCCTGGTCGACGAACTGCCCGAGGGCTCCTCGCCGCTGGAGGTCCAGATGCACCTGATGCGCCGGACGGTGGAGGAGGATGCGAAGCGCGGCGTCACCTGGCCGCAGATCGATCCTGCGCTGTTCGCCGCCTCGGGCAACGACTTCCACATCTTCCCCAACACGGTCATCATCCACGGGCCGACCTTCGCCCTGTGCTATCGCGCCCGGCCCAACGGCTACGATCCCGATAGCTGCATTTTCGAGGTCTATACGCTGGAGCGCTTCCCCGAGGGGCAGGAGCCCCGGCCGGAGAACGTCCACAAGCCCGACATCGACGAGGCGAACTGGCGCAAGGTGCTGTGCCAGGACTTCTCCAACATGGGCGACGTCCAGAAGGGGATGAAGTCGGCCGGCTTCAAGGGGCTGCGCCCGCATCCGGTGGAGGAGCAGACGATCATCAACTTCCACCGCAGCCTCGCCCGGTACATGGGCACGGGCGAGCCCGTCGTCGCCGAATGAGCGCCGCGCCCTCTCTGGTCCACGGCCTGCCGCTGGACGAGCAGCCGGGCATCGGCGCGCTGACCATCGGCGGCTACCTGCGCGAGCTGGCCGAGCGTCACGGCCCGCGCGAGGCGCTGGTGATGGGCCTCGGCGCGGAGCGGATCGCCTGGACCTACGACGATCTGCTGGCGCGCGCGATGGACGTGGCGCGCTCGCTGATCTCCTGCGGGGTGGGGCGCGACGGGCGGGTCGGCCTGCTGATGACCAACCGGCTGGAGTTCATGGCCGGCCTGTTCGGCGCGGCCCTCGCCGGCGCTGTGCCGGTGCCGCTCAGCACCTTCTCGACCCCGGCCGAGCTGGACTATCTGGTCAAGGCCTCGCAGGCCTCGGTCCTGCTGTTCGAGCGCCAGGTGCTCAAGAAGGACTTCGCCGCCATGCTGGCCGAGCTGGAGCCGGAGATCGCCACGGCCCGGCCGGGCGCGCTGACCTCGGCGCGGTTCCCCTATCTCCAGCGGCTCGTCGCGCTGGATGGGGCGGCGGATGGGGCGATCGAGAGCTGGGAGTCCTTCCTCGTCCACGGTGCGGGCGTTCCCGACGCCGTGGTTTTCGCCCGCGCCGACAGCGTCCACCCCTCCGACATCGGCGGCATCTTCTTCTCCTCGGGCACGACCAGCCTGCCCAAGGGCATCGTCCATTCGCACCGCGCCTTCGCGATCCAGTGGTGGCGCTGGCCGTGGCTGTTCGCGATGAAGGAGCCGGTGCGGTCGTGGACCGGCAACGGCTTCTTCTGGTCGGGCAACGTCTCGATGGTCGTCGGCTCGGCGCTGTCGACCGGCGGGGCGGTGATACTGCAACGCTACTTCGCGGAGGAGGAGGCGCTGCGCCTGATCGAGGCCGAGCAGATCAGCTTCATCAACGGCCGCCCGCACCAGTGGGTCCGCCTCCAGCAAGCGCCGAACTGGGCGTCGAGCGACCTTTCCAGCCTCAAGTACATCCCGCGCGGCGAGCTGATCTGGGAGCACCCGACCGTCGCCACCGACTGGCGCGTGCCGATGTCCTTCGGCACGACCGAAACCATGACGATCTGCACCGGCCTGCCCGCCGACACCCCGCCGGAGGACTACCTCGGCTCGATGGGCAGGCCGCTGCCCGGCAATACGCTCAAGATCGTCGAGCCCTTCACCGGGGCGGTCCTGCCGGTGGGCGAGATCGGCGAGATGTGCATCAAGGGGCCGACGCTGATGAGCGGCTACCTCGGCAAGGCGCCCGAGGAGTGCTTCGACGCCGAGGGCTTCTACCATTCGGGCGACGGCGGCCATGTCGACGCCGCGGGGCGGTTCTTCTGGGAAGGGCGCCTGACCGACATGATCAAGACCGGCGGCGCCAACGTCGCCCCGCTGGAGGTCGACGAGGCGATCATCAAGGTGCCCGGGGTCAAGCGCTCGCAGACCGTGGGCGTACCCGACGACCTGCTCGGCGAGATGGTCGTCTCGTGCATCGTCCCCGCGGACGGGGTGACGCTGGACGACGCGGCGATCGTCGCCTTCCTCAAGACCGAGATCGCCAGCTTCAAGATCCCCCGCCGCATCCTGTTCTTCACCGACGAGGACTATGCCCTGACCGGCAACGAGAAGATCCAGGCCGGCAAGCTGCGCGAACTCGCCGCTGCGCGACTGGCGGGGGAGGGGTAGGCAAAGCCTCGAGCCCCCTCCTCTTCGGAGGAGGCATGTCGTTTGCAAATCAGACCTGGCGGACGGTCCCACCCGTTTCGTCACCCCGGACTTGATCCGGGGTCCCGCTCCCTTTTCCAGCGTCGCGCCCGAAGAAGCGGGGCCCCGGATCAAGTCCGGGGCGACGAGGTTCGGGATGGCCTCCGCTGCCCACCCCATCCGGGCCATTCGGCCACCGGGTTGGCAAACTATATGATCCCTCTGAAGAGGAGGGGGAGCAGCGGCATCCCCGCCACCCTTTCCACCACTGGAAGCAAATATCGCGGGTCCGTTGGATTCCGTCCAACTCGCGCTTGCAACCTTCGGCAGGCCCTATACTGCACTTCCGTTCAGCGACCCGCCCACGGAGTCTTCCGAGAGAGGAATCATGACCCAAGCAAGCACCAACGCCGCGTCCCCCGACGCGAAGACACAGCTCGACATCTTCCGCCGGATGGTCCGGATCGAGCGCAACGACGATGCCACCCGCACGCAGATTCGCCGCGGCCGCATCACCGCGCCATACTATTCGGCGCGCGGGCAGGAGGTGATCCCCGCGACCATCTCGGCGCTGCTCAACAAGGACGACAAGATCTGCACGATCTACCGCGGCATCCACGACATGGTCGCCAAGGACATGCCGCTGCGCCCGCTCTGGGCGGAGATCATGGGTCGCGTCGACGGCACCTGCAAGGGCAAGGGCGGCCCGATGCACCTCACCCACCCGGAGACCGGCGTGATGGTGACGACGGGCATCGTCGGCTCCTCGATGCCGATCGCCAACGGCTTCGCCTGGGCCTCGCTGCTCGACGGCTCGAAGCAGGTCACGATCGCCTATTTCGGCGACGGCGCGTCGAACATCGGCGCCTTCCACGAAGCGCTGAACCTCGCCTCGGTGTGGAAGCTGCCGGTCATCTTCGTGTGCCAGAACAACCGCTTCGCCGAGCACACCCGCTATGAGAACGGCACCTCGGTCGACCAGATCTCGAAGCGCGCGATCGGCTACGGGATGCCGGGCTACACGGTCGACGGCAACGATCCGTTCGACATGTACGCCCATGCCCATGCCGCGATCGAGCGGGCCCGCGCCGGCGAAGGCCCGACCCTGCTCGAATGCATGACCTTCCGCTTCCACGGCCACGTCTTCGGCGACGCCGACAACTACATGACCAAGGAAGAGAAGGACGCGGCGATCGCCGCCGATCCGCTGCCGCGCTTCCGCCAGAAGCTGATCGACAGCGGCGTCGCCACCGAGGAGCAGCTCGCCAAGCTGACCGCCGACATCGAGGCCGAGGTCGCCGACGCGATCGAGTTCGGCTCGAACAGCGAACCCCCGTCCGTGGACGAACTGCGCCGCGACGTCTTTGCCGAGGAGATTCCGGCATGAGCACCGATACCCCCACTCTTGAAACCGGCGAGAAGGTCAAGATGACCGGCCAGGCGGCCGTTTCCGCCGCCCTGTTCGAAGCCATGGAGAAGGACCCCAAGGTCCTGGTCTTCGGCGAGGACGTGGCCGACCGCGAGGGCGGCGGCGTCATGGGCACGACCCGCGGCCTGTCGAGCAAGTTCGGCGACCTGCGCGTGCGCTCGACCCCGATCGCCGAGCAGTCGATCATCGGCGCCGCGATCGGCGCGGCCATGGCCGGCTACAAGCCGGTGGCCGAGATCATGCTGATGAACTTCACCACCGTCGCGATGGACATGATCGTCAACCACGCGGCCAAGCTGCGCTTCATGTCGGGCGGGCAGAGCCAGGTTCCGCTGGTGATCCGCACCCTGACCGGCGCCGGCTTCCAGACCGCCGGCCAGCACGCCGACCACCTGGAGGCATGGTTCTGCCACACCGCCGGGATCAAGGTCGTCGCGCCGTCGAACCCCACCGACTACAAGGGCCTGATGCTCTCGGCGATCCAGGACCCCGATCCGGTGATCTTCATCGAGACCGGCAAGACCCTGTTCGCCCCGGGCGAGGTCGATCCCAACCAGGGCGCGATCCCGCTGGGCAAGGCCGCCGTGGCCATGCCGGGCACCGACGTGACGCTGATCTCCTACTCGTCGATGATGTTCGCCTGCTACCAGGCCGCCGCCGAGCTGGCCGAGGCCGGCATCTCGGCCGAGATCGTCGACCTGCGGACGGTTTCGCCGTGGGACAAGGAGACGGTGCTGGCCTCGGTCGAGAAGACCGGCCGCGCGATCGTCGTCCATGAGGCGGTCCGCAGCTTCGGCCCCGGCGCCGAGATCGCCGCGACCATCCAGGAGGAGCTGTTCGGCAAGCTCAAGGCGCCGGTCAAGCGCCTCGGCGCGCCCTACTGCGCCGTGCCCTTCGCCAAGGTGCTCGAGGACGCGTTCCTCGTCCAGCCGGCCGACGTGGTCGCCACCGCCAAGGCGATCTGCGGGAAGTAACCGCGCGCTCCTCCCCGGAAACGGGGAGGGGACCGCCGCGAAGCGGTGGTGGAGGGGGCAGCCGGCCCGACGCCGCGCCCCCTCCGTCAGCCCTTACAGGGCTGCCGCCTCCCCATGCCGGGGAGGTTTTTCTTTACGGCCGCACCCACACCACCTGCGACATCGGGTAGGATACCAGCACCGCGCCGTCCTCTCCCAGCGCGGCCCGGAAGCCCAGCCGGTCCCGGCCCTCAGCGGCGTCCTGCCGCATCATCTCCAGCAGGTTCTCGCGCGTCGCCGCCTCCGGGAAGGAGGTCGCCAGCACCGCGGCATAGGGCATCGGTCCGGTCAGGCCGGTATGGACCTCCGGCGCGCCCAGCCCCGCCGCACGGCCCAGCTCGGCCAGTTCCACCAGGCTGTGGGCATGGCCGTGCGAGGGATCGCGCAGGCGCTCCATCCGGTCGTATTCCGCCGCCTTGTCCTCCGCCGGGGTCACGTCGCTGACCACGATGCGGCCGCCGGGACGGCAGACCCGGGCCATCTCGGCCAGCACCCGGCCGGGTGCCGCGAAATGGTGGAAGGCGGCGCTGGAGATGACCAGCGAGAAGGCGGCGTCGGCAAAGGGCAGGGCGGCGGCGTCCCCCTGGACGAAGGCGACGTTGCCCGCGCCGCTCGCGGCCAGGGCGGCGCGGGCCTGCTCCAGCATCCCCGGCGTCAGGTCGAGCCCGATGATCCGCCGCACGTGCGGCGCGAGGTCCAGCGTGAGCCGGCCCGGCCCGCAGGCGACGTCGAGCGCCTCGTCCTCCGGCCCGGCCCCGATCCGGGCGCGCAAGGTGGCGCTGCGGTCTTTCTGGGCCAGGCTGTCGGCCAGCCGGGCATAGCCCGCGGCCTGGCGGTTGTGCTGGTCGACGATCGTGCGGTCGTGCTGCGTGGCGTCCGGCATGGCTGCTCTCCTGAGGCCCCTGCATAGACGGTTCCGACTTGGCCTGCGCGCGCGCAACGGACAATGTCACCGCCGGAACGGCCAGCAGGGCCGGAAGGTGAGAGGAGACGGACGAGATGGACGGCAGGTTGCGGGGCAAGGTGATCGTCGTGGCGGGCGCGGGCGGGATCGGCAGCGGGCTGGCCCGGCGCTATGCCGCCGAGGGCGCGGCCGTGGTGGTCGGCGATCTCGACGAGCAGGGCGCACAGGCGCTCGCCGCCGATATCGTCGCGGCCGGCGGGACGGCGCTCGGCGCCCACCTCGACGGCGGCGACGATGCCTCGGTCAAGGCATTGGTCGACCTCGCCGTCTCGCGCTTCGGCGGGCTCGACGGGTTCCACGCCAACTACGCCTCGTTCAAGGACGGCGAGAGCGGCGAGGACATCCTCGGCCTGCCGCTGGCGGTCTATGACGAGGTGATGCACGTCAACGCGCGCGGCTTCGTGCTCTGCACCCGCTACGCCCTGCCGCCGATGCTGGCGCGCGGCGGCGGGTCGATGGTCTATACGACCACCGGCGGGGCCTACCAGGGCGAGGCGGTGCGCTGCGCCTATGCGATGAGCAAGTCCGCGGTCCATGCCCTGGTCCGCCACGTCGCCCGGCGCTTCGGGCCCGAGGGCATCCGCGCCAATGCGATCGCGCCCGGGGGGATCGCCCACGGCCGCTTCCACGAGGTGCTGCCCGAGCCGGTCCAGCAGGCCCTGCGCGAGACCAATCTGGTCAAGGCCTTCGGCAAGCCCGAGGGCATCGCCGCGATGGGCGCGCTGCTGATGGCCGAC